>Ga0172376_10003397_pt1 | contig 18808 bp, 22 predicted proteins | sample Lak35m_FD_121114 | JGI IMG/M metagenome (GOLD analysis project Ga0172376, IMG submission 121114) | Freshwater microbial communities from Kabuno Bay, South-Kivu, Congo - kab_092012_35m | ecosystem: Environmental > Aquatic > Freshwater > Lake | place: Democratic Republic of the Congo: South-Kivu... | reverse complement strand
ATCAAGAGTTGAACCTGTAGCAGCTAAGTTAGTGTTCGTAGTGTTGATCTTCGTATCAAGAGTTGAACCTGTAGCAGCTAGGTTTGTTATCGTAGCGAAAGTACTGTTAGAGTAACCACTCAGGGTGTTAATCTTCGTGTCAAGAGTTGAACCTGTAGCAGCTAGGTTTGTTATCGTAGCGAAAGTGCTATTTGCATACCCGCTAAGAGAATTAATTCTATTATTTAATAAGGCTCCAGTAGCAACAATTTGCCCACTTAGTGAAGCGATATCAGTATTACTTGAATCTGGTTGCCACATTACGCCAGAAGGCGTAGACGTTAATACATAGCCAGATGGTCCTATTGTATTATTAACATCAAATATGAAACCGGAAATTTGAATTCCCGTTGTGAGAAGTTCATCTATAGCAAATTGAGCCATTTGAAAACCTTATACCTTATCTATAATTACACAAAAAAAATCTTTAGCCCCCCGAAAAGAGAGCTAAAGATTGTGTTTTTAATATTTTAGTTTAATATCAGACCTGCATCTTTGGGAATGGAGGAATCTCAGGAGCTTGAGTATTATTCAATACTCCTTGAAGAGCAGCAGTACACTTATCAAGGTACACATGCTCATCATAACTCAATCGACTCTGGCGAGCTAGACCTACAAAAGTATTTAGCGCAACTTGTGGCGTAGGATCTGGCAAGTCCCTTACGGATGGAGGCTGCTGTGGTGGCTGTTGGTTAGTCTGTTCCATATGTATTATTTATTATCTTCCTTCGGCTAAAATTCGTTTGGCTACATCAGAAACATCATTATCAAGAACTCTCTTTGTAGATGACACCTTTAAATAAGAATTATTGTGACGGCGAAACTCATTAAGAAGACGATCTCTCAACATCTTCATATTATCAATAGGAATAAGATTCATCTTAACTGCATGATTTTGAAGATCGCTCTTTGTCATTGCATTTAGCTGGTTCCAATATTCATCTTCATTAAAAGTACCATACTTATCTGAACCGGCATCACCCAAAATTTGGTCTAGCGTTTGGTATTGCTTTTCTTCAACTTTGGCGTGAGTCTGATTTAATTCTTCTATTGACTGTTTCTTCTTTTTAGCCATACCTTATATTAATACATATAAATAAAAATATAAAATAAAAAACCCCAGAGGGGTTACCTCTGGGGTTAAAACTGCGATAGTTTTTAGTTGGTGATTACACCACCGATAGCGCGAGCATCGATACAAATACGACCCTCTTCTAGGAATCCGTAGAAGCCAGTCTTCTCAGCGCGAGTGATGAATTGATCATCAGGTAGAACAGTGAGTTGTCCACCGCTCTCAGCGTTTGTAGCAACTGGGCGGATGAATGCATCACGGCTCAAGTCAAGACCAATTGAGAGGTCATGAGAAGCAGTGGCGAAGGTAATGGCATTAGAACCATTGATATCAGGATATGTAGTTACGTCGAAAGAGTCGAACAAGGTGTTATACTTTTGGCTCTTACCGAGTTCAACGAGTTCGATAATATTAATACCGAACAAGCTCTCCATTCCGCCGCCTCTATAAATCTCAGTGCGGACATCTTCAGACAATTGAGTTTGGGTAGTAGAAGAAGTTGCGAAGATAGGATTGAATGAGAAAGCACGAATCTTAGCCTTAATTTCTGGGCTAATGAAGAGATCGGTCAATCCGCGAGCAGAAGCATCAGAAGGAGTACCACCAGCGAATGAAACGTTAATTCTCTTAAAGCGGAGAATTAGATCGTTCAAACATCCCATATCGAAAGCTCTTGCACCACCAGTTGGGGCGATAAGATGCTTAAGGGCACCAGAAGCAGAATAAGAAACTGAACGGCCATCTTTGGTAGCAGCAGCACCGAGAGCCTTTAGAATAACAGCCCAAGCATTACGCTCTTGCTTAACAAGAACTTCTTGAGCCATACGATCCAAAGCTCCGCTAACTACGTCGAGACGAGCCTTACGAGCATACTTCTTGTTGAAAGAAACGGCAGAGTCAAGACGATAGGTAGCGATCTTTAACTCTTGAACTGGTTGATCCATGTAGTTGGAGGGTAAACCACCAGCGACATTTTGAGCCCAGACGGAAACTAGACCAGCAGCCTCGTTGTAATAGAGGTCAAGAGGATAAGAAGGACTATCGTCTTCATTATACTCCATGTCTCTATAGATCATGCCAGCAGTGCCAGCTTGAGCGAGAACCTTTTGAATTACTGGTCCGACGAAAGCGGCCAAAGCTTCCATAGCCTCGGCAGACTCAACGACATTGCGAGAACCAACCTTTTTGATTAGCTCTACTTGTTCTGGCGTATTTTTTAATTTAAGTCTCATATTATTATTAATTAGTTAGTTAAGTTATTGGTTATTATAGGTCGAGGTTTAGTAATGCATAACCATCATCATCAGCAGAGCCTAAATAAACTCCTACTTTAGCTCCACCAGACCCACCATATTGTCCAGCGTTGGACTCCAATTCACCATTAGCATTAATGAAAGCAGAGTTACCAGCAGTAGCTCCAGTTGCATAAGCTAAGACGACGCCGCGCTTTAGAATAGGAACAGTTTGCCCAGAGACAACTGCGCTCAATTCAGCGGCCTTACGAGGATTGAAGATTAGCTTCTCGCCGTTTTCGTCAGTTTCACGAACGTCATTAAGGAGCATTCCAATGACCTTGTTAGCATCGCCAGTACCAGCGGTAGTGACGCGAGCAGTGGTTGAATAGCGATCAGAAACTACGTTAGAGTAAGAAGCTCCAACAGCAGTAGCTGAAGTAATGTTTAGAACATCATCGGTATTTTTCCAACCGTTTCCGAGAACCTTAACGAAAGTTCCCTTGTTTACAGTTTCGAGATCAAAAGCGAACATGTTAATAACTTCATGCTCACCGTAACCACGAAATGGTTTAATTAATCTTTTAGTAGATGAATATGCCATAGTGTTTTCCTATTATTTATTTATTGTTTGTTTATTTTGTAATAACGAAGCCTTCGTCATTAAAAGCTGATTGATATTTTTGCTTTAAAGTCTTTGATACGTTAACAATCCCAGCAGTGATTGCATCATTTTGCTGAGTTCCATTGCTAATAGCGTCATCAACGACAGTAGCATTTTCGGTAGAAGCAACAGTCTCTTGAGCCTCAGTAGCCATTGTCTCTTTCTTCTCTTCTTTTGGGGCCTTTGAGGCTTTATAAGCTTTGCTCTTTTCCTTCATTAAAACGCCCATCTTTTTCTTGTAGGCGGCGAAAGAATCTTCATCCAAATCTCTGATATCGTTGGCAATAACTTCCCTATCTTCAGTATCAAGATCGAACTCTTCATCCAATCCAGACATTCTGGAAGAGAATAATTCTTGCTTCTCCTTGGAAGCTTTTTCTTGTTGTAAGGTTTCTAAAGATTGCCTGAGAGTCTCAAGCTCTTTCTTTAGGTTTTCAGAATCAGCAGAGAGACTAGCGTACTTCTCTTCAGCGTTCTTAATTGCGTCTTCTTTAGCCTTTTTTTCAGCAGAGAATTTCTCGGAAGCCTCTTTTAGTTGCTCTCCAATGAAATCTCTGATGGAAGAAGCGGTTGCTTCCTTGAGCAACTCATCGGTGATTTGAGATACTTCAGATATTTTCATATTCTTTCTTTCGATTATTACATTAGATTCTAATGTTTGTGAAATTTCTTCTGCCTTTTGTTCAATAATTTGCTCAGATTCTGGTTTTTTAACACTAACGCCGACTACATCAGCAGCAGGGTTAGCAGTTAATCCAACGCCGAGAGGAAGAACTCGGCCTTTAATCTTACGGTAAATTAATTGATTTTCATTTAGTCTTCCGCTGCCGCCAAAACCAGTTAATTTGCCTTTGATTTTCTCAATTTCTTCTTTGTCTGAAATGATGGTAGCATTCTCAATATTCTTTTCTGAACCTTCTAATACTGCCACTTCAAAATCATTATAACCCAATTCCCAAGAAGCACTAACCTTCATGTAGTTATTGGAAGTAGGGTCATTTGACTCTTCGATAACATTTGCAAGATCTTTATTTACAATTTTCCAAACAACACCGCCAAGAGTGATATTGTATGGTTCTTTTTTGTCTTTTACTTGCTCTTCGGTAAGAGGTAAATCAGTACCAAATTCAGAAAATCCTGCTGATAAGATAACACCAACAACATTAGCGCGATTGTGTTCAATATTAATAGGTTTATTGATGAAATTTTTATATACTTCTGTAGCGATAGAAGAATCAATTACATCACCATTTTTATTAACGCGATTTACAACACAAGCATTGAAAGCGACTGGCAAAAGATCCATATTTGAGCCAGCATTAATTTCAGGAATGAAATTCCCTACATCAATTAAACTAGCTAGTGATAAATATTTATCTTTCTCCTCAGATACCAAGGGGCGTATTGAGGAGCTAAATGTTGTTGAAAATTGAAATTTCATGTTATTCTAAAAAATATGTAATGCTACCGACAGTTGCAGTTGCAATAGCTAGACCAGAACTATCTGGTACTCTTAATGGGGCAGAATAATTACAATTACCTTGAGACACATAAGCTAAAATAGAACCGCTAGTTAAAGTACTTGCATTTGCTAATGTAAGATTAGCTTGAGTAGTTACATCGGTAATAAAAATTCTTGAATTTCCGCTATTAGGGGGCTGAATCAATACTCCTGTTGAAGTAAAATTAACAGTAGTTGTTGGTACTGATGCAATGCCATTTTGTATGAAAGATTTCATTGTTTTAGATGTTATTTATTTTTCTTGTATTGTAACAAGCAGGTTTGGAATTTTTCTTTGTCAGTCCCCTGTTGAGAGGGTATGCATTTTTGAAGGAAATCTTTGAAATTTTGGCCCTCTGTTTCATACATTGACTTGTACTCTTCCTCTTCTTCGTAAGAAGCGTAGACTTGAGCGCAAGAGAGTTGATCCATTGTTTTTGTTAGAACTTCTCCCTTTTTATAAGTTGGGCCTTCGTTAGTTACTTCATATGAAATAACTTTACCCATTTGATTTGGCAAGTCTTTGATCTCTTTTACAATTCCTTCGCTACCATAATGATAACAAGACTTATTTGTATTTCTAACTTTCTGACCAACCATAAACATTGGTTCAGAACTCATGTAATTAGCATCGACTTCTTCAGCGAACATGACATAATTATGAATCATTATCATGTAATCTTCAGTGATAGCGATTTTAGCTTGTAAAAATGGCTCAGTTAAATTTTCCTTAACTTTTTCATCATTTAAAGCACTTAGAATATTTTCTGCATGAGTTTTAATAGAATTAATGGAGCCAATTGACATTTCCAAATATTCATTTTTATAATCTTCCATTTCACTTTCCATCTCATCTTCAGATTCCATCATTTCTTCAGCTTTTGCCAACTCAGGCCAAATTTTAAGTAGCTCAACTTGCTCCCAAAAAGTAATACCGTCCCAATCTTCTTCTCCAGCTTGAGCTTTCTTTAAAGCGTCTTGCTTTGGATAATCTTTTTGTCCGGGTTTTGCTGGCTTATAGTTTTTACCCATCCTTTCTTTCTTCTTCTGGATGTTATACCAGAGACCTTTACCAGCTTCTGTTTCTAAAGTTAAGCCTTCTTGAGAAGCTTTAACTGGAGCCCCTGCTCTCCATTGATAACATGACCAGTATTTAGCTTTCCATTTTGGCCCAGCGTCTTTGTCGCAACCGTGTCTTGCTCTAAAACTCTTTCTCCTAGCAGGATCATCTCTCTTGATTTCCATGTTAGGATCACCAAAGTTGACTTTTACGACATTTCCCTTTTCATTCTTTACATAAACAGAAAACTTCTTAGGGCCATCAGGAGTTCTGAATGGCTTATTTAAAGTTTTCTTCTCCTTATCTGCGGCGATAATATTTGAAGAAATATCGATTTCTAATTCTTTGGTTTTCATTTTAAATATATTCTAACCAGTTCGCTTTCTCTTGCTCTGTATCCAAGTATAAATCATTCTCGTCTTCAAAATCATAATCAAGAACAAATTCTTGTATATCAGTATCGGCTTGAGAAAAGTCAATATCATCAGGCTCCCACATTTCAGTAACATCAATTTCAGAAGCTTTTGCAACATCGTTATCAGCCTTTCTATATGCATCTTTAACAGGTTTACCTGCCATCATTCTTAAAAACATGTTTACGCGAGCCATAGCCCATTGTCCTCTCGTCTTTCCGGGTCTATGACTAGAACTAAAAGCACCAGCACCTCTGCGATAAACTTTCTTTAATTGACTTAAACTTACTTTCTTAGAATATTTGCTATTATGTTCTCTAACTTTATTTTTTAAAGCTTCAACTACTTTAGCAGAGAATTCTATTGCTTTGTCACTTTTAGTTCCCGCGCTGCCAGCAGGATTTTTCGCAGAGCCCTTGCGTTTTTCTGACGGTTTAGAAGGAGTCTGAGCGGAGCTTTTCGGCCCCGATCTCTTTGATTCAATAATTTCAATTTCTAAACCTTGTAGATTCATAATTTGTAACTTATTATTTATACACTAAAATTTACTAAATAAGGAAATTATAATGGCCCATTCGTATTAAAATTCGTGTAAGTTAATCCCTTAAGAAATCCACTCATGAATAACCCATTAGCATGAGGATATGAATTTTGATCCATATCACAGTAAAAATTAAAATCTAAAACTGCATTCGCACCAATTGAAGAGTCATAAGAAAGGTCTTTAAATTTCGCTCCTCTAATATCATAACGGATAATAGTCTCTGAACTCTTATTCATCTTGATTACTATATCGTATTTAGAATCAGAGCGGATATCGGAGACGAGATTCCCTGAATAATTCAAGTTTCTATATATCGTTGAAAAATTTCCTTCAACAGTAATAGGAGTGTTTATTTGTCGATCAACTGGATAAGCATATCCTAAACTCTTCAATGGTTCTCTTTCCAATGGAAGATTAAAATTAAAACTTTGTATTGCGGCGTCTTGAATAATTTTATTAGATTTTGTTTTAGATGTAGAATTTACATCATAGACATCAATCGTAATTTCTCCGGGCAATAAGACAGAAATGGCATTGCCAATTTCTTCAAATGCAGTATTATAGTTTGGAATTGTAAACTTTATATTAGAATTAACTGTACCGCTCTTCGGCTCTACATAAGGAGAAGTGATATTAATACCTGACAAATTATAAGAAACATTATGAGCTACATAATTAACATTTGCTTTAGGAAAATCTCCTACTTGAGCTTGGACTCCATAAGAAGTGATATAGCAATTACCAAAAGCTAGAACTGGAAAGCCAGAGATGTTGCTACCAATTGCATCTGTTCCATTTGGAGTAATTGTTAAAAATAGATTCCTTTGATCTCTGTATTTGAAAGGATATTTAAATGTATTATTGGTTGATTGAGTTAGGTCATTATTAAAAGCATAATTCTGATCTCCAAACGAAAACCCTGATAACAAATTGCCACTAGGATAAGCCTGTTGACCATCAAATTGATCTAAATTAGGGGGTCCAAGTTCAACGTAAAAACCCATCCTTGCTTCATTTCTAAGATCTTTTATGTTATAATTAAAACTAATACTAATATCAGGAGGAGTTAAAGTATAATCATAAATAGCAGAAGCATTTCCTATTTCTGAGAATCTAGAAGATTGAGTATTTATTTGATAACTAAATTGATTAACTCTTTTAAGAGGTTGAATTAAATTATAAACTCCAGCATTTGATAAATTAGCATTTGAATCAGAGAAAAAATAACCACTCGCTGGCGCGGGGCCAACAAATAGCAACTCACTATTATAAATTACTCTGTTTGTAGCCATTAGATTTTACTATGGTAAAGCAAGCTCGCCATGTAAGAATCGACTTGATGTTCGCAAGCAATTTCATGAATTTCTTCAATCCTTTTAGCGTTTTTATCTACAGGAGTCTGAACATATTGATTAATTTTAGAAATCCAATCACTCTTGTTTTCATTTGCAACAATAATTTTAGTTATATCAAGAGCTACTTCTTTTTGCTTGTCATTTAACTTCTTAAGCTTATGCTTTTTCTTTAAGAAAGACTCTACCTCTGCGCCTAGCTTATTTGTAGCCTCTACAGTGTCTTTTAATTTCATTACGCTGTAATTAGCTTTTGAAGAAGTGCCGATTGGTTTTACATTTTTAGTAGTTTGTTTGATGCCGGTACTGCCAGATGGTCTACCTGCCGCATCTACCTTGGGGCCACCAATGAGAGGTTGATAAAATCCTTTATCTTTGAGATCAACAAAACTTGTTTGTGATTGAATTGACTCATCTGGGGTAGGAAGAACGCCAGTTTCAATAGCCTTGAGACCTTCTTCTGGAGTAAGAACACCAAGTTCAATAAGGCGAGTATAAATTCTATTAAGATTTTGATCTGTCTTAAGATCCATATCTTCAAAGAATGGAGTTGGGAATACTTTGAATCCTATTTCTTTAGAAATTCTCTTAACTTCAGGAAGTAAGAAGTCAGTGATAAAAGCTTGGCGAGCTTGTAGTAATTTTTGACCTAATAAAGAAACTTTTGTACTAGCATTAGCAAATTTCTCGTTACCAACAAGAATATTATTTAATCCAATATTAATATCTTTATCTATCACTTCATATTTTCTTGGATCAAGGATGTCTGCAATTTGAGGAATAACGAATTCTGCTTTTGTAGTATAATCAGCAATCAAAACTCTACCAATCGATTGATTAGTAAAAAGATTTTGCATTGTCTTTAAGTTTTCTTGATTAACACCGCCTTTATCTGGCTCTGCACCCATTGTCACAATAAGGATGACTTGCTGCAACGTCCTAGTAAGAGCCATATCCATACGGCGCATTTCTATTTTTGCGCTAATATCTTCTAAAACAGGGAAACCCATTGGTACAGCAAAAGGCTCGTAATCTTGCTTCTTGTAAAATACAGCATAAAACTTTTTAGTATCTAAATGCAATAGAACTGCCGTTGCTTTGCCTTTTAAAACTTGTTCTTTAGCTAGTGGCTCTAGAGAATCTAAAATTTCTTTGTCTTCTTCTGTTCTTGGGTGTCTAATTTGCTCAAGCTCGTAATCAGTTAAAACCTTATAGTACTGTCCTCTATTAAAAGATAGGTTACCATTTACTTGAACATCTGCTGGATTGATAATAATGTATCTAGCAGGTAAAGAAACTCTTGCAGCCAAAGCTTGAGAACCGAAAACTTGACTGATTTTAGACACATCTTCTTCTTTTATGGTTGTGTCGTATCTATAAATGAAAACATTTCCAGAACGGTAATACTCTCTAAAGAATTTATCCTGTAATGCAGTAATATTTATCTTGTTAAATAAAGCCTGAAAGAAATCTCTTGCGCTTTTATTGCCGCCTTTTAAATGGAGATTGCCGCAAGAGAGTTCTGACATCAAATCGATAGTATTTCTAAACAAACCAAAATTATAATAAGCTTTTTGACAAAGGATTACGGTATCTCTGACATCAATATTAGACTTGTTATAATTATAACCAGTGGCATAATTAAATGGCACCATGCCGTCATCAATGTTACGAAAGCGGTCTGTCCTTTCGATTGTCGATGCGGCGTTTCTGCGGCTCCTCGTTTCGGTAACTCTGCTCGCTACCCCACCATGAGCAGGAGTAGCACCTTCTACCATCATTGGGGCGAAAGAATTTTCCGCTTCTTTGTCTTTTTTAACCTTTGCCATAAGCCTAATAATTAATTACACATTTTAAATTAAAATTGGTGTAAATCCCGATGCTACTATTTTATTTTCAGTAGTCATGATATCATTATAGCATTTAGAACCCCATTTCGCTAACATTAAAGCAGTGTAATTATCTTTTCTTGCTCTATTAGGAGAATTGGAACGCTTTAGGTGTTGAGGTAGATCAAAATTAACAGAACCTCGGCTACTTGTAGTGAACTCAACAAGAGAGCATTGTTTCTTAGTATTGTAAACCAACATGTCTTGATGCTCTATTAGATCTAATTTATTCCAATCTTTATTATCGTCTACAAATATTAACTGTTCAGGTATTCTTTTATTAATCTCTTCATTAAAGAACGATTCGTTAGCTACAGCCTTGGAAGCAAACCATACTTTCTTATAGTCAATAGCAGCTTGTAGGTTTTCATTGCCTCTTCTAATGAAGGTAGTGGTGAATACTTGAGTAACTGCTATTTGTTTGTTTTCTAAATTATATTGGCTCTTAGCTTTCTGAACCATTTTCGTATATTCAATGCCTTCAAGATCTGAATCGAAGTCAATAAACTTAATTTTTTGAGATTCTGATTCTACGAATTGTGATTCATTATAAGTGTTAAAGAAAATGTCTGCACCAGCATTATCGCAAATGATATAAACAATATTAAAGCTTGTCATTAAGTAATGAAAGTATTTAATATGAGTACTTAAGTTACCAAGACCAGCATAGCAGTGGACAAGAACATCGTTTTTATTTTCTCGGTCTATTTCTAAGATAGCCATTGCAAAATAGTCAGCATTTGGGCTATCACTCATGTTAGGGTCCATTGCTAAAATGTATTGCTTGCCAGAGTCTCCTTTTATTTGTGAGTGTGGACGCTCTTCAAACTTTAAAGTACATTCTTCCATCTTCTTCATACTGAAATAAGAGTCACTGCCATCTGTAAATTGAGCGCAATACTCTCTTAAAAATGAAGCATGAGAAGCCCCGCCGTTTTGTGCTTCTTCTGTAATAGAAGAATCGATCATCTCAGGAGGCAAAGCTTCATAACTTAATTGAGATACGAAATAAGTTGCACTAGTTGGTTCTTTTGAATAGATGTTATCGCACCATTCTTTATAAGTCTTATAAAGATTTTCAAAAGTATAAGAAGCAGAAGACAGGGCAATCATTTTAGAAGTGTTTTTAAACTCCATTCGATCTGCTTCTGTCATTGCTCCTTGTCGAATCAATTCATCTTCTTGTTCACGAATGCTAATACGCTCTTTAATGTCTTGAGGTACAATCAAGAATGGCATTAATACGTTTTTAATAATATCTTCTGGTAACAATAAGAACTCATCAAGTACAAGAACGTTAGCACGGAAACCACGGATCTTTTCTCCGCTTAGAGGGATTGCTTTTATCGAACCTTCATTAATAGACCAGTCATATTCGTCATTGCGTTTTGATTTTGCACCAAATGCTTGCATCAAAAGGTCTGCGCCTTTAGATTCAGTAATCTTTTCTATTGAATTGAAGATGCTTCTTGCTGTTCTGAATGTGGGACCAGCAATTAGGATCTTACTTTTAGGTTCAAATATGCACTGTAGGAAACAAAAGACCGCAGCAGAGAAGGATTTAGAAGCACCGCGACCCCACACATTCATGCAGAAGTTCCGGTTCAACATTCCTTTAATTACAACCTCTTGATAGGGCCATAATTTTATACCAGAAATTAATTCTGTAGTGATACCTATATTTGAACGCAGGAATTTAGCTAAAGTTATTTTAGCCTCTTTATCTTCAAGAGTGTCTTTTAGTCTAGAATATTCATCATTTAAATTTGGAACTATTCTATTATATTTTTCTGGGGTATACCACATATTATAGCATCTTTAGGTCATAACAAAGTTGCAAATCATATTTAAAAAAGTTTTCATCAGTAGAAAACATCTTTTCAATTATCCTAACAGATTCTTTTCGACCCTTTGCAAATAAGAATTGCACATGAGGATATTTCTGTATCAATTCTCTAACATTATGGAATATAAATTCAGGATTTATTTTTGTAGCTTTCTTGTATACATGAGGCAAGTAGTTGAATGACAGAGCATTACTCAGACTTTCTTCTACAATAATAACCATGTTAGCATTTACATCACTAGCCTTCTCTATCTCGCGGCAGAACCTTTCATAACCTGCGCTCAAGGTGCCAATAAAATCAGAAATAGATTTTCTTTCAAAATAAAGCTTGCCATCATAACTTGGATGACTAAATCCATAGTCACCAAACTTGAGGGTGCGAACTTCAGAAGCCATATTAAAGATAAATGGTTTCTGTTCTCGGGTATCAATATAAATAATAGAACCTTCAGTTTGTAATTTTTTTAAATTATCCAAATTTTTTGGATATACATACTTATTTTTAAAACCAAGCTTTGATGCTTCTTGATAATAGTCACCAAAAATTTCTTGCAAGTAAATAACACTCGGACTTAATACACTGCGAAGTTCGACTTGAGATGGTGTGTACTGTAAATCCTTTTTATCTTTTCTCTTGAGAAGGAAATCTCTGCAATATGCTTTTTGATTTTCTAAAGACTGAGTTTTGAGCCAATTTTTTAAGTTATTCTTGTTATTAAAGTCGGTGCTAAAGTATTGCTCTTTATTTTTATAATTAATAATAGAGTTATCGAAGAGATCGTAGCGGGGCAATTGTTGTTGATAGTATTCTATTACTCTTAATTTATGAGCTTTGAGATGGCGATTAAAATCCGCATCTGCGTCATAAGTTTTTTGACATATTTTACATGTTTCAGCCATTTAATACCTCGTCTTCTGAAATTCCCAAAATGCGACACTTGATTTCATCCATTGTAGAAAGGCGATCTATCTCATTCTTGACCATTGCTTTTCTCCTCTCTGCTAGTTTAATCAATTGGATGCGAGATTCTTCTTCTTTCCACATTTGGACAAGATTTAATATACTTGCGTTCTCCTTGATTTGCTTGCTAAGACGGTCACTTCTTTTAACCTTTAAGTCATTTAATAGTTTTTGTTGTCGAATAGTAGATTGATTATATTCGTCTCTTGCCCCGCTAATAGCTTCTACAAGAGCCATTGGAATTTTACCACCGCCATCAACTTCAGCATCAATTTGATTCTGTAATGTCTGGATAGTCTCTTGAATATTAGCAGAAATGACAACCTCTGTTGCCAAAACAATATATTGATCTACTTCTTCTTGAGTAAGGTCTGGCTTATCATAAGTATAGCGTACAAAAGAACTCTCAAACAACTCTCTATCAATATTAGAAGAGTAACTATTTATTTGGTGCAAGAAACGATAAGTGTGCATGTAACCAATTAATGCATTTATCGCCGTCTTCTGCCGTGAAGTTATTTTTTCTTTATCGATGCCTTCATGGACATAACGATTAATTCTGAAAAGCATCTTGTCCGTAGTCTTAGGAGGTTGATAATCAGAATCGGCCAGACTCTCTTGGTTCCTAGCTAGTGGCGAACTATTAACTATCTTAGGATCAAGCGTTTTAATATACTCAAGAACTGTGCGAGTTTCTTGACTAAGACTAGTAAGGTTTTGATTATTAAATAAAGTCCTTGCGATCTCAAGTGCGCCCATTGAATTTACATTATTGGCAGTAAATTCTTTTTGGTCTTGACTTAGTTCTATTTTGTCTTTAGGTTGGTACTCGTAAGAAGCTCTTGCTCTTAACTGTCTTGATGCCAAGAATTCTTTAACTTTCTTACCGTGCCAACTTCTACCGTCTGCCCCATCAACATTAGGAAAAGCAAGCCTAACAAGTTCAAGCAAAGAAGGAGGATTAGTAGGGCGGTTGTTCCACTCATTTAAAATTGATAGTTTTTGCTGATCGTTAAGTTCTTGGGGTTCATTTTCAGCCATAAATTTCTACTTCTCCATTAATTATGCACCGTTTAGCTTTCACAAGAATAGAACGCTTCAGGTTTTTAATTTGCTTGTATCCGGGGGAACGATTCTTTTCTGTAGTCTTGAATCCTAATAGTTTAGCGACCTCTTCTTCTTTTTGATTTTGCAAACAAAGCATCTCATAAACAATCCATTCAGCAGGTTTCAATACTTTTCTCAATGCAGAACTTAAACTTTGAGTACTTTTCAATAAGTCGAACCCTTCGTTAGTTATGTGATGCACTTCTTTAATGTGATTCTCAAGAGGAAGAGTTACTTTTGTATTGAAGGCATTTTTTTTATTGTTTTCCCAATGAGCATACAAAGGGCATTTCTTGCATTGCTCTCCATATATAGAACAAGAGTCATCCCATTCTGCCGCCGCACACTTCAAACAAGGCCTAGCATAGTTGCCATAATTGTTTCTTATGATGTTCTTGATTTGATTTGATATGATGATGTTTAGCCAAGGGGCAAGAGGTTTTTTTGGGTCATACAAGGTCCATTTTTTATAGATATGAATTCTTAATATCTGCTCAACGTCTTCAAAATCAATCCAAGAAAGAGCAGAGAGAGTCCACTTATTTTTGCGCTTACGAATTTCTTCGTCTATAATATCAATGTTCTTTTCAAAGGATTGTTTTTGGACCTTGAGAGCCATTTTATTTATTTCTTAATGTACCAGCTTCCTTTTTAAACATTCTAAGGGTTTCTTTTACCGAAAGACCTTCTGAGGCTCTTGCTCCAAAGTTCACTATGCTGTCTGGTATTGTGCCAGCAATTTTTGCAAGGGATTCTTTCTTTGGTCCTTCTAATTGATATTCAACATCTAGTCCTCCTGTTATTTCAGGAATGGAATCAGACTCTTCTCCGTCATCAGCCTCATCATCATCTTCCTCATCATATTCCTGCTGTGCGCGGAGTTTATTTTGTTTTGCTTTTTTGTCATCTTTCTTTTCTACGACAACGCCGTAGAACGCTATACCACAAGCAGAACAAAACTTTGGCTTTGATTGAGTGTATAGATTAGGACTTCCACATTGAGAGCAGTAAATTTTTTGCATAATTCATTAATTTATTATAGTTTGATAACGTTAAAAAGTAAGTGTAATTGTAATAGAATGAAGTACTCATTCAAAAATCATGAGAAAGTAGAGTATGCCATCAATTGGGTTAAACCACCTAAAGGGTGTTACGGCATATGCGATTCTCCAGAAATGGAAAATCCAAAGATAAAAATTGACCCTACGTTAAGCAAACAAAAGACAGTCAACATTCTAATACATGAAGTATTACACGCATTCTTTTGGCAAGAATCAGAAACAAAAGTAACTAAATGCGCAAACACTTTATCAAGACTCATTCATCAAAGAATGAAACAAAAGTTTAATGAATAATTGACTTATATTTAGTAATCTTATCAACAATAAAGCGAGTAATCCCACTTCTCATAATATCTTCTTGCCCCAATTTGAAATAATGGATGCCGTTGTCTCGACTATCTTCGTCTTGAAAGATATCGCAGAACTCTTTAAAGCCTGATTTTTTACCCAAGTCATTTTGCATGATGCTATCGCCGCAAATAAATAACTTACTAAACTTGCCCATTCGGGTAGCTGCGGTTACAAGAGAGTCAAACATCATATTTTGCCCCTCGTCTAGTATCACAGAGTTAACGTTAAAAGTATACCCACGGAGCAATGAAACGGGGTAGGTTTTAATTCTTTCTTGTTTATTTAGTAGATCAATACTAGATTTGCTAATCAATTCTTCTAACTTATCAAATAGAGGAATATTATAAAAGAAAGTCTTTTCGTCTAAGTCACCAGTTAAGTAGCCAGTTTGACCATCTGTGCTTTGGATTAGTGATCGAATATAGATAAGATCAGAGATTTTTTTAGCTTTCATTAACTCTAGGGAGCAATAAACGCTCAGTAGAGTCTTCGCTGTACCCGGAAGACCATCCAAAATAACAATATTGGTACTCTTATCTAAAGAAGTTTGAATAATTTGTTCTTGCTTCGGGGTCCATTTTAATTTGCGAATGTCAAATTCATCTTTTAGTTTTTCCTTCTGAGCAACATGAGGGGAGTTATCTTTTTTTGACATTTATTTGGTCTTCTATTGTTAATTACATGTATTATATATAATGAAGAATAAATTTCAGGTTACAGTTGTGAACCCAAGGACTTGCAGAAAGAAGATCTGTTGTGAGGGTTGCAAACTGTCATATAGCAAACAAGATTATTTATTATTCTATACTTTACACAAATTGGTTTATTTTAATATGCTTGCAGAAGATGGCAAACAAATGAAGATTTGTGACTCTTGTTTAGTGTCGCTCGCTTCGATGACTTGCGCGAAATATGATTTACCATATATAACCATTATAATAAAAGGCAATAAAAATACAAAACAAATTAATATCGATTATACTGAAGATAAATTATTTGTAACTGAATTAATAAAAGTTTTCAGCAAGATTTGTTAATTTTTCTTTCATTTCTGGCGGTCTTTCCTCCGGGGGAGTAGAACTTATCTGGTATTTCATTACATTGTAAGTAGAGTTAATGTCATTTCTATTCTTTAAAGTATTTCCTTCAAAAGAAACAATCTTAACATTTCCCATTACATAACCTTTATTTGGATTTATTCTGTCTAAAGATGCTGATCTATTCTTGTCTACTCCTGACATGTACAGTATTTTGTGGCCCAAAATGGGGCAGGTATTATTTTTAATATTTATTAAATACTCTAGAGTAAGGTTAAACTCTAAATTTTTCTTTTTTGAACGCATCTTGGCGGCTCGCAATATTACTTTCCTTAAATAGTAATTTTCGCCATCTATAGGGTCTTCCATTTTTTCCTTTTGTCTCTCGTAGTCTATGATGTGACAACAAGGATTGCATTTGTCTTTTACTCTGGTGAATTCTGTATCTTCTTTTTCATTCCCACAGGCAGAACATTTGATTAACATTAGATATATGTACACGCAATATATCGAAAAAGCCTTTTTTCCGAGGAGGGCTCCGGGGATTTTTCAACCTTGCAAATTCTCCAGTTTCTCCCTTTGGGATTATTTTTTTAGAAATAGGGGGGGATAGTATTAGATAGTAATATATATAGACAGAGAGAGAATAGTAAGTATTTAGTAATTTAAAGAAGAATGATAGATTCTTTAATAGGGTTATATTAATAAAAGAAGGGTAGGATGATAGATTGTTTTAATTGGTATGTTAAAAAACAAAAGGTTTGATATATTAGGGCAGAATGATTTTTAGACCCCCCCCTGCCCATATTTAGAATATTTCGGGCATTATTTCCAAAAATGGGGGCATTGTCAAGATCGAATCAGGGCACAAAAAACCCCGCCGTGTGGGCGGGGTGTGGGTTCGTCACTCTAAGTTCGCGATGGTGTCAAGCTTGAAAAGGAGGATATCAGGCTCGCCCCCTGACTTGTCCTTCCGATAGTCGTGAATGGTCTTCAACTCCTCCGCCGTTGCTTCGCGCCCATCAACCAGATACCTCACGGTCCGTTGGACGGTCGTGGGGTCGCAGACCAGATAGAGGGTTCCGTTGGTCTTGTGAACCGCGAGCCCATCGATGACCTTCCCTTCCTCGTCACGAACCCATGACCAGTAGCTAGTCGCCCCGACAGGCTCGCGCCCATCCTTCGCCAAGCGTCGAGAGTAGGTCTCGACGCCCGACACTCGCGCCGTAATCCGATGGTCACGAGTGACTCGCCCCGTCAATGGGTTCAACGGGACGCCCTTGCGCCCCCCCGTTGCCATTTCATGCGCTCCCGTCACAAGGATCGTCGCCAGTTGCCCCGCCCGGATGGTTCCAATTTGAATGCCCATAGTTTGTTGGTTTTTAGTTGGTGATCACAAGCGTTTTTACTTGCTTACCTTGACAATAGCAAAGGGAAAGAGACTTGCAAGGGGAAAGTGCAGTTGTCACAGAAAAGTCACAAATAGGCTTGGCACACTCTTTGCTCCCCAGCAAGTCCTATGCCAAGTCTGTCAAAGGGATAGTTTTCCACTTTGGGGTCCCCAAATCGAAAAACTATGGTTCCCCATAGTTCGGCACGTTTCCTGCTCCCAGCATAGGCCATGCCAAGTGTCCAGTAACGTAGAAAATTAAAGTGAAAATAGTTATTGTAATACTATAGCAATATGCTAAATTGGCAAAGTCAGATTGCGGTTATATAAATACAACAAACACTATACAAATACAATATCATGATCAATATTGAACAAATCAAGGCGGGTCGTATTGCTACTGTTTTGATGCAGGGTGAATATAAAATGAATAAGGGTGGCACTAAAGGTACACCTTTGAATGAATATAGCGGTCGTGTTACTAGAAACTATCGTTTTACTATAACATTGGCTGGAGAAGAAACGTATTACAATAAGTACCCTGATGCTGTTGGTAAACCAGCTTGGTTCTCTTTTATAAAAGACGGTTTAGTGAGACATAATAAAACCGGCCAATTGTATTTGGCTGGGCTTCCCTGTGATAATAAGAATAACAAATACGATCTATTAGTAGACGGCCAGCCTATCACAGAAGAGCAATATAACTATATACAACAATACCGTAGTGATAAAGAAGAACCAAAGTTTCTTACTATTGCTATTGAGAATTGTACTAATATCGCTGACTAATTTATAAACAAGTGGGGCGCGTATACTATAAACGCGCATCTAACACTAAAAAACACTATATATGAATATCGACCTCACTATACAGGAACTCTATGATATCAAAACTTCAATCCAAGATGGCATCGAAAGATGTGACACTACAATTGCAGATTGTAAACACTTTGGATTGAGTAACGAACTTATACAAGTATGGATTGATAAAAGAGAGAGACTCACTAAATCACTAGACAAGTTCTCTTCTCGTCTCAAGTTAGTAAGCAAAGCACTATGATATGATAGTACTACTGATACTGCTATTCATAATAGGATTAGCTAAAAAATAAACTAGTGACAAACCCTCTGTAGTAATACAGGGGGTTTCTTGTTTATAAATAGCTGTTTATAAATAAGCGATAGTTTTTGACTTTGGGGTCCCCAAAACTATAAACTATGAAAATAGTGATAAATCACTAGTAATACTCTTATTTGCTCTTTATTTGCGTAATGTTTGATTAATATTT
>Ga0172376_10003394_pt1 | contig 18815 bp, 15 predicted proteins | sample Lak35m_FD_121114 | JGI IMG/M metagenome (GOLD analysis project Ga0172376, IMG submission 121114) | Freshwater microbial communities from Kabuno Bay, South-Kivu, Congo - kab_092012_35m | ecosystem: Environmental > Aquatic > Freshwater > Lake | place: Democratic Republic of the Congo: South-Kivu... | reverse complement strand
GGCAGAAGGCTCTCGGCCCGCGCCCGGACTGCCGGGGTGACGTACTCGCGGAGCTGCTGCAGGACGAGCGCCATCGCCGCCGCGTCGTCCGTGTAGCCGATGACAGGGATCGCGTCGGGGATGGCGTCGACAGGGAGAATCAAATAGCCCAGGACGCCCACGATCAGCGCCTTCGCCCACAGTGGCACATCGACGTCCGTAAGCAGGGCGTACAGCAGGAGCGCCTGCATCGCCACGCCGCGTCCGACCGATGCGGGGATGCCGGAGAGCTTCCTCCACAGACCGTCCTCGCTGTAATGACTACCGAACTTCTCGTAGCCGCCGTTGCTCATCCTGCCTCCTCCCCTTTCGGCAATTCGTCGATCAGCTTCCTCCGGATTCGATGGTCGAGGTCGGGACCGTCGGGCACGATCAGCGTCAGACCGAACTCGTTGTTCGATAACACGACGGCCACGTAGCAGCCGTTCTCCGGGGAGTACGAGGCGCCCTCCAGCGTCGCCTCCAGGAAAGTGCACCCCAGTACATGGCGCAGCGCCTCATCGTCGCTGGCCCGGTCGAGCACGACGACGTACCCGTGGAGGTCCGGATCGTAGGGACCATCGTCGCCGGAGTAAGCATCGATAAGGGTATCGAGAGCGTCCCGAGCCGCTCGGCGGAGGCCGGGGGGGAGGCAGGCTGCTTCCACATCGGGGAGGAACTTCAGGAAATGCATGGTTGTTACCTCCTGCGGTTGGATTACGTATTCCGCAGGATTAATATCAAGACGAGCATACTTTCATTACGGTTGAGTAGAGTTATCGTTCCTCCCAGGCAACCCTTTCCTTTCCCCTAGGTCGCTCCAGGAATATAATTCGCGTATTGTCCTGCCTGGACGCAGGTATCGTTTCATACAACTATTTAAATCCCACCAGTCCGGGCCTTTCATTGACAAGACCGGAGGATTAATGGCCCGTCCCGCCAAAGCCAAAGGAAACGGCTCCGCTGCCAACCTGGGATTCGAAGCAAAACTCTGGGCCGCTGCCGACGCCCTGCGCAACAACATGGACGCGGCCGAGTACAAGCACGTTGTCCTGGGCCTCATCTTCCTAAAGTACATCTCCGACGCCTTCGAGGCGAAACATGCCGAGCTGGATACGCAGCGCAAACAGGGCGCCGATCCCGAGGACCCGGACGAGTACCGGGCCGCCTCCATCTTCTGGGTCCCGAAGGAGGCACGCTGGTCGCACCTGAAGGCCAGCGCTCCGCAGCCCACCATCGGCACCCTGGTGGACGACGCGATGAGCGCGATCGAACGCGACAACCCCTCGCTCAAGAGCGTGCTACCCAAGGACTATGCCCGCCCCGGCCTCGACAAGCAGCGGCTCGGGCAGATCATCAACCTCGTCAGCGACATCGCCATGGAAAGCACTGCCGACCGTGCGAAGGACACCCTGGGCCGGGTGTACGAATATTTCCTCGCGCGTTTCGCCAGCGCGGAGGGAAAGAGCGGCGGGCAGTTCTACACACCCTCCAGCGTGGTGCGCGTGCTGGTGGAGATGCTCGCCCCCTACAAAGGCCGCGTCTACGACCCCTGCTGCGGATCGGGCGGCATGTTCGTCCAGAGCGAGAAGTTCATCGAGAACCACAGTGGCAAGGTCGGCGACATCTCCATCTACGGGCAGGAGTCCAACTACACCACCTGGCGGCTCGCCAAGATGAACCTCGCCATCCGGGGGATCGACGCGCAGATCGGGCACGGGGACACCTTCCACCTCGACCGTCATCCCGATCTGAAGGCCGACTACGTGTTAGCCAATCCGCCCTTCAACGATAGTGACTGGAGGGGGGAACTGCTCAAAGACGACAAGCGTTGGGTCTACGGCGTTCCGCCCGCAGGCAACGCCAACTACGCCTGGGTTCAACACTTCATCCACCACCTTGCGCCAACGGGCATCGCGGGGTTCGTCCTCGCCAACGGCTCCATGTCTTCCAACCAGTCGGGCGAGGGAGAGATCCGCAAAGCGATCATTGAGGCCGGTCTCGTGGACTGCATGGTGGCGATGCCGGGTCAGCTCTTCTACTCGACGCAGATCCCGGTCTGCCTCTGGTTCCTCGCCCGCGACCGGAAGAACGGACGGTTCCGGGACCGTCGTGGGGAGACGCTTTTCATCGACGCCCGCAAGATGGGGACGCTGGTCGACCGTGTTCACCGCGAACTGTCCGACGAAGACATCGCGAAAATCGCCAGTACCTACCATTCCTGGCGGGGAGACAAGAAGTGTAAGGAGAGTTACGCCGATGTCGCCGGTTTCTGCAAGTCCGCCAAGCTCGACGAGATGCAGAAGCACGGTCACGTGCTCACACCCGGGCGTTACGTCGGAGCGGAAGCAGTTGAGGATGACGGTGAGCCGTTCGAAGAGAAGATTCGGCGACTCACTGCGACCCTGCGGGAACAGCAAGCCGAGGCCACGAAGCTGGACGCTGTCATCTCTGCCAACCTGAGGGAGCTCGGGTATGGCAGGTGAGTGGCAGACTGGAACAGTTGGAGATGTTGCCCTCCGAGTAACAAAAGGAACAACGCCTACGACTATTGGGGGTCAATTTGTCGAGAAAGGGATCAACTTTGTAAAGGTTGAGTCAATTACAGCTGACGGTCGAATTGACACCCGGAAACTTACTTTCATTGACGATTTCACCAACGATCTTCTTTCGCGGTCGGTTCTATCCCGAAACGACATCCTTTTCACAATAGCCGGCACAATTGGGAAAGTCGCGCTTGTTCCTGAAGGCATTCTTCCAGCCAACACAAACCAAGCTGTTGCAATCGTCCGTCCAAATCCGGAAAAAGTTTCCCCCCGGTATCTTTATTACGTCTTGGGCGATGAAAGTCGGGTACGTCAAGCGCAGACCCGAGTCGTTCAGTCTGTGCAGGCAAACTTTAGTCTCGGAGAGTTGAGTTCGCTAGAAATTCCTCTTCCCCCATTGAACGAGCAAAAAACTATTGCTCACATCCTCGGCACGCTGGACGACAAAATCGAGCTGAACCGGCGGATGAACGAGACGCTGGAGGCAATCGCGCGGGCGCTCTTCAAGTCGTGGTTCGTAGACTTCGATCCAGTGCGGGAAAAAGTCGAAGGACGCGACCCCGGCCTGCCGAAGAACATCGCCAACCTCTTCCCGGATTCCTTCGAGGATTCGGAGCTGGGGGAGATTCCGACCGGGTGGAAAGTTGGGAAGTTAGGCGATGTTCTGGCACAGAGGGTGGAACGCTGTATTGCGTCTTCTGAAACGGCCGCTCGCCCATACGTACCAATTGACTGCATCTCACCGAGGTCATTGTTCCTGACTGAGAGCAAATCAGGCGAGGAAGCGCAAAGCAGTCTTACAAAGTTTTACAAGGGCGACCTACTGTTTGGTGCGATGCGTCCCTACTTCCACAAGGTATGTATTGCTCCTTTCGACGGCACAACGAGAACAACGGCGTTTGTCCTAACTCCGAAGGCGAAAGAGGACTTTGCGTTTGCAACTCTTCTGCTTCATCACCCAGACACGATCGACTACGCCACGCGGCACTCTACGGGTAGCACCATCCCCTACGCAGTATGGGGGGGGTCCTTGGAGGAGATGCCGGTGATTGTTCCTCCTTCGGCAGTGCGCATCGCATTCAATATGACTGTGCGTCCCATATTGGATCGAATTCCGGTGCCTCACTTTCAGAGCAAGACCTTGGCTACCCTGCGTGACGCGCTCCTGCCCAAGCTCATCTCCGGCGAACTACGGGTCGGGGACGCTACGAGATTTCTTGGAGACGATGGCTGATGGCCGACCTTGATGTACTCGCGCCGAACTACCGGCGAGCACAGCAGAGATGGCCTGACGCGCCAACGCTGACAATGTGCCACGAGGCGTTGAAGACGTGCTTCGACAGTAATGCGCATGGCATGGTCGAGCACGTCAAGTCGTTCATCGAGAGCGTCTGTCTCACGATCATGGGAGAGCTGCGTGAACCAATGCCGTCCTCCACTCCATCCACGACTGATCTGTTGGTCGCAGCTCTGAACCCGCTCGGCCTGCGAAACACGCGGGGCGCGAGCAAGCTTGACAAGGTGCTATCGGGGTTCAACAAGCTCGCCGATGCGCTGACCGAGATGCGCAACGACCACGGTCCGGTTGCCCATGGCAAGGACGCTTTTCTCGACGCGCTAACAGCCGACCATGCTCGTGCCTTTTTGCACGCAGGTGATGCGATCCTCGGCGTTCTTCTCAATGCGCTCGAAGGGAAGCAGCCCGACCTCACGGTGACCCGGGAGCCCTACGAGAGCTTCCCGCACCTCAATGAACGGATCGATCGCGCGGTGAGCGTGGAGGCACGGATCGACGAAGACGGCGCGCACCCGATGGTGGTGTTCTCAGTCGCAACAGGGCCGCGAGGCGAAGCAATCGAGCTACGGGCCGAGCCGAGCAGGCTGCTTTACGGCATCGACCGTTCGGCGTACATCGAAGTGCTAAAGAATGCCGACCTTGTGGTTGCAGAGGGCGAGGAAGCAGAGGAAGAAGAGGGAGGGCAGGTGGCTGCTCCAGTGCCGGGTGAGCCCTCCGGCATTAGTGCTGCAGCAACGACGGTGTCGCTGACCGACCTTGTCCCAATCTATGGGGGCCTACTAGACCCTCTTCGGCCGGGTCTGGGGGATTTCTTAAATGCAGAAGGCGTGGATTCAGCGGCAGTAGCCGAAGGGGATACGCGGATCATCGACTCGCTCTTGGCGACGGCGGACCAGAACATGGGGTTGGATTGGAAGCGCCGGGAACCGCTTCAAGCGCGATTGAAGGTGGCCTGCAAGCGCGTGCTGGTTCAGTTCGGCTCCACACCCGAGAAGTCCGAGGACGTGGCGGAGCGATTGGTGGCCTGGCTCCGAATCCAGGCGCCGGAGGTCGGACTCAGTAGTTTGGAAATATCCGTTGATGCTGTGTGAGTTCCCCCGTGCTAATTGCGGGTGAAAACTGCCATTGTTTCGGTCCAATTGGCATTGAATCATAAGGATCACACCGAGGAAGGTGGAGACTGCTATGTCAGCAAAGCGAGTGTTCATCAGCTTCGACTTCGACCACGATGAGGATTTACGCAATCTGCTTGCAGGACAAGCCAAGCATCCGGACTCGCCATTTGAGATCAAAGATCGATCGCTGAAAGAACCCTTGATAGGTGATTGGAAGGAGAAGGTGCGACGACGGATGGACAGTGTCGACCTTGTGGTTGTCATCTGTGGCGCATACACCCATACCGCCGCGGGTGTCTCCGCCGAGGTCACGATCGCGCGGGATGCGAATAAGCCGTATTTCCTTCTCTGTGGGCGGAATGACAAGGCATGCACGAAACCAACTTCGGCCCTGTCGTCCGACAAGATCTATAAATGGACCTGGGATAACTTGAAAGCACTCATAGGTGGGGCGAGGTAGTACATGTCCAAAGAACCCTCTACGCGACTGATTCAGCATACGAAGGAGAGTTACGGGGAGACCTTCGCGGCTGATCTTTTCGAACAGTACAAACTCTATGTGGCGTCTGCTGAAAAGATATCTGAACGGCGGATCTCGGCGAATAACTACTTGCTAACAGTGAACGCATTCCTTATCACGCTGTATGGGCTACTAGCCGCAAGCCAGTACAGGAGTTACTGGACGGTCCTCGTCCCTATCGCAGGAATCCTCGTCGCACTGACGTGGCATCGGGTCATCACCTCATTCCGCGACCTAAACACGGTGAAGTTCTCGGTGATCCACGAACTCGAAAAAGAGATGCCTGCAGCCCTTTATCACTACGAATGGCTGAAGGCTGAAGAGGGGCGAGGGAAGACATACCACCCTTTATCGCATCTGGAGCGCTGGATCCCCGTCACCTTCATCATTCTCTATGCGCTCCTTTCGCTCATCGGCATCCTGGGCTGCACGAGATGACGACCTTCACCGAATCCGTCGTCGAAGACGCCGCCCTCGCTTGGCTGGAGGCGCTGGGCTACACGATCCTCCACGGCCCAGACATTGCCGCCGGAGAACCCGCCGCCGAACGCACCGACCCGAACTTCCGCGACGTAATCCTCGGAAGCCGTCTCCGACAAGCCCTCGCGCGCCTGAACCCGGCACTGCCGTCCGAGGCACTGGAGGACGCCTACCGCAAGCTCACGCGCACCGATGCCCCTTCCCTGCTGGAACGCAACCGCGCCATTCACCGGCTGCTGGTGGACGGCGTCACGGTGGAGTACCGCCGGAAGGACGGCTCCATCGCAGGAGCACAGGCGGGAGTGATCGACTTCGACGACCCCGACAACAACGACTGGCTGGCCGTCAACCAGTTCACTGTGTCCGACGGAAAGCACACGCGCCGGCCCGACGTGGTGCTGTTCCTCAATGGGCTCCCTCTGGCCGTCATCGAACTCAAGAACCCGGCCGACGAGAATGCAACGGTCTGGTCGGCATTCCAGCAGCTACAGACCTACCAGGTGCAGATCCAATCCCTCTTCGCCACCAACACCGCGCTGGTCGTCTCCGACGGCGTGCAGGCCCGCATCGGTACGTTGGGCGCTGGCAAGGAATGGTTCAAGCCGTGGCGCACGATCACCGGACGTGAGGACGCTCCGGCGAAGCTAACCCAACTGAAGGTCCTGCTGGAGGGCGTCTTCGAGAAGCGCCGTTTCCTGGACCTCCTGCGCCACTTCGTCGTGTTTGAGGACATGGGCGACGGCAAGCTCGTCAAGAAGATGGCCGGCTACCACCAGTTCCACGCAGTCAACGCTGCTGTAGAGGAGACGCTACGCGCCACCACCCCGACGGCGGACGTGGCCCGGGACCCGGAAGGCCATTACGAATCGGGACTCCGCCCGGGAGGCGACCCCGGGGACCGGCGCGTTGGCGTCGTCTGGCACACGCAGGGATCGGGCAAATCCCTTACGATGGCGTTCTACGCAGGCCGGATGATCCTGCACCCTACGATGGCGAACCCGACCATCGTCGTACTCACCGACCGCAACGACCTCGACGACCAGCTCTTCGGCACCTTCGCCCGCTGCCGCGACCTCCTGCGCCAGCCTCCGGTGCAGGCAGCGGACCGGGCCGACCTGCGGGAGAAGCTCTCCGTCGCATCGGGCGGCGTCGTGTTCACCACGATCCAGAAGTTCTTCCCCGAGGAGAAAGGCGACCGGCAACAGGTCCTATCGCCCAGGCGCAACATCGTCGTCATCGCCGACGAGGCGCACCGCAGTCAGTACGATTTCATCGACGGGTTCGCCCGGCACATGCGCGACGCCCTCCCCAACGCCTCGTTCATCGGATTCACGGGCACGCCGATCGAGAAAACCGACGCCAACACGCGCGCGGTGTTTGGTGATTACATCAGCGTTTACGACATCCAGCGGGCGGTGGCCGACAAAGCCACCGTCCCCATCTACTACGAGGGCCGGCTGGCCAAGCTGGAGCTCAAGGAGTCGGAAAAACCGAAGATCGACCCGAAGTTCGAGGAGGTCACCGAGGGAGAGGAGGTCGAGCGCCGGGAGAAGCTCAAGAGCAAGTGGGCGCAGCTCGAGGCGGTGGTCGGCTCGGAGAACCGCATCAAGCGGATCGCTTACGACCTGGTCGACCACTTCGAGAAGCGGCTCGCCGTCATGGATGGAAAGGCGATGGTCGTGGTCATGAGCCGCCGCATCGCCGTGGAGCTCCACCGGGAGATCGTCGCCCTGCGTCCCGCCTGGCACAGCGACGACGATGAGCAGGGGGCGCTCAAGGTGGTGATGACCGGCTCCGCCTCGGATCCCCTGGAGTGGCAGGAGCACATCCGCAACAAGCCTCGCCGGGAGGCGCTGGCGCTGCGATTCCGCAACCCTTCAGACGGCTTCAAGATCGTGATCGTGCGGGACATGTGGCTCACCGGCTTCGACGCGCCGAGCCTCCACACGATGTACGTGGACAAACCGATGCGCGGCCACGGGCTGATGCAGGCGATCGCTCGGGTGAACCGGGTGTTCAAGGACAAGCCCGGCGGGCTGGTGGTGGACTACCTCGGTCTCGCTGACGAGCTCAAAGCAGCGCTCGCCACCTACACCGAGGCCGGAGGCAGGGGGGAGACCGCCCTCGACCAGTCCGAAGCGGTCGCCGTGATGATCGAGAAGTACGAGGTGTGCCTCGGCCTGTTCCACGGCTTCGAGTGGACTCTCTGGACAACCGGCACCCCGCAGGACCGCCTCTCACTGCTCCCCGCCGCGCAGGAGCACATCCTCGCCCAGGAGGACGGGAAGGGCCGACTACTGCGGTCCGTCACGGAGCTGTCCCAGGCCTTCGCGCTCTCCGTGCCGCACGCGGAGGCAATGCGCATCCGGGACGACGTGGCGTTCTTCCAGGCGGTCCGGGCCGTCCTGGCCAAGGGGACGCCCGGGGAACAGAGGACTGACGAGGAGCTCGATCACGCCATCCGCCAGATCATCTCCAAGGCGGTCATCTCCGGCGAGGTCGTGGACATCTTCGCCGCAGCGGGCCTCAAGAAGCCCGACATTTCGATTCTCTCCGACGAGTTCCTCGCCGAGGTCCGCGGCATGCCGCAGCGGAACCTCGCCGTCGAGCTGTTGCAGAAGCTGCTAAAAGGCGAGATCAAGACGCGACTGAGGCGCAACGTCGTGCTGGCCAAATCCTTCGCCGACCTGCTCGAACAGGCGGTGCGCAAGTACCAGAACCGCGCCATCGAGACCGCCGAGGTCATCGAGGAGCTGATCGGGCTGGCGAAGCAGATGCGGGCCGCCAACCAGAGGGGTGAATCCATCGGGTTGACCGAGGACGAGCTCGCCTTCTACGACGCGTTGGAGACCAACGACAGCGCGGTCAAGGTGCTCGGGGAACCGACCCTAAAGGAGATCGCCCGCGAGCTGGTCTCGACGGTAAAGAAGAACGTCACGATCGACTGGACCATGCGTGAGAACGTCCGCGCCCACCTGCGGGTAATCGTGAAGCGGATCCTTCGGAAATACGGTTACCCCCCCGACAAGCAGGAGAAGGCGACCGCCTTAGTACTGGAGCAGACCGAGGTGCTGTCGCTGGACTGGGCGGAGTCGGTGACCAATACCTAAGGCGGGTCTTAATGACAGACGCCGAACTGAACCGGCGCGGGCTGTACGCGAAGAAGGACAGGACCCAGATCACGGACTTCCAGGTCCATGGCCGCACGAAGAACTACCCGAAGCTGTTCCGGCGGGAGGGGACGACCGTAAGTCTGCTGTAAGGCGGATCCTCCCCTCGTGTCACTGGGAAGGGCGCGCACTGCGCGTTCAACGAGAGCGTGACGAAGTGACGTAAATAACAGAGAAAGCAGGAAAAAGACATAGAAATGGCCGGTACCGCGCGGGGGGATCCCCCTTTCGGTACCGGCCATTTCATTTATCGAGGATTAGCGGGTCGCTTTTTTCGACGATCCCAGTACCGCCCAATTCGGCTAAACCCCCTTCCTATCAGTAATCGTTCGTACGTAGTGGACGATGTGCCAATGAACACATCATTAGGCGCCGCTGGATCATGCAATCGCTGGAAATAGAGCCATCTCGCCCGAGAGGCACCAATCTTATGGCCCGAAGCTACAGGCCGCGGGCAGAAAGGAGGTAAGCGGGACACCGGTAAACGGTACCTCTGCGAATGGCCATTCGCAGGGACTGCAACGAACCCGCCTTGGCGGCAGCGCATCGCCAAGGCACAGCCGGCGATCACCACGGCTCTGGCACGGCGCTACCAGACCGGCAGCGGTCGCCCACGGAGAAGAACATGAGAAATATCCAAACGGATAGGTGCCAAGCGGCAGCGGCATCCTCCCAACCGGATGTGCATCCGGCCACGAACGAGGTAGGCAGGTTGGCCATCCATCTCAAGCAGACGGAGGACGATAATTTCGACGACAACACGGCGGCATTGCAATTTTGGAACGTGACCGGCGACGACATGATTTATGCCGGCCTCGGCTGCGAGATCGGTGTTAACGTTGGCCAGCCGGATCTCGAAGAAGCGGACCGTCTGGTGCAGATCCCCTTCCGTAGCATTTCGGTTTACTACGGCGAGAACATCGGCACCATCGTTTACGAACCCAAAAAGACGATCAAGAAAACCTTCAGCATCGGCTGCTTCGGTTGCTCGATGTCCGAGGAGCGCTAACGACACGACGACACTGCCCCCCCCGGTTGTGATGTCCGGGGGGGCAGTGTCTACACAACCCGCCGGCCTGCCAACCGGAGGCAACAACGGAGGTACCAATAATGCTGTTAAAAAGGAAAAAGGAGGCATGGGCGGCCGCCACGAGCGTATGCCCGAGCCCCCTGGATAATGTTCCATGCCCTACGAGCGACGAAGAACGCAGGAAAGGTACTACTCGCCGGCTCGACGCGAAAGCGCTCAAAGCAGCCATCGGCGACCGATGCCTCGAACTCCTGAGGGATCTCGCTCCGGAACTCGATGAGGCGATCCGGTCCTTCGATAAACGTGATCCACATGTTCCATGTCCGCGGCACGGCGGTAAGGATGGATTCAAGCTTTTCAAGAACGCCGAGACGACCGGCGGCGGAGTTTGCAACAGCTGCGGACCGCGTGCCGACGTCATCGCGCTGTTGGAGTGGCTAAAGGGTTGGTCGTTTCAGCAGACGCTCGTCGAGATCTACCGGTGGTTGTCTCGTACCAGCGATGATGAACGCATCGTGATCGGAGGTGAACCGGAGGCAGTAATTTCGGAAGCGGCTAAGCCTGCGGTCCCCACTCCCGACGCCCTCGACCCCGTGGCTGTCGAATACATCGAAGCTGCGCTGGAGCGTGGGGCAATCGGAGCTCCCCGTCTCTCGGCCTACTACCGCCATCGCGGCTTGATGGAGATCGATGTCCCCGAGTCTCTCCGGTTCGCGGAACGCGAGCGGTACTTTGAAGACGGGAAGCCGCCGGTGTTTCTGCCGGCTCTGCTCGCACCGATGCAGGACGCACGCGGGCGGATCGTGTCCATCCAACGAATTTATCTCGATCCCGATGGCACAGGTAAGGCTGCCGTATCGACGCCTAAGAAAATGTCGAAAGCGATCTTCCCCGGCGCAACGAATGGCGCCGCGATCCGACTTCGCGCAGCCGGGACGACGCTGGCTATCGCCGAAGGCATCGAAACCGCCGAGAGTGTTTACGCCGTAACCGGAATCTCAACATGGGCGGCGGGATCCGCCCATAACCTGGAATCGTTCGTCATCCCCGACGATCACCGCGGGATCGTCCAGGAGGTACTGATCGCGGCGGACAATGACGCCAACGGCACCGGCCAGCGAGCGGCGACGAAACTGGCCAAGAGGCTTACCGGGGAGGGCGTCCCGGTCCGCATCGTCACCCCGACCGAAGCAGGCTCGGATTTCAACAGTGCGCTTGCGCACGAGGGGGCGGAGGCGATCCGGAAGGTCGTCGCCGAGGCACCGCTCTTCAACCTGGACAGCTATGCCCCGCCGCCGCCGACGATCCGGACGGTCGAGCCTAATCAAGACGCAAAACCGGCCGAGGTGCCACGGGACGGCATCACCGTTGCTGCCGGGGTCGCGGAGATGAACCAAATGCACTTCGTTACGCAGATCAAGGGCCGGGTATGCATCGCGTCGGAGGTTCCCGACCCGCAGACCGGATACGTCGACATCACGTTGAGCAGCCTGCAAGACATCCAGTTGCTCTACGCCAACCGGACCGTAAAGATCAAGAGCCACGATAGGCTCGTGAGGATACCGCTCGCCGACGCATGGATCGGCAATTACAACCGCCGCCAATACGCGGGTATCGTCTTCGCGCCTGGCGAGGAGGTGCCTGGGTACTTCAACCTGTTCCGAGGTTTCGGCATCGAGCCGTTACCCGGGGACTGCTCCATGTTCTGGGAACACGTCCGGAACGTCCTATGCCGCGGGATCGAAGACCACTTCGACTACTTCAAGAAGTGGCTCGCGCACATGATCCAGCACCCGGGAGAATTGCCCGAGGTCTGCATCGTCATTCGGGGTCCGCAGGGCGCGGGTAAATCCATAATCGTCGACCAGATAGGGCGACTTGTCGGCCAGCATTACGTCCCGCTCAGCCGCATGGAACACATCACCGGGAAATTCAATGCACACCTGAAGGACGCATTGCTCATTTATGCGAACGAGGCGATCTGGGGGGGTGATAAGAGCGCCGAGGGGATTCTAAAGGCGCAGATCACCGAGCGGTTCAACTACATCGAGTTCAAGGGGAAGGAGGCGATCAAGGTACGCAACTTCGCCAGACTTATCGTCACCAGCAACGAACGGTGGGCGGTCCCGATGGGTATCGACGATCGCAGATTTCTGATTTTGGAGGCGACCAGCGACAGGATCAGGGACACCAGGTATTTCCATGCGCTGGCTCAGCAGATGGATGAGGGAGGTCGCGAGGCGTTGATGTTCGATCTCGTCAACGAAGACCTATCGACTTTCGATGTACGAACCAAACCGCACAGCCCGCACGGCTTCGACATCATGATGAGGGGCGCGAGCCCCGTCGTGCGCTACTGGTTCGAGCGCCTGCACTGCGGCAGCACGTTCATCCATGGGGATGTAAGTGTGGTTGATTGGGATAAGACCCCGACCAAGAAAATGATGCATGAAGAATTCAAGGCGTTCTGCAAGGACCTCCAACTCCGCGCGGTCGAGGCCCCGCAGTTCGGAAAGGAGCTGATGCAGATGCTTCCGACCGGTCTCGCCGGGGAAACCCGTCCGCGGACCGCGGACGGCCGTCGGCGCTACAGCTACACGATCCCAAGCCTCAATGCTTGTCGCGAGGCGTTCCAGAACTACTGCAAAGTCGGGCCGGAGATCTGGGTGGATGCGGAAGTCCCTGAGGACGAGAATCGAGTCATTACCGATTTCCTCGGCAGGCCAAAGCGAAAGACACGATCATGACTAGAATTTAGGGCGTACATTTCGGACCCGGGAGGACCGGGGTGGGCGGGGCACCGAAATGCGAAACGCCTTAGTTCGACCGACCCCGGTCCGAGCGGTCCGGGCGGACCAGGGTCGCCATTCCATGTGCGCGCGTGTACGAGAGGACACACTCTTCCAAAAGAAAAAACACACAGACCCCCCGGACCGCCCGGACCTAGCCTAGGGAGGGAAGGATTTTTTCGACCGGCTCTCATGGACCGCGCCCGGACCATGCCCGGACCGCGCAGAAAAGCGGGGGGAAGCCGCCGTGGCTTCCCCCCGTCCCCCCTCCCGGGGTGCTGGTGACTCAAGCCGCGGGAGTGTGCTCCTCCACCCACCCCGCCACCGTGCCGACGATCGTCCCCCCCGTCGCCACCGAATGCATCTTCAGGCGCCGGTGCAACGTCACAGGCAGCCGGAACGACAGCCGTACCCCCTCCTCCTCCCGGGACGACGTCGCCCCGGGCGCGCACGGCAGCGCCACGGTAACGGTCCGCCCCTTGGCCTCGACCGCGGCATCGCCTTGTGTCTCCTCCAACCTCGATTTCCTGACGAGCATGCCCACCTCCCCGTCCAACAGCGTCGCCCCCCGAGTGGGGCGCCTGGAGCCGCAATGGGATGTTCTCCGCGATCGCACAGCAAGCCGCGAACGCATGGGAAACCGCACGAGGAAGGCCACGTCCTGGAAGGATCGAAAAGACAAACCCATATTACTCATCGAAGGTAGCCCGATTGCCTCACACAGGGGAGGTGCAGGAGGCCGGCCACACCAGCGGTCAGGGAAGGAGATATTCCGACAGCGTCGGCTGGGCGGGAACCGTCGTCGAACCGACCTCTGCCCTCCCGGAAATGCTGTCCGGCGATGATCCAACCGATTGCGAAACCCGGCCCGAAAGACCGGGGAAAGACCGGGGCAGGCACCCGGTGCGTGAACAAACCATTACAGGCGTGGCAATCCGGCCATAGCGCGTGTGACTCCCGATCATGCGACGACGGAAAACGACCGAAACGGCCAAGAACGGAACCGGCCCCCAACGCCCCTCCCCTCCACCTAGTGTGGTGTCCCAGGAATCCCTTGGCATTCGAGCGCCGCTGCATCCGCTCCAGCTTTGTTGCGCAAGCTCGCCGTACCCTCCCGGTACGCCTTCACTTACGCGCCTCGCTGGCGCGGCGCATCGACGCTCTCGGTGCGTCAAGCGATTCCTGGGACACCACCCTAGGAGGACCATCTCCGGGGGAAGGACAGACGAGAACGACATGAAAGGAGTGACGACCGTGACCATGAAAAATCAGCGACAGTGCAGGAGATTCCACTTCACGAAACGGGCGATCGACGCCCTCCCGGCCAACGACCCGGACAGCCTCGCCACCGATGCCGAGTACAGCGACCAAGGATGCACGGGCCTACACCTCCGGGTCTCGAAGGCCGGAAGGAAATTCTACATGATGAGGTACACCTTCCGCGGAAGGAAGCAATGCATCGCCATCGCGGAGCACACGGAACGCTTCGGCGTCGCGGAGGCGCGGCTCATGGTCGCCGAGTACAAGGCGATGATCGTAAAGGGAATGAACCCGAAAGATGAGCGCGAAGCCCAGCGTACCGACGTGACCTTCGAGGAGTTCTGCGCGTCCCAATACATCCCGATGGCGCGTGCCAGGAAGAAGACTTGGGCCTCCGATGAGAAGAAGATCGAGAGGGTCCTAAACCCCATGATCGGGAGCAAGCCGCTCAAGGCCATCACGGCGCGCGACGCGGTCGCCATTCATGCTAAAGAAAGGGACAGGGCCTCGGCCACGACGGCAAACAGAGTACTCTCCACCCTCAAGCGCATCCTTAGCGTCGCCGTGCGGCTCGGATTTCTGGACAAGAATCCTGCAGCATCCGAGGAGAAGTTCGCGGAACCGCCCCCGAGAGAACGCTACCTGAGCCGGGAGGAACTCCCCCGCTTCCTGCGGGCACTGGACGATGATGCTGACGGAATCTCGGTCGCCGCGATCCGGATGCTGCTCTTCACCGGGTGCCGGCGCTCGGAGATCGTCTCCCTCCGCTGGGACCAGGTACGGCGTACCCAGTCCAACGGCAACGAGACGTGGCAGCTCTACCTGCCGACGACGAAGAACGGCAAACCAAGGACCATCCAGCTCAACTCGAAGGCGGTCGCCGAGCTGAGGAACCTGATGGGACGACGCGACGCCGAAGCCCGCACGAAGGACAGCGACTACATCTTCCCGTCGCGCAATGGGACGAAGAAGGGGTACGTCTTCGACCTGAGGAAGCCGTTCGAGAAAGCATTGAAAGCGGCCGGGATCGAGGGCGTCCGGCTCCATGACGTCCGGAGGACCTTCGGATCGTGGGGCGTCCAGGGAGGTGCCTCGATTTACAGTGTGCAGCGGTTGCTCGGGCACCGCAATGTTGACACCACGCAATCGACCTACGCACACCTCGCTGACGAGAGCCTCCGGCAGACCTCTGAGAACATCGCGGCGATGATCGACGAGGCGGTGGACGTGGCGAACGCGAAGGCGACCGATTCGACGGTGAGATCCGACGGGGACGTGGTGCTCGTCGAGAAGGCCGGCTAATCGTGGAAGAGTCCCCCCTGCTCCCGCGACGGAGCAGGGGGATGATTTATTTTTTGACCGGAAGGAGCGAGAGGGGCGCGCCCCGCTCGCCACTCGGAACCCGGCCAAAATGGACGCCCCAAGCAAGGTAAGAACGGCGAACACCGGACCGGAGAGAAACCGGAGCAACAGCACCGCCAAGGCACGGAACCGGCCGCAACACCGACAACATAAAGAAAAGAAAAGGGAAAAACGCAGTAGAAACGTCCGTTTGGATGGAGCTGAGAGGGTTCCGAAGTCAAGCGCTCTATCCAGCTGAGCTAAGGGCGCGCGCGGGGTGGAACGGTACGAAAAGGAACGGGAACCGGGATTCGGCGGCCCGGCACAGCTACCATCATAATGCCGCCAGAGGGCGCCGAGGAAGCACTTTCGGTCATTCCGGAAAAGAACGATTTCGATCGGTTAGGAAACGCAAGGTCGCGGGCCGATCGCGGCACCCTCACCCATGCAAGGCCACTTCGAGCAAACGGGACCGGAGGAAGACCGGAGACGCACGGCCTCAGGCTGTCACCCCTCTAGATCCTCCAGCGGAGTCTCCTTCGGCGCGAACTCGATCCCGTTCAGGTCGCCCCGCCGGTAGCGCATGTTGCGCGCCTTGATCTCCAGTTCCTTGAAGGTTCCGGCAGTCAGGCACGGGAAGAGCGAGTAGAAAGCGTCCGACGGGATGTTCAGCATGCCGAGGAGCTTTCCCTCCTCCGTCCAGACGCCGCCGACGGACTGCGGGTCGTGCTTGTAGTCATCCCTGGAGAAGCGGCCGGGGAAGACCCACAGGACGACCTTCTGGCCGGTCCGCTTCCGGGTCTTCCGGGTGGTGTAGTGGTAGCGGACGGTGCCGAAGACCTCCAGGTGGTCCCACTCGTCGATGCCTCCGTCCTTTTCGAAGATGCCTTCAAATCGCGGGAAGCGGTTCACGCCGAACCGAAATGTCCGTTGCCATCCGTCAATCGTGCAGTAGAGGTTGTCGACGATCTCCGGCTCGCGCCTGGGCCTTCCCCTCTTAGTCATGCGTCCCCTCCTTGTGCCGCATAATTCTGGGCAAAAAAGGTCGGCGACGCCGAGGCTGTCCCAGACGATCACGTGGTCCTGGCCAGGGACACCGAAGTCGTTACCGCCTCGACAAGCTTTCGCGTCACCTCCATTCATCCGCGCTGATCTCCGGGATAGGAAGACATGAGATGACGATGAGGACAGGGGCGGTCATGGACCGATCAGAGACACGACTTGGCAGGTAGCACTACACCTCAGCAGGCGGCTCTTGCTTTTCGGTAGTTCCATTTTGAGCGGGGAGTTCGGTCGGAACCGCAGCAGGGGGATGTTGCACAGGCGGCGCGACCATGATGGGTTGGATCATTTGCGGAATGCTCTGCATCAGAACAGTCGCAACTCCCTTGTGATTCTCTACAATCTTTATCGCCGCCGTCTGCGCGAACGTATGCATGAACGCATGGTGAACAGTCAGCACCAAATCCTGGAAGATCGGATCATCTTCAAGCCTTTCCAGCTTTAGTCCGATTCCGTCACAGACCGATAGGGGAAGGTGCCGGGAATGCGTCTTTGTCGAGGCATGATCCCCAAGCGCGACAACAGCAGATTCAGCCTTCTCTTCCGCGTTCGCATCTCCACTGAACATGTTGTCCCGAAGCCAGTTCTTGACCATATCCCGGGACCATTCGATCGCTTGGAGGCATTCCAAGAGGAAGGTCGGATTATATTTTCCGATGATCGACTGCCAAAGGGGAGCACAACTCGGATTATGTTCAATGCTTTTCACGGCCATTTCGAACTCAGCCAGCACCGCTTGGGCCGCAATACCGCCAAACTGGGGATCTATCGGTCCAAGATTGGACTGCTTGCCCATGACAATTCTTTTTGCGGAGCATGCGATCATCGTCCCTGCCGACATAGCAATTTGCGGCACGATGACCCGGACATCCTTGTCGAACATACTCCAGAGGTAATCCACCAAGGATTCGGTGGCAGCGACATTTCCGCCGGGAGTATGAAGGATGAGATCAAGGCCTAGACTGCGGTTAAGTGTGTGCACCGCGGTCATGAAGGCATTCTTATCGTCGTCGCCGATTTCCAAATTCGGCAATTGCGGTGGCCTTGACAACCACCCAGAGTAATAGGCGATGACGTTCCGCTTAGTATGCTTATGGAGTCTGCTGAGGTAATGCCTTCGAACCTTATCGACAGCCTGTCGACCCTCCGCCTGCCTGCTACTGATTTCTTTGAGGACTTTATCCCAACCCGGCATCGTCAGCGAGACGTATCCGTGGTGGAACCAACGACAGTCCTAATAGTGGGGTCGACCAGAGAGAATCGATCGAACCGCTGCGAATGCTTGCAACTGCAAGGGGAAGTGGGCGTGGAAAAATGCTTGGCGTACTGCTCTACAACTCGAACCTCTTGGTCCTGCGGAGCGCCTTGCTTTTCCTTGACTGAACGGAATGCGGTTGTAAGAACACCCGAACCCGTCGGCAATTCTAGTACATGCCGCATATCAGCCTCCTCGGAAATCGGGCTTTTGGAAGCTACCCTTTCGTATTAGACGAAAGGGTAGCACAATTCGCTTCCATCAAACGATATTTCATTACGCTTTGGAGTCGCGGATCGTCTTCCAGCCGTGCGGCTCGTCTGGCACGGTCATCTTTTCCTCCTCCCCGCGGCCTTCTCAGGCATGGGGTCTTCGGGCAACGCCGCGATCTTGCTGTACTCGTCGCGGACGTAGTCCTTGAATCGGCGGACGGCCTCCTTGCCCGCCGATTGATCCGGATCCTGTTCGTCGATCGAGCCCCGGAGCAGCTCGTAGTAGCGGACTCCCCCGGCGGTCGCGTAGGATCGGGAGGGAACGAGTACCGTCGGCGCGTCCCCCTTCTTCGACCGCCAGACGCTGCATCCCACCAGCTTGAGGCCGGCGAGTAGCCCCTCCTCGAAATGGATCTCGACGTCGGCCAGCTTAGATGCCGGCGTCCCCCCATGGTTCAGAACGTAGTGGACTCGCATGGCATACCCCCCTTTCGGCGCGGGATGCCCCGCGCGCGTGCGTTGTTCGGATCGTTGTCTTTCGGAAAGGCCCCGTTCCCCGGCATGGGGGAACGGGGAAATTACTGGCGGAACCGCTCGGGCAGAAGGCTCTCGGCCCGCGCCCGGACTGCCGGGGTGACGTACTCGCGGAGCTGCTGCAGGACGAGCGCCATCGCCGCCGCGTCGTCCGTGTAGCCGATGACAGGGATCGCGTCGGGGATG
>Ga0172376_10003393_pt1 | contig 18817 bp, 15 predicted proteins | sample Lak35m_FD_121114 | JGI IMG/M metagenome (GOLD analysis project Ga0172376, IMG submission 121114) | Freshwater microbial communities from Kabuno Bay, South-Kivu, Congo - kab_092012_35m | ecosystem: Environmental > Aquatic > Freshwater > Lake | place: Democratic Republic of the Congo: South-Kivu... | reverse complement strand
GTAACGGGGATGACTTGGAATGAGATCCTGGATCGCTGGCAAGACTCACCTCGTCGCAACGCGATGCGTGATTTGCTCCGATCCCGCGATGGCGTGGATCCCGATGAGGTGATCATCCCACCGTCCAAAGCCAAGCAACTGGGGATGACTAGCACGATATGTTTCCCCAAAGGAAACATTGCACCCGAAGGATCGGTTATCAAATCCACGGCCATAGACTCAAGTGTCATCGATGCCGATGGTGTTTACCGGAAACTTGGCCCGGCCAGGGTTTTTTGTTCGGAAAAAGAAGCGGTTGCGGCGGCCAAGGGTCAGCACGCAAAACCGCTTCAAGCTGGCGATGTCGCGGTGCTGATCGGTTGCGGGCCGATGGGAACGGGTATGGAGGAGACTTATCAACTCACCAGTGCTCTGCGATACCTCGATTACGGCAAGCATGTTGCTGTGATCACCGACGCGCGTTTTTCTGGCGTCAGCACCGGAGCTTGCATCGGTCATATCGGTCCGGAGGCTCTCGCAGGTGGACCGGTTGGAAAACTCAAAGACGGCGATTTGATCGAAATCCTCATCGATCGCAATCGGTTGGATGCCAGCGTCAATTTTGTAGGTTGCGATGGAGCGAGATTTTCGCCCCAGCGAGGATCTGAGATTTTGGCCACTCGGGATCCGCATCCTGGACTATCGCCTGACCCAAGACTTCCGACCGACACGCGATTGTGGGCCGCTTTGCAACGCGCAAGCGGTGGGACTTGGGGTGGATGCGTTTATGATGCAGATCGAATTATCAAACTACTAGAAGCGGGGATTCAAGCCACCGAAGCGTCATGATATTGCTTTTGGATAATTACGACAGTTTTGTCTACAACCTCGATAGATATCTACAGCGGCTTGGGCACCCCACGCTGGTGCTGCGCAGTGACTCGATCGGATGCGATGGAGTGGCTCGTATCGCCCCCAAAGCAATCATCATTTCGCCTGGCCCCAAGGATCCTGACCATGCCGGCTGCTCGATGGAAGTCGTCCGACGCTTTGGCAGCTCGATCCCAATCCTGGGCGTGTGCTTGGGGCATCAGGCCATCGGCCAAGCGCTCGGGGGGAAAATCGTACGAGCCAAGGAGCCGATGCATGGAAAAGCATCATCGATACACCACTCAAGCGATCGACTCTTGGCAGGCTTGCCCAATAAGTTCCAAGTCGGCAGATACCACTCCTTGGTGATTGAACCTGGCTCCTTGCCAGCATGCCTTGCTGCTACGGCGTGGTCCGATGATGGATCCATTATGGCCATCGAACACACGGAGCATCCGGTTTTTGGAGTTCAGTTCCATCCTGAGTCGATTTTGACCGAGCATGGTTATGTCATTCTCAGCAACTTTTTAGCCCAAGCTGGTCTCAGCTCGTCTGAGATCCCCGCATCGGACCTGTGCCCTTGATCAAAATTATTTCTTTTGCCGCTACTCCTCTTGCTGCATCTTGCCCCGTCCGAACGAAAACTCGAACTCGCTTAGTGCTGGGATGAGCATCGCTGCGGTTGCGAAAGCATAAGAGACAACGATCGTCGAAAAGACCGTCAACTCTTGATCCCTAAGGATAAAGCTGGTGATCGCAAAGAAGGTCAGAAAGGGGAGCAAGAAGGAGGTTAGCGTAATCGCCGGAGAGGGATTACGGCTGCCGATGGCTAAGTAAAGTCCGGTGCCTCCACCCAAGATGATCATTAAGAAGGGTGCAAGCTGTCGCCCAAACGAACCTCGAAACATCAGCATGATGAGCATGCAAGTAGCGACGCCTAAGAACAAGAAGAAAACCGTCCCAAGGCTGGTTCCGATCGCCGTCCGGCTTTGAAAATAAATCATCCCGCAGTGGATCCCGAGCATGCATACAAAGAGGTCCATCACCAGCATGGCTATGATTGAAAAGATCAAGTTCTCGGTCGATAAGCCGCCGTAGAACCACGGGATCAAGAGCAAGAGGATCGGTAGGATGACCATCTCTTTCATGACATACAAAACGCCGAAAATCTTGCCAAAAATGAAGTCAAACGGAGTGATCTCTGTCACCAGCAGCAGGTCCAATGCCCCCGCGTCCCGTTCGTTGGTCACCGAATTGACCGCAAGCGCATTGATCAAGATCAAAGAAAAAACCAGCAATGGTGCCAAAACAGTAACCGATGGGGCCACCAGTTGCTCTTGATACCCTCGGTCAAGTGAAGCCCCACCGCTTCGGGCGATTTGATATAGACCATAGGCCACACAGGCCGCGAGGATCAAATAAGCGATCCGGATAATCAGAACTTTTCTACCATAGGCCCAGGTGCACATCTCTCGCCAGAGGATCGGATTGGACCACATCGTCCGTGGATCTCGACTCTTCCAGGACTTGATGGTTCGGCCTTGCGAAATCGGGAGCGACGAAATCTCGGTCGTACCATCCTGGCTGGCTCCATGCTGGCTAGCCATATTCAGAGTTGAATCCTCCGAGTACTCGGCCGAGACTCGGCGTCGCTCGCGATTGGGATTCCATACCCTAAGCCTGAGAATCGAAAGTCCGATCAGAGCTGCAGCAAGACCAAGGAGCACAGCTGAACTCAAAATCGGGTGTTCCCAAACCCCTAAGGCAGATCCTATCGAAGAGCCCACGATCGGTTGGGCTACTTGCCAAATCGCTCGGATCGGACTCATGACATTGGCCAGTTGGGGTGAAACCCCGGGAATCGCCCGGATCCAAATCGCTTCGCCGATCGCCAACCAAATAGCAACCATCAGGAGTGTCACCGCGATGGCCTGAAACGTCTTCTCCCGCCAAAAGGCGATCGTCGCGCCCAAGCTGCAGGTGAGCACGATCGTTGAAGCGGTAATGAGCGTCGCGCTGGCCGACTGCTGCAACGAAACTCCACCCAGCAAGCAGGGAAGAAAAAGTATCGGTGCGACCGATAGCAATGCATTGAAGGCCCACAGCAATCCCGAACCGACTTTGCCCAATACAACTTCGGAGTTGCTCAGCGAAGTCATCAGCAAGAGCGTCAGAGTCTGCTTGTCCTTTTCATGGCTGACTGCTGATACCCCGGCCAAAGCTCCCAGGAACATCAGGACCAACAGTTGAAAGGGGGCTATCAGTTGAAAAATCAGAACGCCAAACCTAGCCAAATCACTAGCGTTCTGGACCGGTTGAACCCCGGCTAGCAGAAGCCATGTGGTGCTGATGATGGCAAAAACCATCACCAAAAAAACCACGCGAGCCGCAAAGTGTCTTGGGCGGCGAGGCAATACGGCAGTTTCACGCTGAAAAATCGGTCCAATCATACCGACAGTCTAACTCCCCAGGGTTTTGGCCGCTATATCCGCACAGGAGTGTTTCCCACGACTCAGTGGCCTTACGAAACCCCAGAAAACTCGGATTACCCGTGAATTTCACAGGCTTAGATCTATAATCCGATAGGGTTGTTATTAAGCCCTCTAATTTGGAGGTTTGCACAGTCGACCAGAGTTTCCTAAATGAGCTATCCGAACCTGAGCTTTCTGGTTATTGTCAAAGGCTCCGTTGGAACTTTACTTCTGGATTCCTTTTCCAAAAAAAGAACCTCGAACACAGGTCAAGTTCGTGCCCGCAACAACTTCCAATTTTTCGCTCGAACAAGCCCGATCGATGTTGCCCCTGCTGCGTCTGATCGTTGCGGATATTTCCTTGTCCCACAGGGAGTTGACGGATCGAAAGAGCCATTTGCGACGGATGCTCAGAAGCCATCAAGGAAAGGCTAGGTTTCAAGTCTACGATCAAGAGATCGTGGAAATGCAAAAAGAGCTCAACGCCCAAGCAGGCCATCTGGATGAGTACATCAGCGAACTAGAGCGGCTTGGGGTCATTTTGAGGTCTGCCCACGAGGGGATAGTCGACTTCCCTACGATGATCGACGAGCGGCGCGCTTTTTACACTTGGCAGATGGGCCAAGAGGATATCAACGATTTCCATTGGCACGACGAATCGACCGCCGATCGCCGACGGCTAGCATCGACCCCCGAAGCTTAGTCGATCCTTGTGATTGGCAAGTCCTCCGGAGTTTGTTGGAAATGGACAATCCGCAAGAACCAATCACGCTCGCAGAATTGCAACAGTCGGTCGATCAGTGGATCCAGACCATCGGTGTAAGGTACTTCTCGGAATTGACCAATATCGCCGTACTTATGGAAGAAGTTGGCGAGTTGGCTCGTGTTTTTGCAAGAACTTACGGGGATCAGAGCTTTAAAAAAAGCGATCACGCCTACAATCTCTCCGACGAGATGGCAGATGTCCTGTTTGTCTTGGTATGTCTAGCCAACCAAACCGGTGTGGATCTCCAAGCTGCCATGCGAGCCAATCTTGAAAAGAAGACTCGCAGGGATATCAGCCGTCACCGGGATAACCCCAAACTTCATCAACCAAACAAAGACCAAGTCGATTCATCGAACCCAGGAGAGTTGCAATGAGCCTTACCATCATGCGTCGCATTAAATTCTGCGCCGGGCACCGACTCTATCGCCATGGTGGCAAGTGCGAGAATTTTCACGGGCACAATTATGTCTGCGATTTCTTTGTCACCAGCGACACCCAAGACACCGTCGGAAGGGTGATCGACTTTTCCGACCTCAAAGCGCGTTGCAAGGGGTGGATCGATGAGCATTGGGATCACAGTTTTTTGATCTGCCAAGATGACGACAACGCCATCAACGCACTGAAGATGGTCACTCCCTGCCGAATGTTTATCTTGCCCTACAACCCCACGGCTGAAAACATGGCCAAATACCTTCTCGAAGAGGTATGCCCAGTGATCTTGCAGGGAAGCGGTGCCCAGGCCACGCGGGTTCGAATCTGGGAAACCGACGAATCGTTTGCCGAAGCCAACGTCGACCTGCAAAATGGAACTGTCTCGACGCTCTACCAAGAGTCTGTTGCAGGAGATTGAGCCAAAGCGATGGCAAATGTCTTTTATTTTGGCAACGACTTGATGTTCCAGTCCAAGATCGCTTCGGCATGCAAGGCAGCAGGGCTTGGCATCAAAGTCTTTCGCAATCCGCACAACTTGGCCGACGACTGGCTCGATGGTGCTAAGCCGAATCTGATCATTGTGGATTTGGGGTTGGCGAATCTTGATCTTGCTCAGTTGTACCCAAGCCTACGAAGTCTCTTGCCCGATACCAGATGGCTTGGATACGGTGCCCATGTTCTTGCCGATCGACTTGAACAAGCCAGCAGTCTGGGTTTGGATGCGGTTTTGACCCGTGGGCAATTCGAGCGGGATATGGTTAGAATCCTGCAATCGATCGCCAATGAAATAGCTGATACTCAAAAAGCCGACCCTGAGCAAACCAAGTAGGTAACGCCTGCGGTCGAGCAGCATTCACCTATTCGCCGCCAAAAAAATCACCCTATGAAGCACCGCCGAAGATCCACTTGGTTACATTTTTTCTTCGGGCTGCTTCTTGTGTTCGTGCTCGATACCGACCAAAAGAACTTAATCGACCGGAATAGTGAAATTCTGCATGGAACCAAATCCAAATTCGTTTGCCACCAGAGTCTTTCGATTACCAGCAGGAGCGCCGTTTCACTGTCCCCCGACACCGAGGTCAAGGCGATATGAGTAGTGAACAGGATTTACCGAACGAAGGAGAACTGATCTTCTACCAGACGTCCGAGGGGTCGGTCCGGGTTGAGATGCTCTACGAACTGGAAACATTCTGGATGAACCAGAAGCGGATCGCGGAGCTTTTCGGGGTCGAGATTCATACCGTAAGTTACCACCTGAAAGAGATTTACGCGTCTGGTGAGCTAACCACGGAAGCAACTCTTCGAAAAGTTCGAAGAGTTCAAACTGAGGGAAACCGAGAGGTTAGCAGGGAAATCGAGTTCTATAATCTCGACGCAATCATTTCGGTCGGCTATCGGGTAAACAGTTCCCAAGCCACCCAGTTCCGCATTTGGGCCACGCAAACGCTGCGGGAATTCATCGTCAAGGGATTCGTGCTAGATGATGAACGGCTGAAACTCAACAAGCGGTTTGGGAAAGATTACTTCGACGAGCTTCTGGAACGAATCCGCGAGATCCGGGCTAGCGAGCGACGGTTCTACCTCAAAATCACTGACATCTATGAGCAATGCAGCATCGATTACGATGCGGCAGCGGACGTGACCAAGACCTTTTTCAAAACCGTCCAGAACAAGCTGCACTGGGCCGTGACTGGAAAAACTGCTGCCGAGATCATCGCATTACGTGCCGATGCATCAAAGCCTTCGATGGGACTAACGAGCTGGAAGAACGCCCCTCACGGCAAGGTTCTAAAGTCCGATGTTTCGATCGAAAAAACTACCTGATCGAGGAAGAGATCAAAGAGCTGGAACGAATCGTTTCGATGTACCTGGATTACGCTGAGAATCAAGCAGCCCGCCAGATCTCGATGAATATGGCGGACTGGATCAGCAAGCTCGACGCGTTCTTGCAATTCAATGAATATGAGGTCCTAGACAATGCCGGTAAGGTATCTGCTGAAGTCGCAAAACAGCTTGCTGAGGAACAGTACGCAAGCTTTCGCGTCGAGCAGGACAAACGATTCGAAAGCGACTTTGAGAAAGAGATCAAGCGGATCGAAAAGCGACGGGATAAAGGTCCAAAGGAAGGTGAGGCATGAAGCTACAATTTAAAAGACAATCCTATCAGGCAGATTCGGTAGATGCCATCGCGGATTGCTTTGCTGGACAACCCAAGTCAAGCAGATTTTCGTTTGGGCTGTTTCTCGTGATCGTGCGGACCTGCGGTTATTCTCCAGAGATCCACACTCCGAGGAAAAACAGTAGTCCTCCTAGAAGGATCGCCATGGGAAGGGTCAGTACCCAGGCGATCAAGATCTTGCGAATCGTGGTCAGTTGGACACCGGACTTGTTGGCCCACATGGTGCCTGCGATGCCCGAGGAGAGGACCTGCGTGGTGCTGACTGGGGCATGGAAGATATCTGCAAGTCCGATGGTCACAGCAGCCACGGTTTCTGCAGCGGCCCCTTGGGCATACGTCAGGTGAGTCTTGCCGATCTTTTCCGCGATCGTCACGACGATCCGCTTGTAACCGATCGTCGTCCCGATCCCCAACGCCAAGGCGACACCCAAAACCACCCAAAATGGAACGTATTCGATCGAGTGTTTAAGCGTCTTGCGGTGTGTGGCCAACTCCTTGGTTAACTCTGGCGAAAGCTTTGCGTTGTCGAACTCCTTGCTCAGCTTGTAGATCGACTGGCGAACCTGCCACCGATCCTCAGTAGGTACATCCGACAGAGCCGACTTGCCCTCGAGGTTCTTTTCTATGTTGCTCAGTTGATCGATGAGCCCTTGGTTCTGCTGACCACCTTGTTCAAGCTTACTTTTCATGGATACCGCAGCATCGTGAACCTCGACGGCAAGTTTAGGGTGCCGTAGGTCCATGGCATAGTAGGCTGGAAGAAATCCAATGAGCGCAAGGAGAATCAGGCCCATTCCTTTTTGACCGTCGTTGGAACCGTGGGCCATGCTCACCCCACCGCAGGTCGCGATCAAAACCGCTCGGATCCAAGAGGGCGGGTTGTCCCCCTCGCCCGGCGGATGATACAAATTGGGATTCTTTAGGAAGACTCTCATGGTTAGTAGTAAAGCGGCTGCTGCCAGAAAACCGATCAGCGGCGAAAACAAAAGAGCTTTGCCAACGTCCATCGCTTTGTTCCAATTGACGCCTGAAAGGTTCCCTTGAGTCATAAGACTATTAGCCAGTCCTACCCCTAAAATCGAGCCGATGAGCGTATGGGAACTGGAAACAGGTAGACCCATCCACCAAGTACCTAAGTTCCAAATCACCCCTGCAAGCAGCAGCGAGATGACCATCACGATCGCTCGAGAACTACTTCCGTCGATCAATAAGTCCACTGGTAACAGGTTCACGATGCTGAAGGCAACGGTGGTACCGCCGAGCAAGACTCCCAGAAAATTCATGAACCCGGAGAAAAACACCGCCGGTGTGGGTTTAAGGGTCTTGGTGTAGATAACCGTCGTGACTGCGTTGGCGGTGTCATGAAAACCGTTGATAAACTCGAACGCAAACGCGATAAAAAGAGCCAGGAAAAACAAAGCTTGCCCGACGACGGTCAAATTTCCAAACGCTTCCCAAAAAATCTGATTCATGCTCTGTTCTCTCGGCTGGCTTGGAATCGGTGACTCTGACTTTTAGGTCTGGTCGATCGGCTAAGACCGGATATCAAAACTCAAATGTTGCACTCTAGCAAGGGCCTTGGGAAGATCGTGCAACACTCATTTAGGAGGAATTTTTTATAATTTCACATCCCAAGAGCCATTAGAAATTCAGTTGGGCTTGGAGTCTGAGCACAGATCCGTCGAAGTACTGATACGAAGCGGTCCCTGGTTGATTGACTGCCAAAGTGTTGACGCGGTCGACTAGCGAATACTCCAGGGTTAGTTCTAGCTCTTTGAATAAAAGCCATTCGACCCCAGAAGAGAGTTCGAAATTATTCCCGAATGGAGCGTTTTTTTGCGTCGAATAGCTACCGTGCAACTGCGACCAACGAGCGTAAGGAAACAGAGTTCCATGCTTCTGGGTCTCCATGGCATACATAGCCATGACATAGCCGCCATAGAATGCTCGGCTAGTGATCCGCGTTTGATCATCGGACAACCCTGGCGCTTCCCCGACGTGCCATTCGCTCTGGAATCCAAAGTCCATGGGATACCAAACGAATGTTCCTCCAAGCCTCTTCTCCCAAATTCCACCTGTGCCTCCGTTTTGAAAGGTTCCTATCGGAATCGTCTCTGGACCACTGCCCAGCGGCCGAATCTTGTCCCCGATCACCACGAGTTCCCCGCAAAGGCCCTGCACCGAAACTTCGCATACCTGTCCTTGCCAAATCTCCCAGGGCCAGGTTAGTCTCGCGACCGAATGAGGAACGCTATTGAGGTCCAATAAAGAACCTCCTTGGCCGTTAAAGACACCCAATCCCAATACCCCAAAATTCCCAGATCCCTTGTATCGAGGATTCTGCAAGTCGCTAAACATCTTCTGCTTGTCTTTGGGAGTCCAGTAGTACAGCAGCCCAAGATCTCGTTCATTAGGCGCTACAGAAATATTGATTGGATCGCTACGGTCCATCGGTGCTCGATTCGAGCTTGATTGCATATTCTCAAAACCGTAGGGTATTTTGGATTGACCGACACGAATCCTGTGGACTTTGTCGGTATCGATGTAAACATCCCCATACCAGTCTCTTACTTGGGCAAAGTACGTGGCGCTAACATCGGATCCTCCCGGTGGAGCCACGGTAAAGTCGGGTTGAATGTAGAGGCCAAGATGAGGAGCTACATCCCCAGAGATTTTCAGTCGTGCGCGCCGAAGGGTAAAGCTATCGACATCTCCAATTCCACGATCCCCCAACAACTGTGGGGGCGCGCCATCGCCCTTGTCCGTAACAACTCCGTACCTGACCTGAGTGTAAACGCCAACCGAGAGAGATTCCCACCAATGTTTGGTCTGCGTGCTCTTGTGGCTGGATTGGGTTCGATTCGACTTGTCGTCCCCACCGACCTTCTGGAAAAGTTTCTGTTCGTGGGCTTGTTCTTGGAAAAGAGATGCCTGGGCATAGTCCGCAACTGGGACCTGCGAGTTCTTTCCATTCTCAAAGGACTCTCCCGTGAGTTTTGACTCTTGTTGGCTGAGCTCAGAACGGCTCGCCGATTCCTTTTCCTGCTGCGGTACAAGATCGATGGCGTACTGCTGACAATACGCATCGGGAATCGACAAGCACGTGCCAAGCCCAAACCCAACACACAGGAGTTTCAAAACCTTGAAGCGGCGGTACCAAGAAGCTTGTGACATCAGCGGCAACGGCGCTCCAGAGTAGAACCAAAAAGGGCGTGGTCTGTACGGATTGAACCACGTCCAGTTCGTGAGAACTTACCGAGGATATCGTCTGTAGAAACTGCGTAGAATATTAAGTTTTTGCATTTTAAGCTGAGCCTAACTCCTTTTCCGATTGCAACGATTTGAAGCGCAGGCAATCTTGAGTTTTATAAGAAATCTCCAAACCGATCCGAAGGAAAAGTCATGAACAAAATCATCGAAGCGCAAAAACTTCTGGGAGACCTTTGGATGCAACGTGATTTAGGCTGGATGGCCTTCAATCAAAGAGTTTTGCATGAAGCCCAGGACGAGAGAAATCCTTGGATGGAGCGATTGAAGTTCCTCGCAATATTCTCGTCGAATCTTGATGAGTTCTTCATGAAGCGAATGGAGCTGATTCAATCCTTGTTAAAGGACGGAGCCTACGCGGAATGGGAAGCCGACCTGCCCATGGAGATTCAGCGAAATCTCAGCCCTTTGTTGGAAACGCAACATCGGATTTTCTCGCAAATTCGTCATGGATTGGCCAACGAAGGGGTCGAACTCCTGGATTTTTCTCAGCTATCTGAATCTCAAAAACAAGAAGTATGCCTAGCGTTTCGAAAGAATATCTTACCGATCCTAACACCTTTGGCAGTCGACCCAAGCCATCCTTTCCCGTTCCTATCGAATCTCTCATCATCCTATGGGGTTTTGCTAAACGCGCCTGGATTCCAGGATGGTAGATTCGCAAGACTTAAAATCCCAAATTCCGTTCCGGGTTGGTTGAGACTCCAAAGCAATGCCGGAAACAAAATGCAACTTGTTTGTACCAACTCTGTCATCCAAGCGAACTTAGGCGATGTTTTTCCTGGATACGAAATCATCTCGACCACCTTGTTTCGAGTTACTAGGGATGCAGAAGTTGAATTCAATGATGAGATCCTCGATATCAAGCAACATGTCAACGATCAACTCAAACAGAGGAGGTTTGAACCTGTCGTTCGGCTGGAAGTCGACGCGAACAATGACTCAAGAGTCGTCGAACTGCTGCAAAGGGAGTTCTCATTGTCGGATTGCCAAGTGTATCGCGTCCCAGGACTTATGGATTACCAAAAACTCTGGGAACTCTGCGGACTGGGCCCGGACCACCTTAGGTCTCCAAAGTGGGAGCCTCGGTACCCAGCGGAATTTTGTGAGCCCGATGCGGATCTTTGGGAGTTGATCAAAAAACAAGACCTGCTGGTTCATCATCCTTACGAAAGCTTTGATCTGAGCGTAGTGCGTTTTATTACGCAAGCGGCCATGGACCCCAAGGTGCGAGCCATCAAGATGACCGTCTATCGCGTTGGGGATCAAACTCCCTTTGTCCAGTCCTTGATTCAGGCCGCCGAAGCCGGTAAACAAGTAGCCTGCTTAATCGAGGTCAGGGCACGTTTCGACGAACAGAGGAATTTGCAGTGGGCCGCGCAACTCGAAAGAGCCGGTGCACATGTGGTCTATGGTGTTGTCGGTCTGAAAACGCATTCAAAGATCGCTTTGGTTGTTCGCGATGAGCCCGATGGTTTGCGCTGCTATGCACACATCGGCACGGGAAACTACCACGTGAACACTTCCAAACTCTACACCGACCTGGGTCTCTTTACCAGCGATGGGCAAATCACACAGGATATCGTGGATCTTTTCAATTTCCTGACCGGTTGCTCGGCAAAGAAAGAGTATCACCGCTTGCTCGTTTCGCCCACCAACATGCGATCTACGCTAAACGCATTGATCGACCGCGAAATCGCACATGCTCAGGCAGGTTGCCAAGCTCGCATCATTCTTAAAATGAACCAATTGGAAGACGTTGGAATGATCTCTAAGCTTGTGGAAGCTTCAACCGCCGGGGTGCGCATCGAATTGATCGTCAGAGGATTCTGCTGTCTAAAACCAGGTATCCCAGGACGAACAGAAAATATCTCCGTGCGGTCGATCGTCGGTCGCTTCCTAGAGCACTCGCGTGTCTTCTGGTTTTCCAATGGTAAACAGGATCCTGTCCAGGGAGATTTCTTCATCGGCTCGGCCGATTGGATGAACAGAAATCTCTCGGGTCGCGTCGAAGCCGTTACACCGGTCTCAAGAAAAGAACACCGACAGAGAATTTGGGATATTTTGGAGATTTCACTCAAGGACCAACGAAACGCATGGATCATGCAGCCCGACGGCTCATACCTTCAAGCAAAACCAAGTCCCAACTCAGATCCTGATGCCCGATTGGGAACCCAAGCGACACTGATGCAAAAATCCGGAAGCAACAACTCCCTTGACTCTAAAGTACCCACAATTTGTGGGGAATCTTGAATACTTCCAGCTCAAAAGAACCTCAAATAGGGCTACACTACCAACAGCGGTTAACTTATTCCTCACATCTTGGTAGTGCTTTATGTGGTTGAAGTCCTTCGGGGTTCTCCCTGCGGTGATTGTGTCGATCTGCTGCGCAAATCAACTGCGAGCCTTTCAACCACCCCCTGGGGTTGATTTTCAAAAAGAAGTTCGGCCGATTTTGGCCAACCACTGCTTTGCTTGCCACGGATTCGATGACAAAAGTCGTCAGGCCGATCTGAGGCTCGACCTGCCAGGGGATCCCAAGGCAAGCCAGTTGCTCCAAAGAATCCAGTCGCATGACCCAGACTTGATCATGCCCCCGGCCTCGACCAATAAACCGCTTTCGAATCCGCAAAAGGAAATCCTCCAACGATGGATTGCCCAAGGGGCTCAGTACGAGAAACACTGGGCTCTTGCCCCGCTCTCAGGCACCAAGCTTCCAGACCCTCGGGCTATGGAACTCAATGATGACCATTGGGTACAAAATCCCATCGATGTCTGGGTTGGCCTTGAACTGCAAAAGCATCAGATCCAGCCGTCCCCATCCGTCGATACTGCAACCCTCGCCCGACGCCTGTATTTGGATCTACTAGGGACTATCCCCTCCCCCGATGAGCTCCTCGAGTTTCAAAGCGATAGTTCTCCTAACAAGATAGATCGCTTGATCGAAAAACTATTGGCAAGCCCGCAGTTTGGCGAAAGATGGGGCCGGTTTTGGCTCGATCAAGCCCGCTACGCAGACTCCAATGGTTTCACCATCGATGGAGTGCGCAACATGTGGCCCTACCGCGATTGGGTCATCGCAGCGATCAACGCCGATATGCCCTTCGACCAGTTCACGATCGAACAACTCGCCGGTGACCTGCTGCATGAACCCTCCAAGAATCAACTCATCGCAAGCGCCTTCCACCGCAATACGATGATCAACGAAGAAGGAGGTGTCAAAGCCGATCAATATCGTCACGAAGCGATCATCGATCGGGTCAATACCACCGGTGCTGTGTGGCTGGGCCTGACCATCGGCTGCGCGCAATGCCACACCCACAAATACGATCCTATCAGTATCGATGACTATTATCGCCTCTACGCATTCTTCAACGCATGCGCCGACAACAATTCCGCAAACCCAACCATCGAAGTGCTCGAAGGGGAAGTCTTCGGTCTTCCTGAATCCGTGGTTGAAGATTTAAAAGAACTTCAACAACTGAACCAAAAACTCAGCAAACTCGAAGCGCAAATCAAAAAGCAAAGCGAAGCTTCTCCACCCGATCTGCAGTGGCAACAAGTTCTGATCCAGCACGCCAGTTCCACCGCAGACCCAAACCAAAAAGATCCTAAGTTGCTGATCAAACTCGACGACGGATCGGTCTTGGTCCCACAGAGTGTCGATGGAAACGCGACGCTCCATATCGAATTTGTCCACTCGGATCCGCTGGCCAAGCCCATCACAGCGATTCGACTCAGGACCCTCATCGATGATTCCTTGCCCCAAAAAGGGCCAGGCAAAGCAAGCAACGGAAACTTTGTCCTCTCCGAATTTCAAATCACCGCCAACCAAGTCCAGCGCCCCTTCCTGCGTGCTTGGGCAGATCATTCCCAACCGAAATATCCAGTCGAGCACGCCATCGATTCAGATCCGAAAACCGGCTGGGCAATCAACACCGATGCGGCCCAGGTCCAAGCCAAACCCGACTTGAAAATGAATGCACCTCATTTGGCTGTCTTTGCACTTTCCAAGCCCATCGAAAGTAGCAGCAACCCCATCGAGGTCAATCTATTGCATCAGATCAACAAGGACTACCTCGTCGGTCGCTTGGCCCTGGACATTAGCACCAGCGATATCCCATCGCCAAACCCTGTGGATTCGCCTTCATTGGAGGAACTCAAGTCCCAGATCGCTCGGATCAGCGGTCGATTGCCCAACCAAGGCAAGCTAGTCTCGCAGATGATCTACCGCGATCAAACCAAGCCACCTGCGACCTATCGCCTCTTACGCGGAGATTTCCTCAGCCCTGACAAGCAAAACGGAGTGCTAACTCCGACGATTCCCTCGGTGTTTCGTGAAGGCCAAGACTTACCGATGCAAAGCCGATTGGACTTGGCTAGATGGCTTGTCTCTCCTGAGAATCCGCTCACGGCCCGCGTGATGGTCAATCGCATTTGGATGAAGCTTTTTGGAACTGGTTTGGTTGAGACAGAGAACGATTTTGGTCTTCAAGGAGCTGCGCCCAGCCACCCCGAACTACTCGATTGGCTCGCCAGCGATTGGGTCGACTCAGGGTGGTCGATCAAACGTCTGATGCATCGCATCACCACCTCAGCGACCTATCAACAAAGCAGTAGCTTTCGAAGCGATCTTGCCCAAATCGATCCAGGCAATCGATGGCTGGCCCGTCAGTCTCGAATTCGACTCGATGCGGAGATTTTGAGGGATCAAGCCCTCAGTGCAAGCGGGGCATTGATGACCCGGATCGGCGGACCGAGTGTGCATCCCCCGCAACCTTCAGGCATTTACAACTTCACTCAGAACGTAAAAACCTGGAAAGAGGACACCGGGGCCAATCGATTCCGCAGAACGATGTACACGGAGTTCTTCCGCAGCGCTCCCTACCCTCTCTGGACGACCTTTGACAGTCCGGATTTTAGCACGGTTTGCACACGTCGCTCTCGAACCAATACCCCTTTGCAGGCCCTGACCCTTGCGAACGATCCGGTCTTTTGGGAACTGGCAATCCAACTCGCAGATCGGTCGTTGCGTGAAACCTCGGTGTCTTCGTCCAAGGAAACAAGCCTCCAGGGGCGCATCCAGCGGATGGTCGAACTAGCATGGTGCCGCAGGCCGACCCAAGCAGAGCTCGATAGGCTCACAGAGTTGCATGCGTCAGTAGCCGAGTACTACAGGCAAAACCCAGACCAAGCCGATCAGTTAAATGGTCTGAGTGCCGATCAGGCCGCAAACGCCCAAGTGGCTCGGGTCCTCATGAACACCGATGAATTCGTCAACCGCGATTAAGACATGCCAGATTCAGACATGCCAGAGGCACAGATGATAGAGAATCTCACCCAAGTCGCTGCGCTTGAGCGCCGCCGCGCGTTTTTAAGTTCCGTCGGTGTCGGTTTCGGTTCTCTGGCACTGAGGTCTCTGATGGCTCAGGACTCTTTGCTAGCTCAGGATATCCCTAAGCCTCGCGGAATGCTCGAGCAATTTCACCTGCCACCAAGGATCAAGAACGTCATTTTTCTATTCATGGCCGGAGGTCCAAGCCAGCTCGAGCTCTTTGAGGACAAGCCAGTCCTGCGAGATTTTCATGGTCAGCTCCCTCCTGAGAATTTAACTCAAGGTCGGAGATTTGCGTTCTTGCCTGGCGATGCGAAGTTGATGGGTACCAATCGCAAATTTCAGCGATACGGTCAGTGCGGCATGGAGCTTAGCTCTCTGCTGCCTCATCATCAAAAGATCGTCGACAAAGTATGCTGGCTGCGAGGGATGAAGACCGAAGTGTTCAATCATGGTCCTGCGAAACTTTTCATGAACTGTGGGTTCCAAGCTCCGGGGCGTCCTAGCATGGGATCCTGGGTGACTTATGGTCTAGGCACCGAATCAGAGAACTTGCCGGGCTTCGTAGTACTTCAATCGGGACCTCGAGGACCCAGGGCCGGCAACACGTTGTGGTCGGCTGGGTTTCTCCCATCGAAGTACCAAGGCGTTCCGCTTCGCAGCCAGGGGAGTCCCATCTTGCACCTGCAGAATCCACAAGGTGTTTCGGGCAGTTTGCAACAGAGTTTCATCCAAGCTACCAACGACTTGAATCGAATGCGTTTCGATACGAACGCCGACCCAGAAATACAGACCCGCATCGCTGCTTACGAAACAGCGTTTCAGATGCAGTCGGCAGCGCCCGAATTGATGCAATTGGAAGACGAGACAGCCCAGACCCTTGAGCTCTATGGAGCACAACCCGGCAAGAGTTCTTTTGCGAACAACTGCCTGCTAGCAAGACGGCTAGTCGAACGGGGGGTTCGCTTCGTACAACTCTACCATACCGACTGGGATCACCACGGAGGAAAGAACCAAGACATCAATGAGGATTTGGACAAAGTCTGCATGGAGGTCGATCGGGCTTCGGCAGCCCTGGTCCTGGACCTCGAGCAGCGCGGGTTGCTTGACCAGACTTTAGTGCTCTGGGGTGGCGAGTTTGGTCGTACGCCGATGGGTGAAGTCCGCGAGTCCTCAGGACGCGATCACCACGTCGATGCGTTCACCATGTGGATGGCAGGAGGAGGCATTCAAGCTGGAAAAATTCATGGTGCCACCGATGAACTAGGGTTCTCGGTCACCGAGGGTCTGGTGCATGTGCATGACTTGCACGCCACACTGCTGCACCTTTTAGGGATCGACCACGAGCGCCTGACCTACCGATTTCAAGGTCGAGATTTTCGACTTACCGACGTCCATGGCCGGCTCGTCCACGAGATCTTAAGCTAAGGGGAGCTAGGAGTATCGGCCTGATCATGGTAACCTTACCCTCTCTTTTTATGGCTCTTCAGGAATTATTGTGGCTACAAGTGTATGCAACTGGTTTTTATCGAACTGGTACTCAATGAAATGGTACTCAATGAAATGGTACTCAATGAAATGGTACTCAATGAAATGGTACTCAATGAAATGGTACTCGTACTCGAAGCGGTCTAGTATGGTGATTCAGCCAATTATTTTGCAAATTAGCTCGAGCCGCTTCGGTCAACCATCGTCATCGCAGCGGTTCAAACAGCCATCGAGTACGAGTACCGTTGCACTGAGTACCGCTCCGCTGAGTACGAGTACGACGAAATCCGATGCGATGCACGAACATACGTTTCACCCACAGTAATTTCTGAAGAACCCTTTTTATAAGATCCTCAGAGTCCCTCGAAGAGCATGGCAGAACAAGAACCGATTCAACCGCAACTACAGCCCTACGAGCAACATATCCAAGGGCTTAGGCAAACCGGACACCAGTTTTGGACGCGTGGGTGGTCGCTGGGCACATCGAGCAATTACTCGTCGGTCATTTCCAGGGATCCTTTGCGGTTGCTCGTTACCGCAAGCGGCAAGGATAAAGGGCACTTGGGTCCCAACGACTTTGTGATATGCGACCAGCAAGGCAAACCGGCATTCGGGGATCAACCCAAAAGCAGTGCCGAGACTCTGCTGCATTGCCTAGCTGCTCGCCGTGGGGCAGGGGCCGTCCTCCATACCCATAGCGTCTGGTGCACGCTCCTTTCCGAACACTTTTGGCCAGTCGGAGGCATTCGCATCAGCGACTTTGAAATGCTCAAAGGTCTCGAAGGCATCACGACTCACGAGGCCAGCGTTTGGGTGCCGATTTTCGATAACACACAAGATATACCTTCCCTGGTAACCCAAGTCGAAAAATACTATGACGATCATCCCGGCGAGCCCTGCTGGGGTTACCTGATCCGTAGACACGGCATGTATACTTGGGGGGCGGACATCGCCCAAGCCCGCCGGCACATCGAAATCTTTGAGTTTCTCTTAGAGTGCTTGGGGCGATCCACGAAACTCGTTTAGGTCGACCATGCTAGCACTGGTTCTTCGTACGCTTGTTCACTTCTTTCGATTGCTGATTCCCGTCGCACTGGGAGTTGCAGTATCCAGCGCGGTGATCGTCGGTGCTCTCCTGGTAGGGGATAGCATGCGAGGTTCCTTGCAGCATATTGCGATGGATCGTATCGGTTCGATTCAGCGAATGGTCATAGCTCCTCGATGGTTCGACCAATCGGCAATCGAGCGTGCCAAGCCCACGCATCCCGATGGTCTGCTCTGCCCGATGCTGCTGATTCAATCGGTTGTCGCAGAGCATCAAGATCGCTCGTTGGAAACCCAAGGGAAAATCATCACCCATCGTGCTACCGAGCTGTCACTCTTGGGAGTCGATCAAGAGTTCTGGAACTTAGGGACGATCCAACCGACCAAGCCACTTGGAAATCAACAAATCGTATTGAATCGATCGCTTGCCGATCAACTCAAAGCCCAAGTCGGGGATCGTATTACCTTCAAAGTATCCCGAGATGCTCTCGTACCTGCCGACAGCGCTTTGGGCAAACGGGAAACCGAAGTCGTCGCACTCTCGCGTTGGGAGGTTGTCGATATCGTGGCCGACGAGAGCCTTGGCAGATTCTCTCTCCGCAGCGATCAACGTCCCGTCCTGAATGCCTTCGCTTCCAAATCCGCACTCCAATCAGCATTGGAGATCGATGGCAAAATCAATGCCATCGCTAGTTCATCATCAAGCTCACAGCCTCTTCTGCCGGCACTGCAACTGACCTTAGAGGACCTTGGACTCCGTTGGCAAAAAGTTCAACGGGTCTTCCCTGAACCATCTGCTGGAGAAACCGGCAGCGCCAATCAGACGGTATTTGCCTACGATCAGCTCACCAGCCAGCAGATGATGATCCCCGATGATCTTGCAGATGCGATCGGATCGAACCCTCTGAGTTACTTTCCTGGTACGAGCAATCCTATACGTGTACTGAGCTACCTTGCTAACAACACCCAAGTGGTCCGACCGGTCG
>Ga0172376_10003391_pt1 | contig 18826 bp, 14 predicted proteins | sample Lak35m_FD_121114 | JGI IMG/M metagenome (GOLD analysis project Ga0172376, IMG submission 121114) | Freshwater microbial communities from Kabuno Bay, South-Kivu, Congo - kab_092012_35m | ecosystem: Environmental > Aquatic > Freshwater > Lake | place: Democratic Republic of the Congo: South-Kivu... | reverse complement strand
CCCGCTCACCGAAAGGGATCGTCAACAAGACCCGCCATACCTCTACCTGAAAGGACGTGCCGGTCACCGCCAGCCGAAACGACGGCAGGATCCCGGCAGGATCGTCAAAATACCTGACGAGGTCGGACAGCACCGACAATTCGGAAAGCATCAGCTCCGACAAGGGAAAATGCCGGCGCAAGGAAGACATGCCCTCCGCCTCCGAGTCGCCCAGATGCGCGTGCAGGATGCACTCGTCGACGGTGGCCATGGTCAACAGGCCAAACTTCGTATGCGCATGGCCGTAAGTGATGACCCCTTGGCGCCCTTCCTCTGCTGAAGGAGATCGTAAAGTCAACACCACCTCCGGATGCCGACAGCCATCACGATCCCCGAACAGCGACTGCTGCCGAGATGCATACTCTTGTGACATGATACCGGTATCTAACCATGGCAGGATTTGCTATCTTCAGGGAGTCCCTCGGATACAAACCGCATCCATGACGAAGTTACACCTCCTGGTCGCTGCCATCCTCAGCGCCTACATCCTCATCTCCCCAGGGCAGGCCCAGCCCGCCCTGGCCGAAGAACGCATCGAAGCCCTGATGCGGGAAACGCCCGTAGTAGGCCTGTCCGTGGCCGTCGTGCGGAAGGACCGCCTCGTCTTCAGCAAGGCCTTCGGCTACCGCGATCTCGAAACCCGTACCCCTCTCCGCGAGACCGACCTCTTCCGCATCGCGAGCATCTCGAAGTCGTTCACCGCCACCTGCCTCATGCAGGCGGTCGACCAGGGCCGCGTCTCACTGGATGCCGACGTCAGCGACCTCGTGGGCTTCCCCGTGCGCAATCCCGCCCATCCCGCGACCGTCATCACCCTGCGCATGCTCCTCTCGCACCGATCCTCGATCAACGACAGCGAGGGATACTTCAGCCTCGACGCCATCGACCCCTCGCGCAACCCCAACTGGCGGAAGGCCTTCAACAATTACGCCCCCGGGACGGGCTATATGTACTGCAACCTCAACTACAACATGGCCGGCGCCATCCTGGAACGCCTCACCGGAGAGCGTTTCGACACCTATGTGAAGCGTCAGGTGCTGCAACCGCTCGGACTCTACGGCGGCTACTGCGTCGACTCGCTCGACACCTCGCGTTTCGCGACCCTCTACGCCTACGACACGGCCACCGCCCGCTTCAACGCGTCTCCGGCCGCCTACGCGCCCCGCCGCGAAGAGATCGCCGCCTACACCCTCGGCCGCAGCACGCCCGTCTTCTCTCCCACCGGCGGGATGAAGATATCGGCGCCCGACCTCGCCCGCTACCTGTCCATGCACGCCCGCCTCGGCCGGCACCGCGGCGGTCGCATCCTCTCCCGCCGCAGCGCCGAGACGATGCAGACACCCCTCTCCCCCTCCGAAGGCTACGGCCTCGCCCTCCTCGAGACGGGCAAGCTCATCCCCGGCCTCACTCTGCGCGGACATACCGGCTCCGCCTACGGCCTCTACAGCGCGATGTTCTGGCACCCGCGCAAACGCTTCGGCTTCGTCGTCATCAGCAACGGCTGCCACCCGGGGTATGCCGAAGGGTTCAATACCGTGATCCGGAAGACGGTGGAGATATTGTATGAGACGTTGGTGCGGTGAGGTGCGATCGGGGGGGGGCATCATCCCATCCATGAAGTGATTGCTTTTCATATTGCCCGGATGGCGATCTGTTGGCTTTGGGTCTGCTGTTGATCTGTCTGAACCGGTATTTCGTGGATTCTATGTTTGAGGATTGGCGGTTCAAACAACTACGCGCATCCCAAATGGCGATCGACCAAGGGCGTTGCTATGTGATGTGCCAATCCCCTAATCTTAGAATCCACGAAATCCCGGTTCTGATATCCCCACCGAGGATGCCTGCCTGCTATCCGTGTCGCCCGGATGGCGATCTTCCCGCTGTAGTCCGGCTGTTGATCTGTCTGAACCGGTATTTCGTGGATTCTATGTTTGAGGATTGGCGGTTCAACCTCATTCGCACATCCGCTATGCCAACCGCCATGCAGTTTGAACCAGGATCTTCCCCATGCAAGACCGCTACGCCCGATGACCTCAGGACGCAAACCGCTTCATCGACCGGCCGACACGCCTACTTCCACTTTTAACAAATCCATAGGCAAGCCCTCCGTGTCTCCGTTTTACTTTGTGGAAAATTCCTTAGTCCATGTACAAGTCCAGCCTGGCCCTCCTCGCGGTGGCCTGCACCCTCGCCCTCGCCGCATCGGCACAGCAGAAGCCCGAGAAGAAGCAGAAGAAGGAACGCAAGGAGATCATCATCCGCGCCGACGAGAAGGGCGACAGGACCGTCATCGAGATCGAAGGCGACAAGGTCACCGTCAACGGCAAGGAGGTCACTGGCGCCGACAGGGAGACGATCATCATGAAGCGCTCCGCCCCCAATGGCCGCGTGCTCATCCTGGACGGCGACTCGCTCAGCCTGCCCGAGACCTTCGTCCTCCGCGAAGGCATGCCCGAAGTCCGCATGTTCCGGGGCGACCGCAGCTGGAACCAGACGGAAAGCCGCGCCCAGCTGGGCGTCCGACTGCAGGCGAACGAGCAGGGCGTGGAGGTCGTGGAGGTCAGCGAGCCCAGTGCCGCCGCCACGGCCGGCATCCGCGTGAAGGACATCATCACCTCCGTCGACGGCAGAAAGCTGGCCCGGCCCGAGGAGATGGTCGAATACATCCGCTCGAAGAAACCCGGCGACAAGGTCGATCTCGCCATCCTCCGCGACGGCAAGGACATGTCGGTCAGCGCCACCCTCGGCGAGATGAAGACGGTCTCCGAATTTCGCAGCTTCGACATGCCCATGGGCCCCGACATGCGCCAATCCCTCGAAGGGATGATGGAGCAGGGCCCCGGCCGCGTCATCATCCGCGAGCCGGCCCGCCGCCAGCGGATGGGCCTGTCGGTCGAAGAGCAGGCCTCGGGCAGCGGCCTCTCCATACTCGACGTCACGCCCGGATCGCCGGCACAGCGGGCCGGCGTGAGGAAGGGCGACGTCCTGTTGGCCATCGACGGCCGCAGCCTCTCGACCGTGGACGACGTCCGCAACGCCCTCACTGGCGAACCCAAGGACCTCGACCTCTCCATCCTGCGCGACGGCAAACGGCAGACACTCAAGATAACGATGAAGCCGCTCCGTCAGGCGGACTTCTGATCCGCCCAGCCCATGCCCTTCCCGCGCCCGACAACGGCCGGGGAGGGCAATCCCCCGGGATCCCCGCTGGCGGAGCCGGCGGGAACCCGCCGAAATCGATACCTTCCACACCCGACGTCATGAGCCCCGCCCGACGGGGAGGCCCCTTTGCACGTCCGACATTCACCCGGAGACCATCCGACATGAAAGGTATCGTCAAGATCATCCTCGTCAACCTGACCCTCTTCCTGCTCCTGGACCGGGTGGCAGGCACGCTATACTTCAAGCAGACGCTGCGCGACAGAGAGAGCCGGAAGAAGAGCGGCGTCCGCGTGATGCACCCCGATTACCACCACGGCCTCAAACCCCTGGCAAAGGGCATGGAGACCTGGGGGAGGGACAGCTTCCTCCTCTGCACGAATTCGCTGGGCATGCGCGACAGGGAGCCTCGGCAGGTGCCCTGGGGCTCCGACAGGAAACGCGTCGTATGGATCGGCGACTCCTTCACCGAGGGACTGGGCGTCGGGTTTGAAGCGTCCTTCATGGGACTGTTCGCCCAGAACGCACCACCCGACGTCGAACACCTCAACATGGGCGTCGTGAGCTACTCGCCCGAACTCTACGCCCGGAAACTCGAGGACCACCTGAAGAAAGGTCTGCGGGTCGACACCCTCGTCGTATGCCTCGACAACAGCGATATCCAGGACGAGATCCTCTACCACAGCATCTATGACCAGACGCCAACCATTCATTTCTACATGGACAGCAGTCTCGCAGGGACTGCCGGCGGTTCGCCCGACACGGCCCGCACGGTCATGTACCGGCTGCAGTCGCTCTACCGCAACACCCATTCGCTTACCTGGCAGCTCCTGGAAGGAACCCTGCACGACGGCGACCCGGGCAACGGCGCCCTCTCGCCCTGGGACCGGCGGTACCATCACGAGCGCGCGCACGTGGCGACAGACACGGCCGTCCTACGCCGTTGGGGCCGACTCGGGCTCTCGTACATGTCCACCAACATGGACCGCATCCGGAAGATGGCACGCGAGAAGGGCTTCGCGATGAAGGTGGTGATCTATCCCTGGCCGAACCACGTGGCGGACGGCGCCTTCGACAACGCCTACACACGGTACTGGACCGACTACTGCGCCACACATGGCATCCAGATGATCAACCTCTTCGAGTGCTTCCGCGTCCTATCGGACCGCATCGGAGGGCAACGCGTCGTCGACAGCCTGTACATCAAAGGCGACATGCACTTCACCCGGGCGGGCAACCGCTTCCTCTACGACGAGATGCTGCGGCGCTGGTGAGGGCCCATGGCAGGCCGCTTCGGGTATCCGTCGGGGGTGCGGCGCCAAGCGGAGGGATGCGCCGGGCTCAGCGGCCCGACATCAGCAGGGTGTAGAAATGGATCATACGGTGCAGGTCCTGCACGCCGATGCGTTCGTCGATGCCGTGGAAGCCCTTCACATCCTGCATGGGGGTGAAGTTGAGCACGGCCTCGCTGAAGCCACGGAAGTAGCGCGAGTCGGTGGCGCCCACCAGCAGATAGGGTGTCACGAGGACGCGGTCGACGGTCCTTTGCGTCAGTTCTTCCACCTGTCGAAAGGCGGGGTGGTCGGCCGGTGTTGCGGCCGAGGCTTCGAAGAGCGAGACCTTCTGCTTCTCCACCGTCACCCGCTCGTCGGCGACGGCCTGACGGACGAAGGCCAGGACGTCGTCACTCGTCTGTCCCGGCAGGATGCGGCTGTTGAAGGTGGCCTTTGCGACCGTGGGGATGACATTGTCCTTGATGCCGGACTTCACGATGGTAGGCACGAGTGTGGTATGGACGAAGGCGTTGGTCTCGCGGGTCGCTTCGAGCCGGCTGATGATGGCCTTCTGGAAGAGCCAGGTGTTGGCTGTCGCCACGCGGACGGGGAGCGACAGCTCACGGCCCGTGCGTTGCAGCATCTCGCCGATGGCCGGCGGGATGGATGCAGGCATCTGTTTCGCCCGTACGCGGGCGATGGCGGTGTTGAGGACGTCGATGGCCGTCTCGCGGGCCGGCATGGAGGAGTGCCCGCCGGGGATCTCGACGGTCAGGTCGATGTTGACGTATCCCTTCTCGCCGGTGCCGACCAGGGCAACGGGACGTTTCGTATCGCGGAAGCGTTCGGTGTCGACCATGCCGCCTTCGTCGAGCACCAGCGCCGGCCGGATGCCCTGTTCCCGGAACCAGGCGGAGACGATCTTGGCACCGCGGCGCCCCGACACTTCCTCGTCATGCCCGAAACACAAGTAGATCGTGCGTTCCGGTGCGAAGCCCTCGCGCAGCAACAGCTCGGCCGCCTCCATGATGGCGATGGCCGAGCCCTTGTCGTCGACCGCGCCGCGGCCCCAGATGGTGTCCCCCACGATGGCCCCGCTGAAGGAGGGGTGTGTCCACTTCGGCTCGGCGATGGCCTCGACGGGCACCACGTCCAGATGCGCCATGAGCACGTAGGGCGCCAGGCCCGTGTCGCGGCCCTTCCATTCGAAAACGTAGCTGAAGCCACTGAAGACACGGCGCGACAGAGTGGCATGCATCCGCGGGTAGGTCTCCTCCATGAAGGCCCGGAAGCGGACGAACTCGGTCGTGTCGATCGGCAGCGTGTCGCCGAAGGAGACGGTCCGGATCTGCAGGGCCCGGCTCAGGTGCGCGGCGGCGGAGTCCACCACCGGGATGCTGTCGGCCCGGCGCAATTCGGCGGAAGGCGCTGCGCCACGGAAGGTATTGAAGAGGAGAACAGCCAACAGCAGGGTAAAGCCGGCCGCCAGGGCGAGGAAGAACTTTTTCATGAAGTGAATATCGGGAAAAAGAGAGGTATCCAATGCCTCTCAGATCCACCAAGGTCCTCTCTCCCCATCGCCAGACGCACCGGAAAAAAATAGTTGGAAAAAATCTGCAAAACTGTCACAGATCTCCACACAGGGACTCTTTTGTAGGGGACGCCCTCTCCCGGACACACCACCCACCCCGAAAATCACCCATCATGCCAGCCGTCAAGACCAGCACCCGGAACCAGACTCAGATGTGCCTGAGCCGTCTCCGTATCCTCGACGAAATACTGGGTGGAGAGAGTCATCCAACAAACAGGAAAGATCTGACCCGTCGGGTCAACCGACTTCTCCAATACTCCGTCAGCAAATGGACGATCGATAAAGACCTCGGCAGAATCAAGGAGATGATCCTGCGCTCAAAACATCCCCAGGTCGAGATCATCTGGGCCGGAGGCGGCTATCGGTACTCCGAAAAGGGGTTCTCCCTGTTCCAGGACCAGGTGACGCAGGCGGAGCTTCGCGCCTTTGCTCTCGCCGCGCAGGCGCAGGCAGACTCGCTGGGCACGGAGGCGATGCGGCACATCCAGAGCCTCGGCCGTAAGCTGGCGGCTTTATGTCCCTGTGCGGACGACATACTCGCAAAAGATGGCTGGAACGGTGGCTTCGAAGCCTCGGAGATTGACAAGGGGGAGTCAGTCTTCCTTTGGAGGGCCTGGTGCCATGTGCTGGGTCGAACTTCAGGAAGACTGAAACTGCGCGACCATCGGAGCGATGAATGGCGGCACATCTGTCCCAACCTCATATACAAAGACCGTAGTGCGTGCTGGCTGATCGGTAGCGACCTCAGGGAAGGTCGAAAAGGATCGTTTGTGGCCGTTCGGATGGCAGACATCGATGCCTTCGAAACCAGCAACAAGGCTTACGTCGATGGCGACTGCCTCCAGGACAAGGAGTTCGAACAGTCATGGAAGAAACTGCTGGCCGCCCGCCCGCGTCTGCATGCATGGGTGGACATCGGCAGCCCCGAGAAGGTTGCGGCCCGACAGGCAGAGACGGGAGACGCAGATGATCAAAACAACTCCCCCAGCATCATAACCCTTCCCGGAGCGGAGGGTAAGATGCTCGCCATGATCCAGAACCTGGCCGTCTGACATTCCCCGGGGAAGAAGAGCAGTCGCCCGGAATGCCTACATTCAACTGCATGACCGCCGCCGAAGCCATCTGCAAGGTCCCCTCGCTCCTTCCTCCCGCCACCTGGGCCCTCGTCACCAATGACGCGGCCCGTACGGCCGATGGACAGGCATCCCGGCTGGCACTCCTCGCGGCAGGCCTCCGCATCCGACGACTCTTCTCCCCGGAACATGGCATCCAGGCAATAGGAGAGGACGGGGCCGCACAGCCCGACGGAAAAGACCCGCTGACGGGCCTGCCCGTCATCAGTCTCTATGGCGACCGATGGGCGCCCCGACCCGAACAGATACTGGATATCGACGCCGTGCTGTTCGACATCCCCGATATCGGATGTCGATTTTACACCTACCTCTGGACGCTCACCCATGTCATGGAAGCCTGCGCCGAGGCGGGTCGCCCCCTTTTCGTCGCCGACAGGCCCAACCCCATCGGCATGATCCTCGAAACGGCCGAGGGACCCGGTCTCGATGAGGTCCGCTGCAGCTCCTTCATCGGCCGATGGGACATCCCCCTCAAGCATGCCTGCACCCTCGGCGAACTGGCCAGATACTTCGCACAAACCCGTCTTCCGAACCTGGAACTTCATGTGATCCCGGTACCCGGGCTCAGTCGTGGCCATGCCTCGCTCACCGACGACTTCCATCCCACTTCCCCGGCCATGCCCACCCTGCAGACGGCCCTTCTCTACCCGGGGCTCGGTCTGCTCGAAGGCGTCAACATCAACGAGGGAAGGGGGACCGGCAGACCCTTTACCCGCTTCGGCACACCCTGGCTCGATCCCGAGGCCTTGATCCACGAGCTCGAGGGCGAAGAACTCGCCGGGCTGCAGGTCCGCCCGACAAGATTCCAGGCAATGGCCGGTCCCCATGCCGGGGAGGACTGTGCCGCGCTCGAACTGGAAGTCACAGATCCGGGCCGGCTGTTGTCCGTCCGCACAGGTATCGCCCTGCTCAGGGCCCTTAACCTCGTCCATAGCGAAAGACTGGAGGAACGGCCCTATCCCACCGTGGCGAATCCCACGGGCATGCGACATCTCGACCGGCTGCTGGGACTGCCCGGCAGTTTCGCGCGTATCCGCAAGGGTAGCCTCCCGCCCGATGCCTTCACCATCGCCGCGGATTGGAAACAGAGGATGCAGCCCTTCCTGCTCTACCCCTGACAAGGAAACTGTTATCGGCTTATCCAGCCACTGATGCTACGGCGCCCAGCCGCGGGTCGGACCGTATCACACCTCCATGTCTGCAAACGTCCTCCAAGGCCGATCCCCGGGGATCGGACAATATTGTCAAATCCAGCGGAATGACATCCTCTTTCGACTTTTGAACGGTCGAGCCCGATGGAGGACGATCGCAATAGAAAGGCGGAACGGCCTGAAACGGCCTTGGAAAGCGGGTTTCAGCCAGAACCCAGTCCGATGGGAAAAAAATTCCGCCCTGCTGTCACAGATCAAGTCCATGTTGACTCATTAGGGAGGATGCAACCGGGAAAATACATGAAAACGAATACAAACAAGTTGGGAAATATTTGTGAAACCGCCGGACATGGACTTCCAGAGGGGGTTTCAGCTACCGGAACGGGGATTCGGACCTACAGCACCCTCACGCCGCTGGGCGTCCATGGTTGCGAGGCATATGTTTTGCACTTCACCCTCCCCCCAGAGAAATCCATGTTCCTGGATTCAGGAAGGACGATGAGCGGGGCAATCCTCGGAAAATTCTCTTCCGCCGGGTGCAACCCCGAGGGCTCGGACTCCGTCTTGTGCAAGCCGGCACCCCGGAACTGATAAAAAAGGAAAATCAAACGATCACCCATATGGCCAACCAGCACGCACAACCGATGGAAAACGCTCCCGTTCCCGTCATCAAGAGTGGTGACAAGACGATCTGCAAGGATGCCAAGGACTTCGATCTGATATGCAAAAAACTCTTGGGGCAGAAGGAACCCGGGGAGTACGAGGGTTTGAAGATGTACATAGTGAAGAAATGTGGGATGTTCCACATGCAAGAAAAGGTCTATGAGGTGATCGGTCATGTTTGTGAAGTGGCCTATAGAAAGGCCACTGTAGAGGGAGGTTGGCAGGTCGACAATCACATCGCATATCTCTATAGAGTGGCCAAAAATAAGATATACAAAGAGCTGAAAGCCAAGAAGAAGGCGTTCCATGAATTCGGTGAAGAATATGACGACTATGGTAATGAAAAAGATGTGAATGGTGCCTGGGAAAACCAGGAGATCATTCAGAAAAGCATGAAACTGCTCAAAAAGAAGTACCCCAATGACTTCCTCATCATCCAGGCGATGTATGGGGGATACGAGAAGAACGAGGAACTGGCCAAGGTTGTGGGTCGTACCAATGATGCGGCTTTTCGCAAGGCAAAGGATCGTGCCAAGGATAGACTGAAGGAGGCGGTCCTCGATGTGATGGGTCGAGGCCCCGATCGTTTCCGGATGATGAATGATAAAACGTACGAATTCAAATACATATCAAATAAAAATATATTCATTACTGATTTCAATATATATATACCAAATAAAAACAAAAAACAGGGTCAAGATATCATTATCGCTATAAATCAGGAATTGGAAAGTATCCACGACCGATATGTCAAGTTCATCAGATCCATATTCGAAGATGTATTGGAAATGGATGAGGAAGGTCACAACTTCACAGTGAAACCGGAATGGCTCAAAGCAGCCGCGTAAGTAGCAATGTTTCGGGGAAAGGGGCCCGGGTCGATCCAAGACCGGCCTGGGCCCTCTGCCTCGACCGTTTGTTCATCCGGAGGCAGACGAGGAAACCCCATGCGCCCAAACATTGACACAGGCATGGCTCAGGGACTTCCATGCATTTTTTTCATTAACTTCCTCCTATGGCTACCACCCAACCGACCCCACCCGCCACGGAACACCCCATCTGGGAGGGCAACCCCTCCCATTGGAACAACTTCGGAGCATATGTCCTCTCCGTCATCCTGCTGCCCGTCTTCGGACTCGGGCTGATCCTCTTCCTGGTCAAATACCTCGAACTGCGCTACACGCGCTACCGGCTGACCGACCAGCGGCTGCAACTCACCCTCGGCGTCTTCTCGCGCACCACCAAGAACCTCGAGCTGTACCGCGTGAAGGACCTCCGCCTCGAACGCTCCATCCTCCAGCGGATGGCCGGCATCGGCACCATCGCCATGGTCACGAGCGACTTCACCATGAAGCACTTCAACCTGGAGGGGGTGCGCGAATCGGAACACCTCTTCGAGGAGATGCGCCGCGCCGTCGAGACGCTCCGCATCGCACGCGGCGTCCGCGAGATCGACCAGAACGACCGGATCACACCCTGAGTACGGACAGCGGGCTGCCGGGAGCAATGCTCACTCCTAGCCCACCAGCCCTGCGCATCCCTGGCCTTTTGAGGGGCCGGAGGCTTGTGCACTCGGCGGGATTTCGCATCTTGTAGGAAACCAACCGCTGGCGCCATGTTCCGGAATACCGCCAAAACCCTTGCCCTGGGCGCCCTGATGGCCCTGACCTTGTGGGGCCCGGGCCTGCGCGCCCAGCAGCCCGTCTACACAGGCATCCGCACCGAGAACTTCAACTACTTCGCCTCCTCCCAGGACAATTCCAACTGGTGCTGGGCGGCGGCCATAGAGATGATCCTCAACTACTACGGCGTCAAGATAGAACAGGAACAGATCGTCGCCCGCAGCTATGGAATGGACCCTTATGGCAGGCTGCCCAACTGGACCGGCAGCTTTCAGGTGATCACCGCCAACCTGAACAACTGGAACGTCGACAACAGCGGCCGGCCCTACGTCGTCAGTGCCGGACTCTACCGCGGCGCACCCACGCCCGCCTACCTCGTCCGGGAACTCGACATGGGCCGTCCCGTACTCGTCGGCTACGCCTCGGGGCCCGGCACCGGCCACGCCGTCGTCATCACCGCCTGCAGCTATGTGCCCACCCCGCAGGGCCCCTATATCCAGACGCTGGTGGTGCGCGACCCCTGGCCCAGCGATGATAACATCGCCAACCTCGGCCGGGTCGAATACCCCGGCAGGGTGCTGGCCCAGCGCATGATGGCCCACTGGTACGTGCGGGTACAGTGAGGGCGGACCAGCCGACGACCGCAGACGAGCCGCAGGCGGCCACCCATCCCGACATTGGCAGAGGCCTTTTTCTCCGGAAGTGCAACATCTGGGCAAGCGGTACTTTTGAGGCCATGCTCCTGGTGAACCTGTCCTACATCGCGCTGGTGTTCTTCATGCTGGTCTTCTCCCTGCATCTGGCGCTGATGCGGCACGGCAACCGCTTCCTCAACCTGCTGCTGGGCATCCTGCTGATGGGCAGGGGCCTGCAGTACCTCTACGGCTGGCTGGCGGAGAACGGACACCTGGCGGAGATGATGTTCGTCTACAAGCTGCCCAACGTCGTCTTCTTCATCGCCCCCGCCGCCTACTACCTCTATGTCAAAGGCTTCGTCTCCGACCGCTACGGCCTGGGACGCCACGAATGGTTGCATTTCCTGCCCGGGCTCATCGGCCTCTACGAGGCCGTGGCCTGGATGGGCCAGCCCCTGTCCCGACGGTTGCAGCTGCTGCAGGAGGTCGACCTGCAGCGGAGTTTCTTCCCGCAGGACGACTCCGGCTTCCTGAGTCCCGAGACAAGCCTGCTGCTCCGCATCGGCATGTTCCTGGCCTACGTCGGCCTCGCCTGGGCCCATGTGCTGCGTCGGGGCGTCCTACACAACTACCGCCGCAACCGCGTGGGCAGCAGCTGGGTGCTGACGCTACTGGTGATCGGCACCCTCGGCTACGGGATGGTCTTCGCGTCGATGGTGTGGGACCGCTACCACCCCGACCGCGGCCACACCGGTTTCCTCGGCTCCGTGAAGGTCTCCATCCTCCTCTATGCCTGCATCATGCTCTTCGTCTTCCGGCGGCCCCGGGTGCTGTATGGTTATGCCTTCGTTGCGGCCGAACTCGATCCCGACCCGGAGCCGGTCGGCTCGAAGGCCGAGGTATGGCAGTCGTTCGCCCCCGCCGGTGAGCCCGGCCGGCCGGCCGGATCCGATGCGGCGGCCAAGGACCATCCCCCGGCGGCAACGAACCCCACCGAAGCCGACCACCGGCCGGAAGGCGGCGGCGAGGCCGCCGGAGGGGCGATATCCCGCGAGAAAGTCGACGAATGGAAACGCCGGATCCGGGCATACATGGACCAACAGGCGCCCTACCTGAACCCGCAGTTCCGGCTGCACCACCTCGCCACAGCACTCGACATCCCCCCGCACCACTGCTCCTATATCATCAACATCGAGTTCGGGCAGCACTTCAACCACTGGGTGAACGAATACCGCGTCGCCCGTTTCGTCCGCCTGCATGCCGACAAGGCCTCCACCCTCACCCTCGAGGCCCTGGCCCGGCAGTCGGGCTTCGCCAACCGCCGCACCCTCCACAACGCTTTCCTCAAGGTCCACGGCCATCCCCCGGGCAGCTCCCCCATCGCCACCGACAAGCCCGCCCCGCCACAGCCCTGAACTTTGTGAAACCTTCCCAGGCTTTCCCAAGCTTCCCACCCGCGACGCATCGGTGATCGGACACCCGAAGGCAATTTTGGGAACCCACCGCAACGCCCGCCCATGGCGCACGTGGTGCACCCCAAGGTCCCAACCCCATGCCGAAGTCCATGTCCCGAACCGCCGCACTCGCCCATTGCCTCCTGCTCACCGCCGGCCTGCAGGCACAGACCCTCTCCTCCGATGTGGGACCGACGATCTGCAAGGGCACGACCGTGGTCATGACCACCGACGGCTTCCATGAATGGGAGGTGAGTACGGATGGAGGCAGCAACTGGACCAGCCTCGGTCGCTCCAATGAACCCTATCGGTATGCAAGCTCCAGCATCGGGAACGGATACAAGTACAGGGTCAAGTCCGAGGTCTACGATGATTTTGGACCCCCTTCGTTCAACTATTCTGGTGCACTGACTTTCGAAGTCAACGGCGAACGGGCGGGCATGAATACGATCACGGACCCATCCCGGGGAAGCATCTCCTTCAACGGTACCGACCAGGCCTTCCTGATGTCTCCCGGCATATCCGTGGGAACCTCGGCGTTCACCTTCGAGGCTTGGTTCAGGATGGATGAAGCGCCCTGGGATAACGGGATGTTCGTACTGATGGGTGCGGGAAACAATTTCAAGGCGGTCAGCGTCCTGGTGGCCGATCCCAACACGATCCGTTTTGATTCCAAGGGATACGGCAAGTTCGATTTCACGGTCCCGAAGATGTCCGTCAACACCTGGTATCATCTGGTCATGGTGCGTGATGCCTCCAGATCCCTTGCCGTTTTCCTCAACGGTACGAGAAGTTCGACCGGAGTCATCACCAATACATCGGATATGACCAACAATACGGGGCTTATCCGGTACATCGGGAGGTTCGATGGAGGGCATCATTTCAAAGGAAGAATCTCCAACCTCCGGATGGTGGCTGGGTCAGCCCTGTATGATCCATCACAGTCCACCCTCACCGTGCCGACCTCCCCGCTGTCGAGTGTGACCAACACCAAGGTTCTTTTGCTCGCCAACAGTGATGCCACCAAAGCCACGGACGCCAGTGGCACGCAGACCCTGACGGCCAGCGGCAGTTCCCCCGGCTGGTCCGCCAACAGTCCCTTTCGGGAGACCATCACCTCCTCCCGCACCCTGAGCAATTCCGTCTCCGGCGGCAGCTGGAGCAGCAGCAACACGGCCGTCGCCACGGTCAACGCCTCCACCGGCGTCGTCACGCCCGTCGCCAACGGAAACGCCGACATCACCTATTCCATCACCACCGGAGGCTGTACGAGCAGCGACGTTACCCCGCTAGCCGTCTCGCTGCCCTGTGTCACCAATAGCTGGACCGGCGGTACCGGAAATTGGAACGTGGCGGGCAATTGGAGCTGCGGCACCGTGCCCGACGGCTCCACCGACATCACCGTCGCCTCCGGCACGCCTACGATCGACGTGAACGTCACCCTCCCCTCGGGCAGGACCCTCACGCTGAGCGGCTCGGCCTCGCTGACGGTCGCCGCCGGCAGGACGCTCACCATCGCCGGCACGGCCGACTTCGGCGGACGGCCCGTCACGCTGCAGTCGAACGCCGGCGGCGACGCCGCCATCGCCCCCGTCACCGGCACCCTCTCCAATGCCAGCCAGGTGACCGTCGAACGCTACATCGCCTCCGACAGGCGGGCCTGGCGCCTCCTCACCATCCCCCTCTCCGGCAGTCGCACCCTGCGCGACCAATGGGCCGGCACCGGTGCCAACGCCAACGCCCCCACGGGCGAGGCGGCCGGCAGCGGCACCCTCCTCACCGGCCACCAGCTGGCCAACGGGACCGCCGCGGCGGCCGCCGGGTTCGACTGGTACACGGGCCTCACCGCCTCCAGCACCTCCTCCATCCGCTTCTACACCCATTCGGGCAGCGCCGGCAGCTTCTCCAGCGCCTCCAACACGCCCGACGTCACCACCGCCCCCGCCAGGCAGGGCTACATGGTGTTCGTCCGGGGCGACCGGACGGTCACCACCGGCAGCGGCACCACCACACTGAAGCCCTCCGGCACCCTCCTCACGGGCACCCGCAACGTCAGCATCAGCCAGGCCTACGAGGTCGTCGGCAACCCCTACGCCGCCACCCTCGACGCCGACCAGGTATACCTCAACAGCGGCAACAGCAGCGTCATCCAACGCAACTTCTGGGTATGGGATGCCACCCTCGGCACGGCAGGCGGCTTCCGCGCCATCAGCCACGGCGGCTCCTCGTATGCCATGACAGGCGGCGGCGGCACGGCGTCCGACTTCCTCAAGGTCCGCTCCGGCAACGCCTTCTTCGTCCAGAAGAACGGCTCCGGCGGCACCCTCTCCATCGAGGAGAACGACAAGGTCGACGGCAGCACCGCCCCCGTCGTGCTGGGCCCGGCGGAAGCGGCCGAAGCCCTAGGCATCCTCTCGGTGAGGCTGCTCGACGCCCGGGGCCTGACCCTCGATGGCGCCGCGCTCCGCCTCGGCACATCCTACCTCGCCTCGCCCCTCGAGCCCTTCGACATGCCCAAACTCAACAACTTCACCGAAAACCTCAGCCTCGTCCGCCACGGCCGCTACCTCGCCATCGAAAGCCGCCCCTGGCCCGCCACGGGCGATACGGCCTTCCTCGCCGCCTGGAACCTGCCGGCCGGCGACCACCGACTCTCCATCCACGCCGAAAACATCCCCCATACCACCCTGAGCGCCAGGCTCCTGGACGCCTTCACCGGCCGCTCCACGCCGCTCGACCTCGGCGGAGAACATACGGAAATACCGTTCCAGACCACCTCCGACACGGCCAGCCGCAGCCTCGCCCGCTTCACGATCGTCTTCCAGGGAACGGCCCGGGTGGCCGGTACCGCACCCGCCAACGGAGAACCCGCCGTCCGCATCGTCCCCAACCCCTCCACGGGCCGACGCATCGGCCTGCAACTCACGAACCTCCCCGCAGGAGACTATCACATCACCATCCGCTCGGCCGACGGCGCCACCATCGCCCACCGCAAGGTCGGCGTCAGCACCCAGGCCCCACTGACGCAGGTCATCCTCGACGACGCAACGCCCCTCGCACCGGGACCCTACCTCATCACCCTCGACGACGGCAAGGGCTTCCGCAGAACCCTCAGAGGCTGGCATAGGAACTGAAACGACCCGACATGAAACGACACCCGACATCCGGACCCATGGCACCCGCCTGCCCCATAAGCCGCCTCCACACCCTCCTGCTGCTGCTGCTCCTCCCGACGGCCTTCGCCTTGGGACAGGTCGGCGATGCCGCCGGTCCGGAGCTGCTCACCCCCACATCCGAAGAACTGCCGTCCGACAGCGGGCCCGGCGGCACCGACGACCTCGACGGCAACCCCGACGCCGTGCCCGTCGACGGCGGCCTCTCCCTGCTCCTGGCTGCCGGAGCCGCCTACGGGGGACGTCGATTGGCGAAAAGACAGGCCCGTAACGCATAACAAGTCTCGGTTGACGCATCTCGGATGGCCAAGCCAAGGCCCTGTCGCGTCAGATCGGCATAGGACAGCGCCGATGCATGCGTTTGGGTAGGCAGCGGCTTATGACGGCGGAGATGGCAGGGCTGACGGTTGGGAAGGCATCCCGGCAGGGTGCCGGTCAGTCCTTCCCCTTGGCGAAGTCCTGCTCCCAGGCGGTGATGCGTGCGGCATCGGGCACGCGTGCGCCGGCGGAGATCACGACACGGTAACGGACCGTCATGCTTTCACCCGTCTTCAGCGAGTGATTCAACTCCTGCTTCCCGTTCGTGAAGACCTTCACCCCGAGGGGGTTCGCCGCGAACAACCCGTAGCCGCGCGCATGCCAGTGCGTCGGATATCCGACGTTGCCGGGGTGGTCGATGATGAGGATGCCCACCGAGTCGGCGCCCATCTTGCCGTACATGAGGCACCAGGCGGCCTTGCTGCTCCAGACATCATCGCCCTGCCGGCCGTTGGCGGCGAGGTAGTTGCCGTTGGCGATCTTGTCGGTCACCTCCTTCACGGTGGTGACGATGCCGTTGGCGTCGGTATAGGTCTTCGTCTCCTTCGTGGGGATCTGCAGTTCATGGGCCACGCGGAGGCCGAGCATGCCTTCCTTGTTGTCGCGGAACAGCACAGGGCGGGCTGCCGTGAGGGTGGTACGCCGGTCGATCACCCAGGCGCCGTCGGCGACGCCGAAGGAGAGGGTGGTGGTCTCGTCGAGATGCCTGGTGCCGTCGGGCCCCATCCAGCGGGCCGTGTAGGACAGTTCGCCCCGCCGGCCGTCGCGCATCCGCGTGATGCGGTCGAAGCGGACCTCGCCATAGCCACCGCGTTTCTCGGCGGGGATGGCGCTCGAGTTGTTCCAGAAGTCGAGTCCGTTGACGTCGCCGTAGTTGAGCCAGAGGCCGAGGTGGTGCGGGTGGTCGGTGGGCTCGCCCGCCTTCGGCGTGATGGGGAAGCCGCGGGTCACCACGGTCCCGTTGGGTGCGTGGATGGGGTACAGCACGGGCTTGGCGACGGTGTCGGGGAAGAAGAAGTCGGTGAACGGGCGGCCGTCGATGGTCACATGCACGGCGGGGTGGGCGGCATCGCGGACGAGGCGTACCCGCTGAGCGGCCGTGGGGAGCGAGAGGGCGAGGGAGAGGATGGCGGCAAGGATCGGTCGAATATGCATGTCGGTTGTGTTGCTGTCAAGGGATGGGGGGGCTTGGGGCAACGGCCCGGCGAGGTCAGCGGCGCAGCAGGGCCGCGACGGCGTCGTCGCCCTTCAAGGCGTTGGCCGGCAGCGGGTGTGCGGCGTCGAAGGCGGCGAGCTCGGCGCGTGTGAGGACCTTCGAGGGCGACTCGTCGACGCGGCCCGACGCATCGGTCACGGTGGCCAGGTCGAGCCCGAGGTGCCTGGCCAGGAAGGGGTACATGGCGTTGCGCTTGCCCGGGCCGTAGTCGTGCTGCTCGGCGGCGAGGTGGACGTTCTCCACCCGGGTGCCTGCGCCGTAGAGGGCGTACACGCTTTGGAGGAAGGGGTATTCGACGACGGGCGTGTTGCGCGTCCAGTCGGCCCCGCAGGAGACGACCAGCATCGGTCGGGGGGCCGTGAGCGCTGCGATCTCGGCGTTGACGGTCTGGAAGGACCCGTCGCGGTGCACCGGCATGCCGCTCTCGCAGACGCAGCCGCCGAAGAAATGGGCGGACACCATCACCACGGGTACCGACACCCGCACCCGCGGGTCGAGGGCCGCCAGCATGAAGGTCTGCGTGCCACCGCCCGACTCGCCCGTCACGGCGATGCGGGTGCTGTCGACACCGGGCAGCGACAGCAGGAAGTCGAGTGCACGGATGCTGTTGATGGACTGCAGGCGGAAGGCCTCCGGGATGCGATGGCCGCACTGGCGCGCATCGCCGTAGCCGATCATGTCCCAGGCGAAGACGACGGCGCCCATCCGCGCCAGGGTGGCACAACGCTTCTGCACCTGCTCGCGGAAGCGGCCCTCGCCGTCGGCGTCATGCCCGTGAGGTGCCAGCACGCCGGCGAGGCTCGACTGCGGCTTCAGCGGCCGGTAGAGATTGCCCGTGACATAATAGCCCGGCAGGCTCTCGAAATGGACGTTCTCGACGATGTAGCCGTCCATCTCCCTGCGCGAATGGATGACAGGCTTCGACGCCGGCCGCGGCGGCGGCACCTCCAACCGGCCCGCATGGCGGATACGCCGACGGATGGAGTCGGACCGCAGGCTCCAGGCGGCCAGGTTGACCGGCACACGGGCCGACAGGAAGGCAGCCCCCTGCGCCTCGGTGAAAAAAGCCCCCACACAGAGCTCCGCCTTAGCCGGTGTCGGCTGCACAGCGCCCTGTCCGGCCGCCCAGCCCGACGCCAGGCAGAACCCCATGCACATCAGACTTCGCTTCATGTCCCCAATATATCCATTTCCCGTGAAAAGCCGAGCGCCGAGACCTGCGGCAGCCGCCCGCCCCGGACCGCTTTCGCACAATTCGGCTACCTTGTAGTCAGAAACCCGCCCTCATGAACGACATCGGCCGACGCAGCGCACTCCACCAACTGCTGGCCGTAGCCGGACTGGCCGGCAGCCTCCCCTATGCGGCAGCCGTCCGAACCTGACCGCTTTCCCGCAATT
>Ga0172376_10003390_pt1 | contig 18843 bp, 12 predicted proteins | sample Lak35m_FD_121114 | JGI IMG/M metagenome (GOLD analysis project Ga0172376, IMG submission 121114) | Freshwater microbial communities from Kabuno Bay, South-Kivu, Congo - kab_092012_35m | ecosystem: Environmental > Aquatic > Freshwater > Lake | place: Democratic Republic of the Congo: South-Kivu... | reverse complement strand
GCCGCTCGTGCGCGTGAACGGTCAATGGGTCGAGATCCGGCCCGAGGATTTCCAGGGCGCCGTGCAGTTCCTGCGCGAGCACCCCGGCGGCAGCATGACGCTCGTCGATGCGCTGCGCATGGCACATGGCATCGACGGCCCCGTGGGCATGCCGATCCTGGGGATGGACGCGACAGGCTGGGTCGCCGAGATCTTCGGCGCCAAGGCCGGCGCAGAATCCCTGCAGATGCTCGAGCAACCCACGGGATTCCAAGGCTCGCTGCGTCCGTACCAGCTGGCGGGCGTGAGCTGGCTGGCGTTCCTCGACAAGTACCGGCTCGGTGCGGTGCTCGCGGATGACATGGGCCTTGGCAAGACGATCCAGCTCATCGCGCTGCTCCTGCACGAGCGCCAGATCGCTGCACCGGCACCGGTCGGCCCCACGCTGCTCGTCGCACCGATGAGCGTGCTGGGCAACTGGCAGCGCGAGCTCTCGCGCTTTGCACCCAACCTGCGCATGCACGTGCAGCACGGCCTCGATCGCCCGATGGGCGAGCGGTTCGAGCAGGCTGCGCGCGGTACCGACGTCGTCATCACGACCTATGCAATCGTGGTGCGCGACAAGGAGCTCATGCAGCGCATTCCGTGGCGCCGAGTGGTGCTCGACGAAGCCCAGCACATCAAGAACCCGCCGACCAAGCAGACCGCGGCGATCAGGTCGCTCGAGGCCGACCACCGCGTGGCGCTCACCGGCACGCCGGTCGAGAACCGGCTCACGGAACTCTGGAGCATCATGGAGTTCTGCTGCCCGGGCTATCTGGGCACGCAGGGCGAGTTCCGCAAGCGCTTCGCGCTGCCGGTCGAACGGCACCGCGACCGTACGCAAACCGAGCGGCTTCGCTCGCTCGTGCGCCCGTTCGTCTTGCGCCGGCTCAAGACCGATCCGAAGGTCATCACCGACCTGCCGCCGCTCATCGAGACGAAGGCGCTCGTGCCGCTCTCGGAAGAGCAGGCACGACTCTACGACTCGGTCGTGAACGAGATGCTGGCGAAGGTCGATCGCGCGGAAGGCATCCAGCGCCGCGGGCTCGTGCTCAGCGCGCTGGTCAAGCTCAAGCAGATCTGCAACCACCCGGCGCACTTCCTGCGCGAAGGCTTCTCGAAGGATGGGGTGGACGCCGAGGAAGAAGCAGGCGATGCCGAGGACCAGCTCATGGGCCGCCAGGCGCTTGCCGAGAGTGCGCTCGTGGCTGCGCGCAGCGGCAAGGCGCACCGGCTGGTGCAGCTCCTCGAGGAAGTCGTGGTCAGCGGGCACCGTGCGCTGGTCTTCACGCAGTACCGCCAGATGGGGCACCTGCTCGTGGCGATGCTGCGCAAGGAGCTCGACACCGAGGCGCTCTTCCTGCACGGCGGCACGCCGCAGGCCAAGCGCGACAAGCTCGTCGAGCGCTTCCAGAGCGAGGATCCTTCGTGCCCGGTCTTCGTGCTGAGCCTGAAGGCCGGTGGCGTCGGCCTGAACCTGACGGCCGCCAACTATGTCTTCCACTTCGACCGTTGGTGGAACCCGGCCGTCGAGAACCAGGCGACCGACCGCGCGTTCCGCATCGGCCAGAGCCGCACGGTGAACGTGCACAAGTTCATCTGCGAAGGCACCCTCGAGGAACGGATCGACCAGATGATCGAGCAGAAGACCGAGCTGGCCACGCAGATCATCAGCGCGGGCGACCAATGGCTGACCGAGATGAGCACCTCGCAGCTGCGTGACATCCTGACGCTGCGCCGCTCGAGCCTGATCGAGGCGGAGGCATCATGACGCGACCTGCACGCAAGGATGGCGACGATGGGGCAGCCTCGGCGGCCCGCAAGCCCGTGCGCAAGCCAGCCGCGAAATCGTTGGTGAAGCCGTTGGTGAAGCCGGCCGTAAAGCCGGCCGCGCCCGTCGTGAAGCCAACGACGGAGCCAACGACGGGGCCAATCGACGAGGCCGTGATCGCGACCGACGCTCCCCGCGTGCGCCCCGAGCAAGGCTTCCAGCCACGGCGTGCGGAGCACCCGCGGCGCGTGCATCACGGGATCCGCCTGCGCCGCAAGGCCGGCATGGAAGGACTCCCGTGGTGGGCGCAAGCGTGGTTCAAGGGCATGGAAAGCGGCTTCGCCGAACCTGTGCGCACTGAGGGCCTGCAGTACGCGCAGAGCGGCCAGGTCGTGACGATGGAGATCGTGCCGGGCACGGCGCGCATGAAGGTGCAGGGCCGGGCCACGCGCCCGTACGAATGCTCGATGACCTTCCATCCATGGACGGGCGAGCAGTGGACCGCCGTGATCGCCGCGATGTCGCAGGAAGCGATCCACTCCGCGCGCCTGCTCACCGGTGAGCTGCCGCAAGGTGCCGAACGACTCGTGTCGGGGCTTGGGCTTCGGCTCTTCCCTGCCGGGCTCAAGGCCGCCGATCCGATCGTCGAATGCGCCTGCAAGGAAGCGAAGCCCTGCAAGCACGTGCACGCTGCGGCGTGCGTGCTCGCCGAGCGCATCGAAGTGGACCCGCTCGTGCTCTTCACGCTGCGCGGGCTCACCGGCGAGCGCTTGCTCGAGCGCATCCAGGAACATCGCGCGCTGACGAGCCGCGGCGTGCAGAGCGCCCACAACCCGCCGCCAGTGGCGCAGCATCCGCCGGAGCTGCCTCCGATCACCGAGCTCATGCATGACTTCTGGCGGCCCGGTCGCGCGCTGCTGGAGCTGGACGAAGCCGCTGCGCCGCAGCACATTCCACACGCGCTCCTGCGCCGACTTGGGCCGAGCAGCCTTGGCGGCCGGTTCCGGCTCGTCGGCCTGCTCGCCAGCGCCTACGACACGATCCGCCAGCGCGCGCTCACGCCGCGCCTGGACGCGCCGCCGCCTTCCGAGTGATCCACGGCACCATCGCGATCCCGGGCACGCCCATCGCGATCGTGGCGATGAAGAACCCGGAGTAGCCGCCGAGGATCCCCGTCAGGCGCTGGCATTCGGCGAGCAGCGATCCGCTCAGCGTGCCGACCACGCTCGCCGCCAGGAACATCAGTCCCGTCAGGATCGCGTACTGCGCCGCGCTGTATCGATGATCGCACAGGCTCATGAGGAAGGCCACGAACACCGTGCCCACCATGCCGTTGCAGGCGTTCTCGACGGCGACCGCCGCGAGCAGCACGGCGCGGTCCTTGCCGGCATGGTCCAGCCAGACCCAGCCGAGGTTGCTCACCGCCTGCAGCACGCCGAAGACGAGCATGCTGCGCGCGATGCCCAGCCGCGCGATCACCACGCCACCGAGCGCTGCGCCCGCGATCGTGAAGCCGAAGCCCAGGAACTGGCGGATGCCCGCGACGTCGTCGAGCGTGAAGCCGAGCTCCTGGATCAGGAACGGACCGACCATGCGATTGCCGACGAGGTCCGGCAGCCTGAACATGAGGACAAACGCCGCGAGCGCGAGGGCGGTGAACCCCCACTGACGGATGAACGTGCGGACCGGACCGAGGACCGCATCGAGGAACGATGTGGGTTCGCCGTCGCGTGGCTCCGGCGCGAAGGCCACGGTGATCGTGGCGAGCATCATGATGACGGCCGCGAGGATGAACGCTGCTTGCCAGCCCAGCCGCGCAGCCACGAACAAGGCACCGGCGCCGCCCACCAGGCTCGCGACGCGGAAGCCCGCCACGAAGACGCTCGCTGCACGGCCGAGCTCGGCGCGTGAGACGGAATCGGTGCGGAACGCATCGACCACCACATCGAGGCTCGCCGAGGCGAAGCTGAGCGCGAAGACGATCATCGCAAAGCCCCACAGTCCGCCGCGCGAGAGTTCATCGAGCGCGAGCGACTGCCGTTCGAGCCACGTCGCGTCGGTCGCCACGGCGATCTCGGCGGCGGCGATCGGTTCATGCGGCCCAGCAACGCCCGCTGCCACGAGCAAGGCCGCGGAGAGCGCGCCGAGCACGATCAACCATCCAACACGCCGACGGCCGCGACCGATCAGCGGTGCATGGAAGCGGTCGAGCAAGGGTGCCCAGATCCACTTGAGTCCGTAGGGCAAGGAGCACAGGGCGAAGAACCCGATGACGATCGGCGAAACCTGCCGCGCGGCGAGCCACGCGGACACGCCGTCGTTCACGACCGTGTACGCCAGCCCCGACATGAACACGGTGCTCGCGATGGCCGTCCAGGTGCGGGCGCTCGCCTTCGCACGATCGCCTGCGGCATCGTGTTCGGTCGCGGGGGGCTTCATGGTGCCGGCGCTGGCATCAGACTCGGTCGGCGGGCGATCCGTCACGGTGCCAGCCGCCGCTGCTTCACCTGCACATCGAGCTTGGCGGCGTGGACCACGCTGCCGGGCGGCACGCTCTCGGTCACGAAGACGCCGCCCGCGATCGTGCTGCCCGCACCGATCACCGTGGCGCCGCCAAGGATCGTGGCATTCGCGTACACGGTCACGCCATCCTCGAGCGTGGGATGGCGGCGCTGTCCCTTGACCGCGCGACCCGCGTCATCGGTCGGAAAGCGCAGCGCTCCGAGCGTCACGCCCTGGTAGATCGTGCACTGCCTGCCGATCACGGTGGTCTCGCCGATCACGACACCGGTGCCGTGATCGATGAAGAAGCCCTCGCCGATCGTGGCCCCCGGATGAAGGTCGATGCCGGTCTCGGCGTGGGCGATCTCGCCCATCAGGCGCGGAATCACCGGCAGCCCGAGCTGCCAGAGCACGTGCGCGATGCGATGCACAACGAGCGCACGCACGCCGGGGTAGCAGATCGGGATCTCGTCCGGGCAGTGCGCCGCAGGATCGCGATCGAAGGCCGCCTGCACATCGCTGGCGATGAGCGCTGCGATCGAAGGCCGCGCGCGACCGAGTTCGGCCAGCAGTTCCTTGGTCCGCGCGAGCGCCGCCGGCCGATCGAGGGTCCCGCCGCCGCGCAGGGCGCAGTGCGTGAGCGCCGATTCCGCCTGCGTGCGCATGATGTCGCACGCACGCTGGAAGCAGTCGTCCGGCGTGTGGCCGAAGCCATGGTGGTCATTGAGGAAGGCGCCGCGCATCCAGCGCAGCACTTCCTCGATGGCGAGTCGTTCCGGGAACGAGCGTCCGTGCGCATCCATGCGCCGGAGTATCGCAGATCAGATCAAGCGCCGTTGTCGCCGGCGCGGCCGCCCTGGCCGCCGCCCTGGCCACCACCACCCTGGCCGCCGCGGAAGCGATTGCGGAAGTCCTCGAACATCTTGGTGCGCTCGGCTTCGTCGAGCGTGCCGTCCTTGTTCGCATCGAACTCCTTGGCGCGTTCCTGGAACTGCTCGGGCATCTCGCTGATCTTCCCGCTGCCGAAGTTGCCGCCCATGCCACCGGGGCCGCCACCCATGCCGCCGCGACCGCCACGCTCGTTGCCCTTGGGCAGGGCCTCGAACTGCTCGGGTGTGAGCAGCGCCTTCAGGCGCGACTGGTAGCTCTCGGCGAGCTTGGCGCGATCGTCGAAGGCATCACGGACCGGGTCGGGCTGGCCCTGGTCGCCGCCGCCGCCGAAGCGGCCCCGGCCCATCATGTTCGACCACGAGCCCGTGCCGTTCATCATCGACAGGCCGCGTTCCATGTCTTCCTTGGTGCGATCGACTTCCTGCTTCTTGGTCGCCGACACGATGCGATCGTTGACCGCCATCAGCTCGCGCTCGTACTGCGAGGCGAGGTCGGTGATCGCCGCGATCGTCTCGGCCGAGAGGCCCTCGATCTTGCCGGCCTCCTCGAACATCTTCTGCGTGGCCGTGGTGTTGTAGGTGCGCTGGTAGCCGGCCTTGAGCGCGGCGAGGTTGAACTTCGCGCCATCCTCGGCGGGCAGGGCCTGCGTGATCTCGGTGCGGAAGCGCTCGTTGATGTCGCGCACGGCCTTGCGCATCGAGATCTGCTGGTCGACGATGCGGGTCGATTCCTGGGTGTTGGCATCGAGCATCGACTTCAGCAGGCGAGGCTCGCTGGACTCCAGGAACTCATCGCGCGCCTTGAGCGCACCGTCGAGCTGGAGTTCGTAGTTGTCGAGGATGGTCTTGGTGGCATCGATGCCGGCCTGCGTCAGGTCGGCGTCGTCGAGCACGAAGATCAGGTTCGTGCTCTCCGCGCTGAGGATGCCATTGCCCATCGCGCGCTCGCGGCGCAGGAAGCGCTCGAAGGCGTCCCAGTTGGCGAGCTGGTCGGCGCGCAGCACGCCCTTCACGCCGTCGACGAGTTCCTTGCGCAGCTCGACCTTCTTGGACAGGAAGGAGTTGCTGGCATCGACGATCTCCTTCATGATCCGGCGCTGCTCGGCATCCTGGCCGTTGGCGGCGCGCTCGGCCATCATGTCCTGCTGCAGCTTGTCCATGCGCTCCTGGAAGAGCTTGCGGCGCACCTCGGGATCGATCTCGGCACCGCCCTCCTGCTGGAGCTGCTCCATGTCCTTCTGCACACCCTCGAAGAGGTCGCGCATGCGCTCCTGCATGCCGCCACCCATGTAGGACTGCATGATCGAACGCATCGAGTCCTGCATGACGGTGCGGGTCTCTTCGGAAAGCGGCTCGAAGGCATCGATGTAGTCGGTGATGAAGGTCTCGACGACCGTGACCTGGCCATCGTCAAGCTTGAGCTGCTCTTGGATGATCGGCACGTCGCGCTTCATGAAGTCGGGCTCCATGCGGCTGGTGAACTGGCGCATGAGGCCGCCCATGCCACCCATGCGGCCCATGCCGCCACCACCCATGCCGCCGCCACCCATGCCGCCGCCACCCATGCCGCCGCGACCACCCCCGCCGCCACCACGCTGGCCGCGGTCACCCTCACCCTGCGGCGGAGCGGCCTGGCCGCCATCCTGCTGCTGGGCCTGACCGCCTTGGGCACCACCCTGCTGATCACGACGCTGGCGACGCTGACCTCCGCCCTGACCTCCACCCTGACCTCCACCCTGACCGCCCTGCTGGCCGGCGGGCGCATCCTGCGGGATCGCGACGACGACATCGCTCAACAGGGTGACGGACGCGGTGAGCGCGATGGCGCAGAGACGAAGAATGGTCAGGCTGGTCATGGTCTGGATCCTAAGTGGTCGGGCCCGGACTCCGAATGAGTCCGAGCAAGGAACATTGTCGTGACGCGAACGCAAGCGGAACGCCAGCATGCGGGAAGTCGAGAGTTTGTTCGGCCAACCATGGCCCGCCGATTCGCGCAGGCGCGACGCATGGGCATCAGCCAGGTGCGCATGGGGCCGCCGAAGGCGCTGGCTAGGGGCGGGCGAGGCCGTCAAAGGCGCCGCCCAGTGGCATCCGCGGCCGCCAACGGTGCTGCCCGATGGCCCCAACTGGCCCGGCCAGAACTGTGTAAGTGGCCGTTTAGTAATGGCTTACGTCAGTCCGCCGCGGGCGCGAGCTCGTAGATCGAGCCCGGACCGTCGGCGCCGCCCTCGGTGCAGCACATCAGGAGCGTGCCGTCGTTGAGTTCCGCGAAGCTCGCGATGCAGAACCGCTTGCGGAAGAGCCGCTCGGGGGCCGCGGTCAGCATGTTGGCCTTCGTGTCGTAACGCAGGCCCCACACCGTGCCGTACTGGTAATCGCCGTACAGGTAGATCCCCTGCATCGATGGATGCTTGGCGCCACGGTAGACGAAGCCGCCCGTCACGCTGATCCCCTCGCTGTGGTCGTACTCGGCGACGGGCTCCTCGAAGCGCGAGGCATCATCACTCGCATCCTTCACGCCGCGCGTGGCGTGACGCCCCTCGCGCGGGCGCCAACCGTAGTTCTTGCCCTTGCGGATGAGGTCGATCTCCTCCCACTTGTTCTGGCCGACATCGCCGCCCCACAGGTCGCCCGTCGAGCGATCGAAGCTCATGCGCCAGACGTTGCGCAAGCCGCTGGCCCAGATCTCGGGCTTGATGCCGGCCTGGCCCACGAACGGATTGTCCGCGGGCACCGAGTAGGTCTGCCCGGCTTCGACGCGGTCGACATCGATGCGGATCACCTTGCCCAGCCACGTGGCCATCTCCTGCCCGTGACCCCAAGGATCGTTGCCGCTGCCGCCGTCGCCGAAGGAGAGGTACAGCATGCCATCGGGCCCGAAGAGGACCGTGCCGCCGTTGTGGTTCCACTCGAAACTGGGCTGCTCGAGGATGATCGTGGCGGTCTTGGGATCGGGCTTGCCGTCTTCGCCGACCTTCATGCTCGCCAGCACTTCGCGCATGGGAGCATCGGCCGAGTAATAGAGGAACACGCGGCGATCCGTGGCGAACTTGGGGTGGAAGGCCATCGACAGCAGGCCCTGCTCGTTGAACTGGTCGTTCACCGGATCGCGGTAGTCGAGCCACGTCGTGGTGGTGACGGGATCCTTGCTGCGATCGAGCTCGACGATGCGGCCCGACTGTTCGGCGATGTAGACGAGGTCGTTGCTGTCAGGGCGTTGCACGAGCTGGATCGGGCGACGCAGCTTCGCCTCCTTCCAGATGCGGGATGCCGTGATCTTCGGGATGTCCGACTCGGCGGCGGCAGGCGCCTGCGTGGGCGCGCTGGCGGGCGCGGGATCCTGAGGCATCACGGCAAGGCTCACGACGATCAGCAGTGAGGACAGCATGGTGCACGAAGGATAGGCGGTAGGCTTCTTGCATGACCCGATGCACCGCGTTCCTTGTCGTTGCCTCGATCGCCGCCATCGGCATGCACGCCATCGGCCAGGTCGCTGCACCCGCGACGGCCGCGCCAAAGGCCGCGGCCCAGCAGGCACCGGCCCCGACCGCGGGCTTCACCAGCCTCTTTGACGGCCGCACGCTGGCCGGCTGGGGCGGCGACACTCAGGGATACGTGGTCGACGACGGTGCGATCAAGTGCACCCCGGCCGGACGCAACCTGCACACCGTGGGCGAATACGGCGATTTCCACCTGAAGCTGCAGTTCAAGCTCGCTGCCGGCAGCAACAACGGCATCGGGATCCGCGCGCCCAAGGATGGCGATGCGGCCTTCGAAGGCATGGAGATCCAGGTCCTTGACGACACCGCCGAGAAGTGGAAGGACCTGAAAGAGTGGCAGTTCTGCTGCAGCGTGTACGGCGTGGTGCCGGCGCACCGTGGTCACCTGAAGCCCGTCGGTGAGTGGAACGAGGAAGAGATCATCGCGAAGGGATCGCGGATCACGGTCAAGCTCAACGGCCATGTGGTCGTGGACGCCGATGTGGCCGAGGCCTCGCGCGGAGGCACGCCTGATGGCCGCGATCACCCCGGCCTCAAGCGCACGAGCGGTCACATCCACTTCTGCGGTCACGGCGATCCGGTGTGGTTCCGTGCGATCGAGATCAAGGAACTCAAGTGAGGATCGCGGCGCATGGATGCGCGCACGCTCAGCCTGCTTGATGATGCGCTCGCTCGCGCGCGCGCCGTGCTCGAGCCGCAGGGATTCCTGTTCGGCACGCCGCAGCTGCTCGACGAAGGCAGCTGGGGGCGCTACGACATCGCGATCGATCCCCCCGATGGCCGCGCGAGCAAGCTGCAGGTGCACGTGAACGGCAAGGGCCGCACGAGCGTGGTGCCGCAGGGCCCCGCCGCGACGGCGATGCGCGTGCTGCTTGAGGGCGGGTCAACAAGCGCCAGCCCCACACCCGCAGGCGCACCAGCGCCGACGATGCGTGCGTTGCCGCTCACCCGCGCTGCACACGAGGCTGGCGGACCACCGACCACGACCGGGCCTGTTGGCCCCGTGATCGCGGGCGAGGCCATCGTCGTCGACTGCAGCAAGTTCGGCGCGCGGCTGATCGGTCCCACCGAATGGCGCGGGATGCAGCGCAACGCCGCAGGCGGCTGGACCGAGATCTTTCGCAGCGCACGCCATGCGCGCGGGCACAACAACCTCGGCGAGTTCCTGGCGATCGTGGATGCGCTCAAGCGGCTCGACGCCGGCGAACACACCGCACGCGAGGTGTTCAGCGACTCGCGCACGGCGATCAGTTGGGTCACGAAGGGCATCATCAAGACCACGCTCGACGTCGATGGCGACTGCGATCCCGGCTTCGCGGCCCTGGTGCGCGAGGCGCGCACGTGGATCACGACCCCGGCGTGCGCGCGATGGCGCCGCGTCGTGCGGCTCTGGGATACGCCCGTCGTGGGCGAGAATCCTGCGGACTTCGGCCGCAAATGAGCGGTGCCGCGCTCGCTGCCTGGCAGTGGCTCGCGACCGATGAAGGCCGTGCCCTGCGCGATGCGGCGGCTTCGGTCGGTGCCACCACGCCAGCTGCGGTGATGGCCCTGCGCAAGCTCGGCGATCCCGATGCCGTGCGTGCGGCCCTTGAACTTGCGCAGGCGCGGCAGCGTGCGATCGCCAAGTTCCCCGATGCCGCAGGGCTTTGGTGCGATGGTCACGGCATCGAGCAGGCCAGCGGCGCGCGCGTGGCCGCGTGGAAGGCGCAGCGCTTCGCGGGGCAACGCACCATCGACCTGTGCTCAGGGATCGGCGGCGACCTGATGGCGATCGCGCGCGTGGCGCCGGCCGAGGGCATCGATCGTGATCCGGTGCGCGCGTGGATGGCCGCGCGCAATGCGGGCGTGCCGGTGCAGGTCGCCGATGTGCGCGATGCGGAGATCGCTGATCGACTCGTGCACATCGATCCGGCGCGACGCGATGAGCGCGGTGCGCGCCACCACGGCCTTGATGGATACGAGCCCGGTCTCGACGTGCTGCAACGGCTGTGGACTGACTCGCGCGGCGGCGGCGCGAAGCTCGGACCGGGCATCGATCTGCCGATCGAGGGTGCGCCCGCGGGCAGCGAACTCGAGTTCATCAGCGAGGACCGCACGCTCGTGCAGGCCGTGCTCTGGTGGGGCGCATGCACGCGTCACCCGGGTGCGCGGTCCGCGACCGCGCTTCGCGGGAGCGAGGTGCGCACGGTGCACGGGATGCCCGGCCCCATGCCGGTGCGTGAAGGCGCCTACGGAGCGTGCATCGCCGTGCCTGATCCTGCGCTCGAGCGCAGCGGGCTCGCTGGTGCGAGCGCCGTGCGGCTCGGCCTCGCCGAAGCAGCGGTCGGGCTGGGCATTGCGCATGGACCGATGCCAGAGCACGATGAGGCGTGGTGGTGGCGCTGGTACCGCGTCGAGGCGGAGATCCCCTGGCGCACCGATGCGGCGCTCGCGTGGCTGCGCGACCATGACGCAGGCGAGGTCACCGTGAAGACGCGCGGCAAGGCCGTCGATCCCGATGCACTCGCGCGCGCATGGCGAGGACGTGGCAGGCGCGCGTGGACCGTCTTCATGCTGCGCCACGGCACCACGCTGCGCGCGTTCGCGACCGAACCGATCACGATCGTGTGATGCCGCGCGGAGGACATCAGCCGCCAGCGCACGGGATGCACCAGCGCCCCGCGTTCGACGCGCTCACGCGGGCTTCTTGAGCGCTGCAGCGGGATCGGTCGGCGAGACTGGCGGCGCCACGAGCGGCGCAAGTTCCGCCACGGGAATCGCGGCGAAGACCTTGGCCAGTTCGGGATCGAAGTGCGTTCCTGCACAACGCGCCACCTCGTCGAGCACTTCCTGCACCTGGCGCGCCGGACGGTAGAAGCGCGCGCTCGTCATCGCATCGAAGGCGTCGGCGATGCCGACGACGCGGCCAAGGATGCTGATCTCGTCGCCACCGAGCGCAAAGGGATAGCCCTTGCCATCCCAGCGTTCGTGGTGCTGGCGCACGCCGGGCAGGACCTCGCGCAGCTGCGGGATGTCGATGAGGATCGCGTGGCCGATGTCCGGGTGCTGCTTGATGAACGCGAACTCGTCCTCGTCCAGGCGCGACGGCTTGCGCAGCACGGCCTCGGGCACGCCGATCTTGCCGATGTCGTGCACGAGCCCGCAGGTGCGTGCCTGGTCGATGAACTGGTCGCCTAGGCCGGCCTTGCGGGCGAGCAGCACGCTGAAGGCGCTCACGCGGTCGGAGTGGCCACGCGTGTACGGATCCTTGGCATCGATCGCCGCGATGAGCGCGCGCATGGTGCCACCGAACATCTCGCGCTGCTCCAGGTCCATGCGCAGCTGCATCCGCATGCGCGCCAGGTTCGCAAGGGCAAGCCCGGCGAAGTGCCCCAGTGCGCTGGCGAAGCTGACGGCCTCTTCCAGGTGCGTGGCGCCGCGCTGGCCGCGGCAATCGAGGTACATCCAGCCGTAGAAGACGCCCGAGTGCAGAACCGGCACCGACACCGCCTGCTGCACGTCGAGGTACTGCAGGCTCGCGTTGAGCGTGGCGGCCGTGTTGGCCTCGCCGCTGAAGACGCACACATGCTCGCGCGAGCGTCGCAGCAGGCTGCGGCTGACGAGCAGGTTGCCCTTGGCATCGCGGATCTCGCCTTCGCTCGCCAGGACATCGATGAAGCCCTCGCGCGCGCCCGGACGCAGGAAGCCGACGTTGGTGAAGCCCGTGGCGTGCACGAGTGCGCTCACGGCCGAGCGCGCCACCTGGTCGTCGGTGTGCGCCGCGGCCATGCGCTCACCGGCGGCAAGCAGCTGCAGCAGGAAGGTCTGCGCGAGCGCATCGGGCTTCGCGACCGTCGCCGCCTGCACGCGGCTATCGGCGTCATCGTCGGCAACGCGCGCGGCGTGCTCGCCCAGGCGCGTCTCCTGGTCGCTCATGACCTGCAGTACGTATGGCTTGATCTCCAGGCGATCCTCGGGCTCGATGCGGACCTCGGAGTGCGGCTGCAGCAACGCGCCGTTCACGATGGTGCCGGCCGTGCTGCCCAGGTCGCGCAGGCGCCAGTGGCCCGTGTGGCCATCGCCTGCTGGGGCCCAGGTCAGTGCGGCGTGCCGCCGGCTCACGTTGTTCGACGACAGACGCAGGTCGGCCTCGGCGGCACGGCCGACCACGAGCGTGCGATGCAGGTCAAGCGGGAAGTCGCGCGATGGTTCCGCGGGGCCTTCGACGATCGTGAGCTTCCAGGTGGGCATGGCGTCGCTCAGTCATCCGTGGCGGGACCCATCGGATCCCAGATGAGCTCAGCCGTGTTCCAGTCGCCGCTGGGCGTGTTGGGATCGCGCGAGTCCTGCGCGTTGGTGGTGGCCTTCGCGTTCTCGACGAGCCCGACGTGACCGTCGGCGAAGAGCATGTGGCCGCCCTGGAAGTGGCGAGCTGCAAACCGCTTCCAGTCGCAGCGGTGCCGGGCGAGGTCCTTGTCGTAGTACACGTCACCCGACGGGAGTTCATTCTGGTTCGCGCGCATCTCGAGCATGAGGATCGTGCGCGACGAGTCCTTGATCTGCGAAAGACGAACGCTTTTCTTCGCGAGTTCCTCGCCGATGCGGATCGGGTCACTGATCCCCTGCACGTACTCGACATCGTTGAAGTCGCGGCCGAGGAACGTGTTGTTCAGCTGCGAGTTGGGGACGTAGTTGAAGTAGAACGCCGAGTACTGGCCGCCATTGGGCGCCATCGGATCGGGGAAGGGCCACGGCGCTCCATCTTGCGGCGTGGCTGCCGGATCGACGAAGATGCTGTTCTCGAGCGTCGGCACGCCGGTCTGGTTGGTGTTGGCCGCATTGACCACCTCGCGGTACGAGGGGCCGTCAACCAAGGGAGGAATAGCGTTGGCCCAGAACTGCTTGGTGCGCAGGTTGACGCCGAACTGGTTCAGGTCCTTCAGGCCTTCCCAGGGAAGCCGATCCTTGTTCAGGCTGGTGTAGGCGATCGTGCCCACGCCCCACTGCTTCATGTTGCTCTGGCTGGCGCCGGCGCGTGCCGTGGCGCGGACCGAGCCGATCGCCGGCAGGATCAGCCCGATCAGGATGACGATGATGCCGATCACCACCAGCACCTCGATCAAGGTGAAGGCGGTCCGTTCGTGGCGGGAGTTTGCGGACATGCTTCCCGCACTCTACCGGATCAGGGGTGTGGTTCAGCCGGTCCAGTTGGCCAGAAGCACGCCAAGGTCACCGCCATCGACCAGGCCGTTGCCATCGAAGTCCGCGGCCGGTTCAGCCGTGCCGAAGACCGCCAGCAAGAGACCAAGGTCCTTGCCATTCACGACACCGTCGCCATTGGTGTCACCCGGAGTCGACGGGGCTTCCGCGACGCAGCCGTCGATCGGCAGGTTCGAGAGATCCTGCGTGGCCACCGAACCGGTTTCGCAGACATCCCAGGTGTTCGGCCGGCCGAACGTGCTGGTGATCGCATCGTCGAACTCGGCGTTGGCGGCCGTGGTGCGCGCGATGCCGCTGCGCAGGCGACAGACATCGGTGCTGCCGACGGCGCCTCGGTAGTAGTAGATGCTCCCTTCACCCGACGGGAACAGCACCGTCGCGCCGGACGCATCGCGCACCGACACGCGCCAATCATCGTTGCTCGTGTCGAAGTCGCCGTTGACATGACCCGGCTTGTTGCTGGTCGTGCCAGCCACGAGTGCCGCGTCAAAGGTGTTGACGTTGACCCAGCGATCGGTGGTGCCGTTGAAGGACAGGTCGGTATCGAGGCCCCCCTGCGCCGTCGTGAGTTCGGTGAACGTCAGGATCGTCCCGGCGCGGACATCGGACCAGAACGAGGCCTGGCTGAGCGTGATGGTGCCGAACTGGGCATCGGCGACTTCTTCCCAGTCGAGCCGCCAGCCGCGCATGTCGAGGTGATCGGTCACGACGACGAGCTCCATCCAGTCGCCGCCGTTGCCAGCGACGCGCCCGAAGAACGCATCGCTCGAGAACGCGCCGCTCGCATCGCCGGTGGCCGTGCCGCCACCGAGGTACCCGAGCGCGTCGACCGCGTTGTATTCGTTCAGCACGATCGCGCTGCAGCTGGCGCAGAGCTCGGCCAGGATCGATGCGCGGATTGCCGTGAAGTCCTGCCGCTCCTTGCAGGCAGTCAGGTCGTTGGTCCACGCGTTGGGCTGGCCGAACGAGCTGCTGTTGGCATCGGTGAAGTTGAAGGCGCTGAACGTGCCCGTGGGCTGGCCTTCGTACCGGCCGGCTTCCTTGCTGTTCACGCCGCTGCCGCCCCAGCCGCCCGAGACGTTCTCGCCGATCAGCGGCTGGTGGAGGGCGTCATCCGGCGTCATGATGCGGCAGCGCCAGTTGTCGTTGCCCACATCGAGCGGATCGTCGTAGCCGGGATTGGTCGGGTCGACCACGTTGGCGAGGGCTTCGACCAAGGCAAGTCCCGCGGCATCGTTCAGGCAGATGTTGATCCACCAATCACCGTTGCAGGGATCGAAGGTCAGGTCGGTGTCACGGCCACCCGCGCTCGCGGGGTTCTCGCTGATGGTCAGGATGGTGCCGGCACGGAGGTCACCGAGCAGCGCCACGTTGCGAAAGGTGATCTGGCCCTGCGGCACGCTCGCGCTGCCGTACCAGTAGTCGTTCTGGCCGTCGGCGTCGGTGGCGCCGATCTCGGCCCACTGCACCTTGAAGCCACGGATGTCGGCATGGTCCTGCACGATCACGAACTCAAGCCAATCGCCACCGTTGCCGAGGGCGCGGCCGAAGTACTGGTCTTCGTCCGCCGCGCACGAGAAACCGCCGGGACCTTCAGGGCTCGGGCAGGTCGGCGTCGCGGCATCGGGGTTGTTGAGCCACTTGGTGCTGCCGACCGCGTTGTATTCGTTCAGGTGGATGCGGACAGCCTGTGCTGAGGCGGCCGAGGCGAGGGTCAGCGCGGCGATGGTGGGCAGGACGGCGTAGTGCATGGTGGTGTCTCCTCGATCCGGTGCGACCGCCTGATGCGGGGCCGGACCGAGGTGGACTGCACCATGACTTTGTTCAGATCGCGTTCAGCATTCGTCCAAACGCAGAGATTCCACGTCGAACAGCGACGCCGTTAGCCTCGGGGCATGCCCGCACTCGCTGGAATGCTGCTCCCCGCCATGCTTGCCCACGTGCCGCCGCCGTGCCTCACGCACGTGGCCACCCACGACAGCGGTCGCTTCATGCAGTCGGCAAGCGAGATTGCGGCACGCTCGCCCAAGGGCGATGCCCTGCTGGTCATCGACGCCACGCGCGGCTTGGTTGAACTCGCCGTGTCGGCCGACGGTGCGCTCACGCAGCGGTCGATTGTGTCCATGCCGCGAGCCAACAGCGTGGCGGTCCATGGCGACCTTGTTGCCGTGGCCTGCGAGGCGCCCAAGCCCGGCGATGCGGGCGTCGTCCATTTCCTCGATCGTGATCTTGAACCCATCGCCGCCGTCGCGGTCGGCGTGGGCCCCGACATGGTCACGTTCACGCCCGATGGCCGGCGGGTCCTCGTCGCCAACGAGGGCGAACCGTCGGCCGATGGACTGATCGACGCTCCCGGGTCGGTCTCGATCATCGACGTCTCCGCTGGAGCGCGGATCGCCACGGTCGAGACGGTGGGCTTCCACGCCTTCGATCCGCAGGCTGAGGCGCTCGCCAAGCGCGGTGTGCACCTGGCGCTGCGCCACGCGCCGCTCTCGGTGCAGGCTGAACCCGAGTACATCGCGTGTTCGCCCGATGGCGCGCTCGCGTTCATCGGCCTTCAGGAGATCGCTGCGGTGGCGGTCCTTGACGTCGCCGCGGGCCAGATCACCGCGCTGCTTCCCCTGGGAACCAAGGACTTTTCGCAGCCGGGCGCCGGACTCGATCCGAGCGATCGTGATGGTGGCATACGAATCGCGCCGCATCCAGTGCGCGGCCTCGTGCAGCCTGATGCGATCGCCTGCTTCGAGCATGGTGGCGCGCTCTGGCTCGTCACCGCGAACGAGGGCGAGGAGCGCGAGCAAGGTTCCTTCAAGGAGGGCATCCGTTGGGGCGATGCCCCGCGCGCACCCGCAGCGCCCCGCGCGCCGGAACTCGATCGACTGATCGTGTCGCGCGTTGCCTCGGATGCCGATGGCGACGGCATGCTCGATCAGCCCGTGGCTTTCGGGGGCCGGAGCATGTCGCTCTGGCGATTCGTGCCTGCCACCGGCGAGGCATCGCCACGGCTCGACCTCGCGTGGGACAGCGGCGATGCCTTCGAGCGCTTGGTCGCCGAGCGCCATCCAGCCAGCTTCAATGCCGACCTCGATGCGACGCCATGGGCCGATGGGCGCAGCGACGCCAAGGGCCCCGAGCCCGAGGGACTGGCGATCGGCATGGTCGATGGACAACGCCTTGGTTTCGTTGGCTTGGAGCGATCGCACGGCCTCATCGTGATCGACCTGACCGACCCGTCGAAGCCGCGCGTGATCGACCACGTCACGCGGTGCGATCCTTCGGTCGATCTGACCAAGGCAGCGAAGGATGCCGCCGTGCTGAAGGCCGCCGGTGATCTGGCCCCGGAGGGCGTGCTCTTCATCCCTGCGGATCGCAATCCCACGAAGCGACCGCTGGTCGTGACCTGCAACGAGGTCAGCGGCACCACGACGGTGTGGGCCGTTGGCCCAGCGAAGTGACGGTGCTCAGGGGCAATCGCCCCAGCCACCAAGCAGCGCGCCAAGATCGGCGCCATCGGTCTGGCCATCGCCGGTGAGATCGCCCGACGACGTGCCCCACGCACCAAGCACGAAGCCGAGGTCAGCCCCATCGACCGTGCCGTTGCCATCGAGATCGCCGGGGCAGCATGATGCGCCCACCGTGATCGCGCAGGCTTGGGCGAGCTGCCACTCGCCGGCTTCGGCATCGCCGTCGCCGTCGAGGCTCTGCGGCACCTGCAGCACCGCGCGCAGCGCACCGGCGTTCGCGTTGGCGTAGCGCAGGCTCGCCAACGCGATGCGCTCGGGGTTGCTGCCGAAGGCCGTCACGAGGTCGACGGAGCCCTCGAGCACGCCGTTCGCACCGCCGCGCGCGCTGCGCCAGACGGCACCGGTGCGCAGCACGCTCGCAGCATCGAACCAACCGCTGAACTGGTTGTCGTTCTCGGCGCCGAGGAACGCATTCCACCCCGCGACCAAGCCGCTCTTGCCCCACATCGCGGCGCGCAGCGACCCCGGCGCTTCGGCAGCGACCGTGACGAAGGCATCCTCACCGCCGCCCGCATCCTGCGTCGCCACGTAGAGCCGACCGAGCTTGATGCCAGCCCACAAGCGCTGGTTGCCGTTCTGCGCCACGAGCGTGGCATCGGCGTCGAGCTGGCCATCGATCACCCAGTCACTCTGCGTGGTGCCGCCCTGCACGGGGAAGTGCCAGTCGCCGCCGTTGTTGTTGTCCCACGTGCCCGTGCCGTTGTTGAACACCGCATCGAACTGCTGCGCGTTCTGCGCGACCGGCACCGAGACGCGCCACACGCCCTCGGCGGCGATCCACTGCATGGGCACGTCAGGCAGCACGGTCTGCCACTGGTTGATGCCGTAGTGCAGGTTGACGCTGCTTGCGCCCTGCAACGGCCGACCCGCTGGGTCGTAGGAGACCGTCACGCTCTGGCCTGCCTGGATCGGGCTGGGGTTCACGGTGACCACTGCACCGCCGCCACCACCACCGCCGCCACCGGTCGTACCTTCGCCGACCCAGACGTGCATGATCGGGCTGCGCGCCACGTTGCCGCGCGTGTCGACGGCCTCGATGTAGTAGTCCAGCAGCGCGCTGCGGACGCCGGTGATGTTGGCGTGCACGCGGTGCGCGATCCGCTGCGGCATCTCGAAGAAGTCGATGCCGCCGAAGTTGTAGATGTTCTCCGCCGGGAAGAGCGACGTCGTCATGGGCAGCGACACCCATGCACCGACCTCGGCGCCGCCGGCGAAGGTCTCGTTCTGCGTGCTCGAGAGCGGATTCGCCCCGTCGACGTCGCGGCGCCACTTGAGCGTGACCGACTGCAGCCCGCTCACGTCGTGCACGAGGCTCCACACCGTGAAGTCGCCATCGTCGGTGTTCTGCGTGTAGCCGTACGGCCCGCCGTAGTTCACGCTGCCCGGATTCCATGGCCAACGCTGCGGGTACCAGATCGTGGGCGGCGTGGATTCGG
>Ga0172376_10003389_pt1 | contig 18845 bp, 22 predicted proteins | sample Lak35m_FD_121114 | JGI IMG/M metagenome (GOLD analysis project Ga0172376, IMG submission 121114) | Freshwater microbial communities from Kabuno Bay, South-Kivu, Congo - kab_092012_35m | ecosystem: Environmental > Aquatic > Freshwater > Lake | place: Democratic Republic of the Congo: South-Kivu... | reverse complement strand
CGCTGGCGCTCGACGACGGTGTGATCCAGGCGGCGCGGGTGCTGGCCCGCCAGCAGGGCAGCTCCCTTGGCGCTGTGATCAGCGCCCTGGCCCGCCGTGCGCTCAACACTCCCAGCGGCCCTGCGGCCATGGAGCAACAGACGCGCAACGGCCTGCCGCTGCTGCCCGTTCAGCCCCGGGGGCACCGGTGGACCTGGAGCTGGTGAACAGCCTGCGCGATGCGCTGCCGCAGGGGCGCCCCAGGTCGCTCAGCCCTGCTGCCAGGGATTGAGCAGGCGCACCCCGCTCGCTTCGAAATCGGCCAGGTTGCGGGTCACGACCACCAGGTTGTGCACCAGGGCGGTGGCAGCGATCAGGCCATCGCGGAAGGGCTGCGGATCGGGCGCGTGCAGGAAGGCGCTGCGGCGGGCCACTTCCGCATCCACCGCCAGGATCCGGCCGGCGAAGGCAGGCAGCACGGCTTGATCCAGCCATTGGCGCAGCAGGGTCCCCTGGGCTGGGTCGCGACGCTCCATCAACAGCACCCCCAGCTCCAGTTCGAGCAGCGTGATGGCGGAGACGAACAGCGTGCCGGCCTCCACCGCCTCGGCCCAGGCCGCCACCCCAGGATCGGCCTTGCCGGCCTTCACCTTGCGAAGTTCGGAAACAAGGTTGGTGTCGAGCAGATACATCAGGGGTGTGGCCGCCTTCAAGACAGATCCGCCGCCTGGGCTTGTTCTTCGTGCCGGATCAGCGGCAGGTCGGCGTCTTCCGCGCCCGGGGAGGCGAGCAGCTCGGCGATGGAGCTCCGCTCTCCCATCAGCCTGCGGTACTCCTCGATCGAGAGCAGCACGTGGGCGGGCCTGCCCCGGTCGGTGATGAACACCGGGCCCTGGTTCGCCGCTCGCTTGGCGCCGGCCGCGTCCTGGTTGAAGGCCCTGCTGGAGATGGTGACCGCCATGGAAGCCCCCCCGACACCTCCCAAAGCTAGCAACCTTGCTACAAGGAACCGGTGTCGCCGATTCTGGGGCGCCCGATGGCTTTCCCCTGGCCGCCCAATCACCAGCTCGATCCGAGCGGAACACTGAAAGCAAGCAATCAGCTGGTCAGCCGCTCCGTACACGCGTCTGCCTGGCTGAGGCCAGAGCGCAGCTCTCTGCGCTTCTGGATGCCGTGGAGGCCGGTGAAGAGGTGGTGAATACCCCTTGACGCAGGCCTGTGGCCTGGGTGGTGCAGGAGAGGCCTGCCGCCCCAGCTCCTCAGCGGTACACCTCACGACGGTGACCGATCCGGATCCCCTGCACCACCAGTGTCTGATCGAACACGTCGTAGAGGATCCTGAAATCGCCCACTCGTATTCGGTACACGCCCTCTTCCCCCTTCAGGGAGAGGCAGCGTGGCGGCCGTGGATTGTCGGCCAGCAGGTCGATGGCGGCGCGGATGCGTTGCTGGTCGCGCCGCTGCAGCTGCGCCAGGGAACGCACGGCCGGGCGGGACAGAACAACCTGATGGCGAGGCGCTGGAGAGCCGCCATCCCGGGTCACGTCAGACCCAGATCGGCCTTCACCTGTTCCCAGGGCACAACGTCATCGTCGTCGCGCGCCTGGGCCAGGCCGCCCCGCCCTCAGCTCCCCCAGCCCGCCAGTGTCCATCCCTGTACTGCTGCGCAACGGCCTGCCGCTGTTGCCCGTTCAGCCCAAGGGGGCCCCGGTGGACCTGGAGCTTGTGAACAGCCTGCGCGATTCACTGGCGCAGGCGCACCCCGCTCGCCTGAAGGTCGGCCAGGTTGCGGGTCGCCACCACCAGGTTGTGCACCAGGGCGGTGGCGGCGATCAGGCCATCGCGGAAGGGCAGGGGATCGGGTCTGGGCAGAGCGGCGTTCCCCCGCGCTAGGGTCTTCATGTGTAGGAACACGATGCAGGCCTTTTCGATCCGCCAGCTCAAGAGCAACCCCTCAACGGTGCTGCGGGCCGCCGAGCAGGACGCGATGGCCCTGGTGACCAGCCATCAGCAACCCACGGCGCTGGTGGTGGCGCTCGATCGTCTCGGCCTGCCGGATCCGGCAGCCGTGCGCTCGGGGCTGGCTCTGTCGTTGTTTCGCTCCGGATCGATCTCCGTGGCCAGTGCCGCCCGGGTGGCGGATCTGCCGCTGCCGCGCTTCCTGGAAATTCTCGCCGCCCTGAAGATTCCTGTGGTGGAAGGCGATGCCACCGACCTCCAGGACGATCTGGCCGCGGCCCGCCGCTGGCTGCATGGCGGCGCCTGAGCCGGCAGCGCTGAGATCCATTCGCGTGGTGATCGCTGATGCGGGCCCGCTGATCGGCCTGGCCCGGACCGGCCACCTCGATCTGCTTCGCGCCTTGTTCGGTGGGGTGACCATCACCGGTGTGGTGGCGGCCGAGATCGGCCTCGCTGCCAGGCCCGGTGCCTCTGCCATCGCCAGGGCCCTGGCGGAGGGATGGCTCAGCGTCGCGCGTTCAGCGGATGTGCCCGAATTCGAGCCGATCAATCCCGGTGTGGACCCCGGCGAGCGCAGCACGATCGCCCTGGCGCTGCACTGGGAGGCCGCTGGCGATCAGGTGCTGCTGATCGTGGACGACCGTTGCGGCAGAGCGGAGGCCAGAGGCCTTGGGCTTCCGATCCTCGGCACCGCTGCGGTGCTGGTGCTGGCCAGGCAGCAGCTGTTGATTCCCGCCTGCGCGCCGTTGCTGGTGTCGCTGAGGGATCAGGGGTATTACCTCAGCGATGGGCTGGTGGCCGCTGTGCTGGCCGAGGTGGGTGAGGGCTGACCAAGCGCTCGTGCACTCGGCGCAGGCGATGGGGCTCCAGGCGGCGTTGCTGGGTTGAGCGTCTGGCAGGAGAGCGGAGTAGTGGCTGTGGCGTGGTTTTGTCTCACCCCTCCACAAAGCTGCCGTGCAGGCCGTAGGGAATGGCCAGCGGCAGCTCCACCACCGCCAGCTCCTCCAGGGAGGCGGCATCGAGGATCACCAGATCGCTGGCGCAGCGGGCGCCGTTCCAGATCAGGGTGAGCACCCAGCCGTCGTCCTCGGCGGGTTCGGGGCCGCTGGCTGGGGCGGGCCGCGGCACCATCAGCGGCTCGCTCACGAAGCCCCGCGGCGCAGCGCTCCACACCCGGCGCTCGCCGCTGAGCAGATCGAGCTTCTTGATCGCCTGCAGCGGATCATTGCCGGTTTCGCGCTCGGCCACCGCCATCCAGGCGTACTGGCTGAACAGGCCCTCGCGGCGGGGATTCACCATCGCGAATTCGCAGCAGCGCTCGCTCAGCCGCTCCGTGCGCACCGTGCCGGCGGCCAGATCGATCGTGCAGCGCTCCAGCAGGCCCTCGGGGATCAGGTCGAAATCCACCTGGCGGAAGTCGGTATCGGGGCCGATCGACGGGAAATCGGCGTAGAAGATGCTCTCCACCACCAGCGCCGGACCCTCCACCTGGCCTCCGAAGCCATCGGGGCCGGCTTCGCTGATCTCCCAGGCGTTGAGGTGGTGAAACACGAAGCCCTCGGGGGCCGGCACGATGCGTGGCGGCTGGCCCGCATAGGCACCGCCATCGCGGGGGATCAGCCAGAACTGGGCCTGCCCGCCCGGCTTGGAGGCCAGGCACTGGGCGGCGCCCTTCTGCCCCAGCACGAAGGGCAGCGGGTTGAAGGCGATCGCGTTCTGCAGGAACACGGCCCAGTTGGGCGTGATCGCGAAGTCGTGCAGGAAGGCGAAGCCGCCGAAGCTGTCGGAGCGCTCGCTGAGCAGGCGGCCGGCAGGCTCACCGGCTGGCCCTTCGCTGGTGGCGAACTCCATCAGCCGGATCGTGCTGCGCGGCCCGCTCTTCACGCCGAAGGTCACCATCCGCTCCTCGCCGTGGTGGCCGGGATCGAAGCGCGGGTGGGCGCTGAAGGCCTCGCCGGGCTTGAGCACGCCATCGAGCAGGGAGATCCCCTTGGTTTCGAGGGTGGCGGGATCGAGGGCGTGGGGGGAGCTGGCCTCCCAGAGGGCCAGCAGCTGCTCGCCGAGCCGCACCACGTGGGTGTTGGCGATGTTCTTGAGGCGCAGATCGAAGGCGTTGGCCAGCGGGCCGCCGGGCTTCTGGGTGCCGAAGACGCCGCGATACAGAGGCTTGCCGGCCTTCTCCTCGGCCAGCCAGCCTTCGGTGCGCACGAAGCGGTTGGTGAGGCTCAGCTGCCCGGCCTCGAAGCGCAGGGCGGTGATCATGCCGTCGCCATCAAAGGGATGATGCACCCACTGGCCGCCTCGCTCCAGCCGGCCCGGGCCATTGCGGTAGAGGGTGCCCACCAGTTCGGCCGGGATCGTGCCGCGGCTGGCCTGCAGCGGCAGGTCGCTGAGCTCCTGATGCACGTTGCGGAAGGCGCTGGCCCAGTCGGCGCGGTCGTAGCCGCTGGCCTGGCCCGCCGGCCGGGCCGGCATCGCCGCAGGCTGGCCCTCTGGCGAGGCAGGGGTTGCCGGAGCAGGGATGCTGCTGCTGCGGCCGGGGGCGAGAGGCATCGGATCGCGGGGGCGGTGGCGGCCGTACGCCGCGGAATCCCGCCATCATCGCGTAACGGAGTGTGAAGCGCCGATGGGGGTTGCCGCTGGCGCCCAGGATGCGCCCGGGCCTGTCGTTGCCGGGATCGCTGGATCGTTCCTGTGTCCCCCTGTCGGGACCTGGCGCCTGCACTCCTGGTGGGGCTCGGCCGAGGGGAGCTCTGGGAACGGGGTGGCGGTGGCTACAGGCGTTTGCCTGCCAGCTGCATAACCTTCGCGGCCTGCGGGCCTTCAGCATTCAACGCTGCCCCGCCCTGCTTCGTTGTTCTGATGACTCCTTCTGGTGCTGGGGCCCAGCCCGGGAGCCTGGCCACTCCCTCCTCAGCCTGTGGTGGCCCCACGGTTGCTTCCCTGGCCATCGCCGTGGTGGGTGCCGGCAGCAGCGGCCTGCTGCTCACCCTGCTGCTGCAGCGCCAGGGGCATCGCGTGTGCCTGTTTGAGAAGGCGCCGCAGCTGCGGCCCGAGGGCTGCGGCATCCTGCTGGTGCGCAGCGGGGTGGAGGCGATCGCCGCCGCCGGAATCCCCGGGCTGCTGGAGGAGATCCTGGCGGCCGGCCTGCCGGTGAGCCGCTTCGTGGTGCGCAACCTGCGCGGCGATCTGATCAGCAGCAGCGAGGCCGAAACCGAGCCCGGTGCGCTGCCCTCGCTCCTGATTCCACGCCGGGCGATCCTCGAGGCCCTGGCCTCGCGTCTCGATCCGGGGGTGTTCCGGCCGGGCTCGGCGCTGCTGAGCTGGAGCCAGGATGCCGATGGTGTGGAGGCCCACTTCGCTGATGGCGGCTACTGGCGGGGCGATCTGCTGATCGGCGCCGATGGCCTCCATTCGCGGGTGGCGCCGCAGCTGGCGCCCCTGCGGCGGCTCAACTACCTGGGCGACCGGGTCTGGCGGGGCGTGGTGGCCGATGGCTCCTTCTGCCGTGATGGCGAGTTCTTCGTGTATGCCCGCGGCCGCGGCGTCTACGCCAATGTGTTCGATCTCGGCCGTGGCCCTGACGGCACCCCCCTCACCCACTGGGGCTTCTTCCAGGAGGAGGTGCTGCCGGCCGGCCGCGCCGAACAGCGCCGCCTGCTCGGCGAGCCGGTGCCGGAGGCGGCCCTGGCCAGGGTGCCGGCGGATCTGGCGGCCCTGATCCGCGCCACCCCCGCGGAGGCGCAGGTGGCGAACTGGTCGTTCGACATCGACCCGCTGCCCTCGCTGGTGGCTGGCCGGGTGGCCCTGCTCGGCGATGCCGGCCATGCGATGAGCTCCTCGCAGGCGCGCGGCATGACCGCCGGCCTGGAGGATGCCGTGGCCCTGGCGCGGCAGCTGGAGGGTCCGGCGGCTGAGCGGGACCCCCAGGCCTCCGGGGCTGATTCCCCGGGGTGGGCCCCGGCGATGCTGGCCACGGCGGTGCCGGCCCTGGAGCGCTACAACGCCGAGCGCCTGCCGGTGGTGCATCGCTACCAGGAACGCAGCCGTGCGGTGAGCGCCCGCACCGGGCGGTTGCGGCGGACGCAGGCCGAGGCGGCCGCCTGAAGGCTCTGATGGAAGCCTTGCTTCCATCGCCGACGGCCTCACCGCAAGGCTGCTCGGGGCCGTCGCGCCGACGGATCAACCCAGCCGTGAGCGCAGGGAGCGGGCCAGCAGGCGGGCCTGGGTGGCCGAGGCGAAGAACAGCGAGAGAGGCCAGGGCTGGCGGATCAGAGGGCGGGTCTGGGTGGTGTAGTGGCGGCCAGGCTGATGGTGGGCGTAGATCCCAAGCGTGTTCTGAAAGATGGTGTAGCTGATCCCCATGTCCTGTTCGATGCTCACCAGCCGATGGGGATGGCTGGCCAGCAGGGGCACGATGACATTGGTGTAGGGAATGTCACCTGTGGTGACCATCACGGCATTCCAGGCGTTGCGCCAATGGCGAAATGGATTGAAGGTCTCGATATTGCTGCACACCCGCTCGATCACCGCTGCCAGGAATGGGTGGCCTGGCTCGCTGATGATGAACCACTGCTGGAAGGCCGGTCGATTCTCTGGCGCAATCTCTGGATGATTTCCCCATCCCTGATAGGGACTACCGGGGCTGTGGTCCCAGCGCGACAGGATGCAGCTGTCGTGGTTTGCGATCACCTGATCCAGGGGCCTTGAGGCACCGGACTTGATGTCGAGATACACACCTCCACAGGCATGCACAACCAGATAGCGAAACAGATCGGCTCTGGCGGCGCCGTAGACCGGATCGATCTTCAGATAGGTGGCGAGCAGTTCAGGCCCGTAGTGGCTGCGAATGAAATCGATTCGGTCTTGCTCTGAATAAAAGTTATAGGTATAATTGGGATTAGCAGCGCGCAGGGTGGTGATGTGGTCCCGAATCTCCGGTTTGATCGCCTCAAAGCTGGAGTAGGTCTGATGGATCAGCTTGGGAATCGGCATCTGCGCCCTGGCGAAACGATGTGCCGGAGCAACCCTAGGGGATCCCGCCCGCGCTCTCAGCCCCCCGCCCGCTCCAGCACCCCCTTGCTGCTGGGAATCGCACCGGCGCGGCGGGGATCGCGTTCCACGGCCTGGCGCAGGGCGCGGGCGAAGGCCTTGAAGCTCGCCTCCACGATGTGATGCGAATTCACGCCATCGAGCTGACGCAGATGCAGGGTGAGGCCGGCATTGTTGGCCACCGCCACGTAGAACTCCTTCACCAGCTCGGTGTCGTAGCTGCCGATCTTCGCGGCCGGGATCGTCAGCCCCCAGCTGAGATGCGGCCGGCCGGAGCAATCCAGTGCCACCTGCACCAGCGCCTCATCCAGGGGAGCCAGGAAGTGGCCGAAGCGATGGATGCCGCGCCGGTCGCCCAGGGCCTTCGCCAGGGCCTGGCCGAAGGCGATGCCCACATCTTCGTTGGTGTGGTGATCGTCGATGTGGGTGTCGCCCGTGGCGCTGATCTCCAGATCGATCAGGCCGTGGCTGCTGATCTGGTGGAGCATGTGATCGAGAAACGGCACGCCGGTGCTCACCTGGCAGGCGCCGCTGCCATCAAGGCCGAGGGTCACGCGCACATCGGTCTCGCCGGTGACGCGGTGGATGCTGGCGGTGCGGGGGGTGCTGCCGACAGGGCCTGCGCCGATGCTGGTGGTGCCGTTGGTCATGGGGGGGGCGCATCGCGGCAGGAGCCGCATCGATCATGGCGAAGCCCTGCGGCGAGGGCCATCCGGGTGATCGTAGGCATCTTGATGCCATGATGCCCGGCTCGAGGCATCCTGATGTCATGCGCACGACCCTCACCATCGACGACGGTCTGCTGCGCCAGCTGCGCCAGAGGGCCCTCGATTCGGGCAAACCGTTCAAGCAGGTCGTCAACGAGACCCTGCAGGCCGGGCTCCGGGCCTCCGCCGCGACGCGCAAGCCCTATGTGTGCCCCACGTTCTCGATCGGAGAGCCCCGCTGGCCGGTGAACCTCGACAAGGCGCTTGCACTGGCAGATGAACTCGAAGACGAGGAGATCATGGCCAGATTCAGGAAGGGGCAATGATCATCGTTGACGCGAATCTTCTGGTCTACGCCCTCCATGCAGATATGCCGAAGCATTCTGCGGCCAGGGCCTGGTTGGAGCAATGCCTCAATGGTGATGAACCGATTGCCCTCTGTTGGTTGGTCATCCTCGCAGTCATTCGCATCAGTACCAACACCAGGCTGTTCCCCAGGGCTCTGACGGTGGATCAATCGGTGGCCGTGATTGAGGAGTGGCTTTCCCACCCAGCGGTGGTCCAGATTGAGCCTGGCCCACGACATTGGACCATCCTTCATGACCTGCTGGCACACGTGGGAACAGCAGAAAATCTCACCAGCGATGCTCAACTGGCCGCACTGGCGATCGAGCACGATGCCAGGGTTCACAGCTCGGATGCTGATTTTCGCCTCTTCCCAGGCCTGCGTTTTCACAATCCGCTGATCTGAGCCAGGCGCCCCGGGCTCGCGAGCAACTCGTCGGCGCGTCCTCGCCGCCCCCCCTCACATCCCGGTGATGCAATACCCCGCATCCACATAAAGCACCTGGCCGGTGATGCCGGAGGCGAGCGGGCTGGCCAGGAAGGCGGCGGTGCTGCCCACCTCCTCCTGGGTCACGGTGCGGCGCAGGGGGGCCTTCTCCTCCACGTTGTGGATCATCTCGAGGATGCCGCCGATCGCGCTGCTGGCCAGGGTGCGGATCGGGCCGGCGCTGATCGCGTTCACGCGCACATTCTTCTCCGGGCCGAGCTCAGCCGCCAGGTAGCGCACGGAGGCCTCCAGGGCTGCCTTGGCCACGCCCATCACGTTGTAGTTGGGGATGGCGCGCTCGGCGCCGAGGTAGCTGAGGGTGATCACGCTGGCGCCCTCGTTGAACAGGGGCTTGGCGTAACGGCACAGCGGTGCCAGGGAGTAGGCGCTCACCTCCAGGGCGCGGGCGAAGCCCTCGGGGCTGATGGCGCTGTAATCACCGATCAGCTCCTCCTTCCCCGCGAAGGCCAGGCAGTGCACCAGCACATCGAGCGAGCCCCACTGCTCGGCCACGCGGGTGAACACGGCCTCGATCTGGGCCGGATCCTGCACGTTCAGCGGCTCGAACAGGCTCGGCGCCAGCGGCGCGGTGAGGTCGCGCACCTTGCCCTCGAAGCGGCCCTTCTCATCGGGCAGGTAGGTCACCCCCAGCTCGGCTCCGGCGGCATGGAGCTGCTGGGCGATGCCCCAGGCGATCGACTTGTTGTTGGCGATGCCGGTGACCAGAGCCTTCTTGCCGCGCAGATCGAGGAGCATGGGGGGAGACGGCGGGGGCGGAGGGAATCTGGCGATTCTCCCGCAGCGGCGGGCCCGACAATCACGCGAGCGCCTCGGCTGCTTCGATCAGCCAGCCACGAAACCGCTGCAGCTCGCCCAGCACCTCCGGCCAGAGGCGAATCATCCCGTTGCGCAGCTCCTCCACCGGTTGGGGCCGCAGCTCATAGGCGTAAAGGTGGCGCACCAGGTGGCGGAAGCGCAGCAGTGCCTGCAGCTCAGCGATGGTAGCGGCGCAGAACACCGCGGGGCGCTGGTCGGTGGCCTGTCCCATCCTCTCCAGCAGCCGCCGGTGCCACTCCGGTCCGTCTGGAGTTCCGCCGTTGAGCACCCGGGCAATCTGAACCAGGCAGCGCTCGATGCCGGTGTACAGGCTCTGCAGCCGCAGGGCGGCTGCATCCACCCGCAGCGGATCGGCGTCGACGGTGCCGATCGATTCGAGGCCTTCCACCAGGCGGCTGAGCTTGCCGAGTTCCACCTGCAGGTCCACCGCCAGGTCGGCCAGTTGCGCCGGGCTGGGTGGGGGCATGGGGATCAGGGGTGGGGCGGACCCCAGAGCGGCAGACCCCGCTGGCGGACCCTGGCCTGCCAGTGGGGATCGAGATCCTCCAGCCGCACCAGGTCGATCGCGATGCCGGCTTCCCCCGCGGCCGCCAGGGCTGGATCCACCAGCTGCTCCACCAGAGCCAGCGCCTCGATCTGGGCCTGGGCGGGCAGGCCGGCCACCGCCAGGTCGAGATCGGAATGGCGCCGGAAGCTCTGCGGGGCGGTGGCGGATCCGAACAGCCAGATCGCCTCCACGGCAGGCCAGCGGTGGCTCAGGCCAAGGGCCGCCTCCCGGGCAGCCGCCACCAACTGCCGCCGCCGGCGCTCAAGCGCGGCGGCCTCCTCGGCCCAGCGGTGTCGCAGTACCTCGTGATGGGGATCGGTGGCCTGCATGAGCCCATGCTATCGACGAGATGGCAGCGCTCAGACTCATCGCGGCGAGCTCGCTGCTTGCCTGCTGGCCTGTTTCGTCAGGGTATTTTCCAGGAATCTTCACAGGTGGAGGCCTTCATCCGCCGTGGCGTGCTCGATCCGGGCGTCGCGATCAGCCCGCAACCTCGAGGTCCTTTCCATGCCACGGGCCACCCCTCCCCCCAAAGTCCGGCCCCTTCCATCTCCCGACAGGCTGGTGTCCAGCCCCAGGCCGTTGATGAACCCCAGCAGCACCCCGCCGCCCACCCCCGCCTTTCCAGGTGGCCGACGTGAGGCGGAGCGGCGCCTGGCTCGGCTCGATCCCGCCCGCTACGGCGCCACGCGCAACCACCTCGACGGCGCCGTCACCCGCCTGTCGCCCTACATCCGCCATGGGGTGCTGAGCCTGGCCGAGGTGCGCGAGGCGGTGTTCGCGCGGCTGCGGCAGGGCGCCGAATCCAGCGCCCTGGCTGCGCAGGCCTTGCAGGGGGAGCTGTTCCCCGCCGAGCCGGAGACGCCCGGCTGGAGCGCCGCCCAGCGGCGGGCCGGCGAGAAGCTGATCAGTGAGCTCGGCTGGCGCGACTACTGGCAGCGCCTCTGGCGGCAGCTGGGGGATGGCATCTGGCTCGACCGCGAGCCCCTGAAGACCGGCCATCCCGCCCAGGCCTACGCCCCCGAACTCCCCGCCGACATCGCGGCCGCGTCCACGGGGCTGCCTTGCATCGATGGCTTCGCCAGCGAACTTCTGGAGACCGGCTGGCTGCACAACCACGCCCGCATGTGGTTTGCCTCCTATGTGGTGCACTGGCGGCGGGTGCGCTGGCAGGCCGGCGCGCGCTGGTTTCTGCAGCACCTGCTCGATGGCGACCCGGCCAGCAACAACCTCAGCTGGCAGTGGGTGGCCAGCAGCTTCAGCCACAAGCCCTACATCTTCAACCGCGCCAACCTCGAGCGCTTCAGCAGCGGCCGCTTCTGCAGCAGCTGCCCCCGGGCGGGGCGGGGCGGCTCGGCGGGGTGTCCGTTTGAGGCGAGCTATGAGGCGCTGCAGGAGCGGCTGTTTGCGCCGATCGATCCCCGCGGCGAAGAGGCTGCCCCCGCTGCGGAGCGCGGCAGCCCACAGGGGGAGGGCGCCGGCCCTGAGCCATCGGCCTCGGAGGCAGCGGAGGCTCTGTTGCGCTCCAGCAGTGCATCCCCCCTGCGCCGGCCGCTGGTGTGGGTGCACGAGGAGGCGCTGGGCCCCGCCAATCCGGCCCTGCTGGCCCATCCGGAGGCTCCCGCCCTGGCGGTGCTCGATGCCGCCTGGCTCGCCGGTCGCTCCGCCGGCCGGATCCGCTTCCTGCGGCAGTGCCTGGCGGAGCTGCCGGTGGAGGTGCGCGAGGGCGATGGGGCGGCCACGCTGCTGGCCGCGGCGGCCGCCCTCGCTGCCGACGGCGTGGTCACCAGCCGTCCGCTGGATCCGCGCCTGCGGCGGATCGCCGCCCGGGTGGCGGCGGTGCTGCCGCTGCGGCAGCTGGAGCCGGAACCGTTCGTGGCCCTGCCCTACGAGGGCCAGGGCGCCCCGGACCTGCGCCGCTTCTCGCGATACTGGCGCCGGGCCGAACCGCTGATCTGGTGAGCTGGGGCCGAGGAGGCTGATGCAGAGCACCCTGTTCACCGCCGTGCTGCTGCCGCTGGCGCTGGCCCTGGTGATGCTCGGCATGGGGCTGAGCCTGGTGCCGGAGGATTTCCGGCGCATCGCCCGCGATCCCCGCGCCGTGGCGATCGGCAGCGGCTGCCAGCTGCTGCTGCTGCCGCTGCTGGCCTGGCTGCTCGCCAGCTGGCTGCCGCTGCAGCCCACGATCGCCGTGGGCCTGCTGATCCTGGCCTGCTGCCCGGGCGGCCCCTCCTCGAACCTGATCACCTACCTGGCCCGCGGCGATGTGGCGCTGTCGGTGTCGCTCACGGCCGTGAGCAGCGTGGTGACCGTGTTCACGATTCCCCTGTTCACCAATCTGGCCCTGCGCCACTTCCTCGGCGAGACCAGCACCGTGTCGCTGCCGCTCGGCAGCACGATCGTGCAGATCCTCCTGATCACGCTGGTGCCGATCCTGATCGGCATGGCTGTGCGGCAGCGCTTTCCTGCTCTCGCCCGGCGCCTGGAGCGCCAGATGAGCCGGCTGGCCCTGGCCCTGCTGGCGCTGATCATCCTGCTGCTGCTGGTCCGGGATGCCACGCGCCTGCCCGGCTTTCTGATGCAGGTGGGCGGGGCTGTGGTGCTCCTCAATCTGCTGGCGATGCTGCTGGGCTTCGGGATCAGCCGCCTCTTTGCCCTGCCCCGCCCGCAGCAGCTCTGCAATGCCATCGAGGTGGGCATCCAGAACGGCACCCTGGCGATCGCGATCAGCGCCGGGCTGCTCAACAACCCCGAGCTCGCCATCCCGGCGGCGGTCTACAGCCTCTGGATGTACGTCTCCGGCTTCGCTGCCGTGCTGCTGGGCCGGCGGCTGATCCCGGCCGCCTCGGCATGAACGCTGGCGCTGCCCTGGCCGGCCCTGCGGCCGGGCATGCCCTCGCCGGCGTGGTGCGGCCCCTGCGCTGGCGGCTCTCGCAGCCGCCTCCTGCCGCAGCGCTGCCGCAGCCCGGCGGCAGCGCTGCGGCCTCAGCCCCATGCCTGCAGGGTCTGCCGCCTCTGCTGCTGCTGCTCGATCGGCGCGATCCGGTGCAGGCCCGATCGGGTTGCGCCGACCCCCGCAGTCCCGCAGGCTTCGCGCCGGATGCCAGCGAGCGGGAGCGGGCCGCCCGCTACCGCCGGCCGGAGGATCGCGAGCGCTTCCTGCTGGGCCGAGCGGCTTTGCGGCTGCTGCTCGGTGCCTGGCTGGCGTGCGACCCGGCCAGCCTGCGCTTCCGTTACGGCCCCCATGGCAAGCCGCTGCTGGATCGGCCGGAGGGCGCTGCCCCCCACTTCAACCTGGCCCACTCCGGCGAACTGATCCTGCTGGCCCTGCACCCGGCCCAGGCGGTGGGGGTGGATGTGGAGCAGCGGCGCCCCGATCTCGCCTGGCAGCCGATCGCGGCGCGGATCCTGCCACCGGCGGATCTCGCCGGTCTGCAGGCCCTGCCGGCCGCTGCGCAGGCCGCTGGCTTTCTGCGGCTCTGGTGCCGTCTGGAGGCGCGGCTGAAGGCCAGCGGCGAGGGCCTGGCGGGCCTCGAACGGCTGCGGCGCCAGGACGATGCCGGCGCCGGCCTGGCCGGCGAAGCCCTCTGGGATGTGGCGGTGCCGATGGGCTACGGCGCCGCCGTGGCCCTGGCACCGCCCGCCTGAGAGGCTGGCGTGAGGAGGGTGTGCGATCGCGCGGCACCGGTCGGTGGGGCTGGCTGCCCTGGGCGGCCGCGCACTGTCAGGGCCGTCAGGGGCCGTTCGGGGGCCTTCAGGCGCCATCAGGGGCCGTTCGGGGGGCGCGGCGGCAGGCGGTCGTCCCAGTCTTCGGGGGTGAGGGGCTCTCCCAGCAGCTGCTTTTCGGTGCGCCGCACCGCCCTCGGATTGCTCAGGAGGTGCTCCTCCTCCCACAGCGGCTGGAGGGCCGGCGGCCGCTCGGCATCGCTGCGGGGTGGTTCGATCCAGACCAATCGGCTGGCGGGCGCCCGCCGGCGGCAGAGGATCGCCATCTCCCGGCGCAGGGCCAGCCGTACGGGCCCGCGCCGCAGGGCGTCGTAGAACTCCTGGCGTGGCGCCCGGCCACCGCTTCGGAAGCCGCCAGCAGCGGCGGAGCCGGCGCGGTCATCGCCCCCGGGGGTGCGGGGGGCAGCGACCAGCCGCGCCGGATCGGAGGTCCAGCGCGGCCGGCAGAGGCCGGCCTGGCTCGTGTCCGGATCGAGCCAGATGTGGATGCCGCGCCCGCCCGGGCCGTTCACCACCGCCAGCCCATCGCCCGGTCCCTGGCGCGGCAGCGGCAGGATCAGGCCGCTGCTGTGCTGCTCCCGCTGCACACAGCCACCGCTCAGCAGCGCCAGGCCCGCCAGGAGCCATGGCGCCAGGGGCCGCCGAAGCCGCCGCTGCCTCTGGCGCGGGCTGCAGGCCCCGCCCCGCAGCGGCTCAGCCCGCTCAGACCCCATCCGGGTCTGCTGCTGCAGCCCCTGCCCTGCCCGGCAGCGATCCTGGGACACCCACACCGGCCGGCCACCGCGGACGCCAGGATCATCGCGTTGATCCGTTGCCGCTGCGGTCATGGCCCTCACGCCCTCCACGATGCTGCCGCTGGGCACCGCCCTGCCCTTGGGGCTGATGGAGCAGGAACGCGGGCGAGGGGTGCTGCAGGAGGTGGTGGCCGCCCTGCCGAGCGCCGAGGCCCTCGCCGGGCGGCCGGTGCTGGTGCTCTTCCTCTCCTGCCACTGCCCGTTCGTGAAGCATGTGGAGGCTGCGATCAGCCGGCTGCAGAGCGATCTGGCCGATCGGGCGGTGCTGATCGGCATCGCCAGCAACAGCACCCGCAGCCATCCGCAGGACGGCGCCGCGGGCATGCGCGAACAGGCGCAGCGCTGCGGCTGGCGCTTCCCCTACCTGCTCGACACGGAGCAGACGGTGGCGAAGGCCTTTCAGGCCGCCTGCACCCCCGATCCCTTCCTCTTCGACCGGCAGCAGCGGCTCGCCTACCGCGGCCAGCTCGATGCCAGCCGCCCCGGCAATGGCCTGCCCTGCGACAGCCGCGATCTGCGCGCCGCCCTCGAGGCCGTGCTGGCCGACGCGACGGTGCCGGAGCCGCAGCTGCCCTCGATCGGCTGCAACATCAAGTGGCACCCCGGCGCGGAGCCCCCGTGGGCCCGCTGAGGCCGTCCCGCAGCCCCTCGTCCCCGCTGCACGGGCGATGGTTGCTGCCCCTGCGGCAGGGGCCAGCGCCGCGGTTGGCCGCATCGGCGCTGCCGATCTGCAGAGAGGCTTAAGGTTGCCGCCATGGCCATCCCTCCCTTCAGCCTCGGCGCCCAGCTGGAGCAACTCGGCAGCGGTCTCGATGAAGCGGTTCTCGCCGTGTTGCGCAGTGGCCAGTACATCGGCGGCGCCACGATCAGCGGCTTCGAGGCGGCCTTCGCCGCAGCCTGCGGGGTGCCCCAGGCGATCGGCTGCAACAGCGGCACCGATGCCCTGATCCTGGCGTTGCGGGGTCTGGGAATCGGCCCCGGCGATGAGGTGATCACCTCCTCCTTCAGCTTCTTCGCCACCGCCGAGGCGATCAGCGCCGTGGGGGCGACACCGGTGTTCGTGGATGTGGAGGAAGGCAGTTATCTGATCGATGCGGAGCGGATCGAGGCGGCGATCACCCCCGCCAGCCGCGCCCTGATGCCGGTGCACCTGTTCGGCCGGCCGGTGGACATGGAGCGGATCAACGCGATCGCAGCGGCCCATGGCCTGCTGGTGATTGAAGACTGCGCCCAGGCCAGCGGTGCCAGCTGGGCCGGCAAGCCGGTGGGCAGCTGGGGCGATGCGGGCTGTTTCAGCTTCTTCCCCACCAAGAACCTCGGCGGCGCCGGCGACGGCGGGGCGGTGACCTGCCGTGATCCGGAGCTGGCCCAGCGGATCCGCGAGCTGGCCGTGCACGGCATGCCCCGCCGCTATCTGCACACCGCCCTCGGTTACAACAGCCGCCTCGATGCGATGCAGGCCGCCGTGCTCGGCGTGAAGCTGCCCCATCTGGCCGGCTGGGTGGAGCGGCGCCGCGCCATCGCAGCCCGCTATCTCGAGGCCCTCGCCGATCTCCCCCGGCTGCAGCTGCCAGACCCCGGACCGCAGGGCCACAGCTGGAATCAGTTCGTGGTGCGCATCACCCCCTGCCCCGCGGCGGCCAGCTGCTGCGCCGATGCCTGTGTGCCCTCGCCGGACAGCGCCAGCCATGGGCTGCCCGAATCCTGCTGCCGCGACTGGTTCAAGCAGGCCCTGCAGGATGCCGGCGTGGTCACGATCATCTACTACCCGATTCCGATCCATCGCCAGCCCGCCTACGCCGGCCTGGCCTACGGGCCGGGGAGCCTGCCGATCACCGAGCACCTCTGCGCCGAGGTGCTCAGCCTGCCGATCTTCCCCGAACTCGGCGGAGAGCAGCAGGAGGCTGTGATCCAGGCCCTGCGCAGCCTGCTCGCCCCCGCCTCTGCCGGCGTGGAGCGGGCCGAACCCCTGTCCGTCGGTGCGCTCTGAGCCGGCACACTCCGGATTCGAGCCTGTTGCTGCGCTCAGGCCAGGGGGTCTCGCCGGCAGCCTGAGGGCTGCAGGAGCCGCTCTGGCTGTGCTGGCCGCCGGCCCCCTGCCCCTGGTCGCCGAACCTCTGAAGCGGGAGGCGGGTGCTGCGGAGCCCCTGCCCCGGGCAGCGGCGGTGGACCGCCTCGATGCGGCGCTGCAGATCCTCACCGGCGGCGCCGATGCGCTTCGGCTTGAGCAGGAGGCGCTGGAGGCGGAGCGACGGGCCCTCGGCAGCGGTGCCGAGCGTCTGGAAACCGGCCTCGCCGCGCTGGCGGCCCGCCGCTTCGCCCCCACCACGCGGCTGATGGTGAGCACCTATTTCACCCCCGGTGCCGTGCGCTTCGGCGGTGATCAGAGCGGCCCCTACCCGGCCGGCCCGTCGGCGGATCCGATTCCCCTGCGCAGCCGCAACGCCTATCCCGCCGCCAACAACGCCGCCTGGGGCGCAGCGGTGATGAATTACGAGATTCACGTCAACCTGCTCACCAGCTTCAGCGGCAGCGATCTCCTCTACACCCGCCTCAACAGCGGCAATGCCAACCGCAGCGCCTTCGGCGGCAACCCCTACAACCTGCTCTGGCTCGACAAGGCCACCTCCCCCCGCAGCGGCCCCGACACGCTGGATCTCACGCGCTTTTACTACCGCTTCCCCGTCAACCGCCAGATCACGGCGCTGATCGGGCCCCTGGCGCGGCCCACCCACGAGATCACGGCGCTGCGGCCCTGGTTCTACGGCGCGGAGGCGGGCCCGCCGATCCTGGATGTCTTCTCGCTCAATGGCGCCCCCGCCACCTACAACAAGGCCACCGGCGCGGCGGTCGGTGCCCAGTGGAAGCAGGCGGTGCCGGAGGGTCGCCCCTACCTGGCGGTGTCGGCCTCCTACGTGGCCCCCTCCGCCGATAACGCCAACACCGCCGATGCCCTCAATGGAGCCGGGATCGGCGGGCGCCTGAGCCGGGCCAGCCTGTTCGGCCAGGTGGGGGTGGGCGGGCCCGGCTATGTGGTGGCCCTGGCCTGGCGGCAGGGGCAGTGCGATCTCAACGTGCGCCGCGGCACCTCGTTCGCCAACCAGCGCCAGCCCTGCGCCCCCAGCGGCAGCGGCGAGACGGCCCAGTCGCAGAACCTGGCGGTCACCGCCGCCTGGCAACCGAGCGGAGGGGGTGGCTGGCCGTCGATCAACCTCGGCTGGGGGATGAGCGTGATGCAGCAGGCCGCCTCGCTGCCGGTGGCGTACAACGCCGCCACGAACATCGCCGAAACTCGCTCCTGGTCGGGGGCGCTGCTCTGGAGGAATCTGCTGGGCAGCGGCCATGCCGCCGGTCTGGCCGTGGGCCAGCCCACCTACGTGAGCCGCCTGCGCGATGGCGGCACCCCCCAGGATGGCAATTATGCGTGGGAGGCCTGGCTGGCCTGGCGGATGAGCAACCACATCACGCTCACCCCCTCGCTTTTTTATCTCAGCCGCCCCAACGGCCAGTACACGGCCCCGGGCCGCAGCAGCAACGCACTGGGCACCGTGCTGGTGGCCACGTTCCGCTTCTGAGCCGGGGCGGCTTCCGGCCGCTCAGCCCCGTGGCAGTGCCGCGTGCAGCGCCTTGAAGCGGGCCTGCTGGTGTTTGTGGTCCACGATCGGCTCCGGGTAGCCGCGGCGCTCGAGGGAGCCGATGCGGCCGCTGATCAGGTCGGCGCTGGGCACATGCGCCAGCTCCGGCAGCCAGGTGCGGATGTAGGTGGCCTCCGGGTCGAACTTACCGGCCTGGGTGGCGGGGTTGAAGATGCGCAGTGGCTTGGGATCCATGCCGCTGCTGGCGCTCCACTGCCAGCCGCCGTTGTTGGCGGCCAGATCGCCATCCACCAGGTGCTCCATGAAGAACTGCTCGCCCAGCTGCCAGTCGCAGATCAGATCCTTCACCAGATAGGAGGCCACGATCATGCGCGGCCGGTTGTGCATCCAGCCGCTCTGCACCAGCTGGCGCAGGGCCGCATCCACGATCGGCATGCCGGTGAGGCCCTGCTGCCAGGCCGCCAGGCGCTCTGGATCGTTGTCCCAGGGGAAATGGCGCCACTGGGGGCGGTAGGGGCCGGCGACCAGTTCGGGGAAATGGAAGAGCGCCTGCTGGTAGAACTCACGCCAGCAGAGCTCCTGCTCCCACGCGCCGATCGAGGCCAGCGCCTCCTCGCTGCGGGCGGCGAGCCGTGCCACGGCCGCGGCCGCCCAGGCCTGACGCGGGCTGAGGGTGCCGAAGCGCAGGGCGGCCGAGAGGGCGGAGGTGCCCGCCTGGGCCGGCAGGTTGCGGCCCTCCTCATAGCGGGCCATGGCGCCGCCATCGGCGAAGGTCTCCAGCTGGGCCAGGGCCGCGGCCTCGCCGGGGCGGCAGGG
>Ga0172376_10003384_pt1 | contig 18859 bp, 22 predicted proteins | sample Lak35m_FD_121114 | JGI IMG/M metagenome (GOLD analysis project Ga0172376, IMG submission 121114) | Freshwater microbial communities from Kabuno Bay, South-Kivu, Congo - kab_092012_35m | ecosystem: Environmental > Aquatic > Freshwater > Lake | place: Democratic Republic of the Congo: South-Kivu... | reverse complement strand
GCGTTCAGTGCAATTTGCCAAGCAAATTCTGTACGACAGTTTTGAAATGTTCTTGGTATTTTACCGTAGTGGCCGTTTTGACTGACGAAACATATTTTCATATTAATTTAACTTATCAAATACATCTTTAAATGTAAAAAATTTATTTTGGGAATTTATTAAATTATGTAAATTAAATTTTGAATGAAAATCGAGTACTTGAGACCACTTACCTTTCTTGTCTCCACAGAATCCTCTGGGATTATTTTCATTTAAAACATACATTCTTTTTTTAGGATGTCTTCTCGCGTGTACTTTAAGTATATTCTTCACGGTAAATTGAATAAACTTTTCACCCATGATTTGTTTAGCAATTACACCAAAACTAGAATCGTCTCCGTATAGTAATAAACTATGAGGTAAATTTACACCTGATTTTATCAATTCAGAACTTATAACTAAACACGATCCATCTATTTTCGGATAATCTATTGTACGAATATCTAAATCAGTTGTTTTAGAATTTATATTATTCATTTTTTCTATTGATAATGCTGATTTTGCATAATTTTCATTATCAACTTGATCGGGTGTATCTATAAAAGGTATATTTTCAAAATCAACGTGTTCAGTTACTTTCCAAGATTCGTCCCACATTTTTCTTTCTGACCATGATAAAATGTATTTGTGAATATTATTATCATCTGTATATTTTTTTAAACTTTCTAATACTTTAAATGTTTCTTTAGGAAAAAAACTGTCAGTTTCACCCCACAATATAAAATCAACTTTTTTACAATAATTGTAATTAAAATCTCTTCTATAGTCCGCAATATTATAAATTTCGTCGTTATTTGTTTTTGTGATACAATTTATGTTTAAATACCCAAGTTGTTTTATTTTTTGTAACCCGAAATTAAATTTATTTTGAATTTCTTTTATGGATATTTTGTTTGTATCTATTTTTTCAAAAAATTCAGATACATTAAAACAAAAATCGAGAAATACGTTTTCTTTATTATCAACACTATTTAATAAATTAATTAAACCGTTTATAAAATCTTCGAACATTTCAATTTCATAAAATGTTATGTGAGTGCCTATAGCATATTTATTTTGAATTATCATAATAAATTTACAAGTTGTTCCATTATTTTTTCTTTGTTTGGTATACCTTTAAAATTAAAGATAAATCCAATTTTTTTAAGATTTACATCCAATGTTATTTCTTTTCTAAACATATCTATCATGTTCCAGGTGTATGGAAGTTTTTTATATTCACAGTTAAAAAAGAAGTTTTGTGGTATGAATGAAGTATCTAATTTATTATTTATTTCTTCATAGTTTTCTTCTAGAAAATTTATAATATTATTAAAAGACTCTTTATGTAATTTATTAACAATGAAAAAACTTAAATCAAAAAATCTTGTAAAATCTAAATTATTCATTTTGAAATAAAAATCATTGTATACTTCTAAATTTGTAAATAAATAAGAAAAATCACTATCCCATTCTGCAAATTTTAACTTAGTATCCGTAAAATTAAATAGATTTGGTGTATTTTGATTTACTAATGTTGTATCTGCTATAAATGCAATATTGTCTATATCAATATTATTCGATTCAAGTATTTTATAAAAATAAAATATTTGATTAGTTCTATCTAACTTATTATTAACTATATAGTTAAAATAGTTGAGTTTGATATTGTGTTTTTCACAATATATTTTCCAACTCAAATGTGAAGAATTATTTGGTGAAGAATCTGTTTGATATAAAACTAATAAGTTATTCATAATTATGTTTTACTAAATCCCAGGTTTGTTTCATTAAATTAGTTCGTGTCTCACCTCTATCAGGAAATCCTGAAAAAATCCAAGTATTTAGATACTTTATAAAAAATGGAGTGGCTGTATCATTTGAAAATTTATTTGATTCTAACATATTCCGTCTCCACATATGATTTGCTCCGTAGGAAATAGGAAACGGTTTAGTATCAATGCTATTAATTTGAAGTAAATAGTTAAGAACCGGTTGGTCTCTTCCTTTTTTAATTAATAAATCTTCAAATTTTAAAATGGTTTCATGATTTTTAAAATAAAACGATGATAAATTATTAAAAAATGGTATATGATTTTTATTAAAAAGTAAAAATCCTGCTAAAAAATGTTTACTATAATCAAATTCAAAATTATTAAATAATGGTTTATAACCTTCTATACTTTCATATACCCACTTTAAATTTTCATTTCCTATTAAACCACACAATTTGTTTTCAGATTCATTAAAGAAATTTGGTGCATCCCATTTAACCATTATAGAAGCGTCTACACATAAAATTTGATCAAAATCTCCAACAAAATTAACGACATCTAACCATCTTTGCCAATTAATTTTGTATTTAATATGATCATCTAATTTTGTTTTATTATAGTGTACGAATTTAACATTGTTTTTGTTACACCAATATTCCCAAGTTTTTTTACTATAATCCATCCATGAAAAATCACCGTATTTATATTTTTCTCTCACAGATTGATTTCCTTCAACTCCACACCAAAATAAAACATTTTTCATAAAAGTGATTCTTTCCAGTTTTTACCATTTAAAATATTTAAAATATATTCTACTCGTTTTTTTGGAGTATGATATTTTCTAAAATGTTCTCTTCCTTCTATACCAATTTTAATTGTTAAGTCTTTATTATTCAAGTAAAAATCAAGTTTATCTTTAAATTCATCGATTGTAGAGTAAAAAACAATATTTTTTCCGTCAGTAAAATTATTAGATACTAATATTTCATTTTTTTGTGCAAAACAACATGTACCTTTTGACATAATTTCCCACATTCTTCTACAACTATTTCCTGCTCCCCAAGCGCTTATTGCAATATATGATTTTTTTATATAATCGACATATTTATAATATTGTAATTTTGATTCAATAATTATTTTATTATTTAATATTTGTTGTTTTTTACACTCTTCTGTAATTGGTCTTCTAAGTCCCGTTTCTACATGATTAAAACTTAAAAATACATCATAATTTTTTTCTTCAATAGATTCTTCTATTGTACAATTTGCACATGTTACATTTAATGGTATTATGTTTTGTTTTTCGTCTTCTTCATAACATTCTCTTTTAAAATACCATTTACATTTTTCCAACATTTCGACATTTAACCACGGTGTACCTTTAAGTAATTTTGTATCATTCAACGCCAATTTCATTTGGTTTTGATTGGGTATGCCGGTTATACACCATTCACTTCCGTCGAAATAAACGGTTTTGTTTTTATTATTAATTTTTTCCAGTAAATAATATTTTGGTATATTTTGACTTTTAGACCAAAAACAAAAAATAAAGTCTGCGTCTATCGAATGTTTTAATATTTCTTCATCGTTGAAAGTTTCTTTTACAGAATTACCAAAATTGGTTGCAATTACTTCAATGTTATTTTCATATAAACCTTGAATTACCATTTCTGCAATTGTATCCGTTTTACCAACGGGAGTTATTGCTATTACTTTCATCCTATGAATATTGATGTAAAATTTTTTCTTTTAATACATCGTCCACTAACTTATAGGGTATTGTATGAGTCACTCCATAATTTTCATGATTTCTATCACCTCTTACTAAATTTAAGAATATTGAATCTTCTAAAAATACCATCGTGTGTGCTACATTAGGTTGAATCACAGCAATATCTCCTTCATTAATTATTTTAGTTTGTACGTTTGATGTCGAATTTGACAAATCTTTAATTACACTTACGTATTTTCCTTTAATTAATAAACATTTTTGTTCTTGAATTGGATGATAATGATTAGCTCGTATAGTTCCTTTTTTAGATTCTATATAACCTATTAAATTAATTGGTTCAGTCAATTCATAATTTGTAATTTTACCTCTATTATCAACGTAATCATTTCCGCTGTTTATAATAAATTCTAAGTCGGATAATTTTTCTTTTTCAGACCAAGCTTCAATCATTTGTTTAATACTATCATTTATGTTATATAAAAAAGTAAATCCTTTTTCTAACAATTTACTATTATTCAGTGTATATCCTAAATTAGGGATTTCATCATTAGTTTCAATTAATTCGATTTCAGGTTTATATTTTTTACAAATTGTAGCTACGTCTTTTACTGTTAGATTTTCATTTGATAAATTAAATATTTCTTTTGACATAGATGATTCCGCTGCAAATTTAAATGCGCGTGCTACGTCAACTACAGATACCAAACTTTTATATTGTTTACCACCTGCAAAAAGTTTCAAATTATTATTTTGCGCAGCCATTTTGGAAAATAAATTAGGCATAATATTTAGTCTAGTATTATCATCTGATAAACCATAAACTGATGCTAGTCTAAATATTACATAGTTTTTGTTTGAGTTTATAATATCTAATTCATTTTGATATTTTACTTTAGAATATGAAAGTGTTGGACATGGTTCACTTTTTTCTGTAATGTTGAATTGTGTTTCTTTTAATCCTTCAAATATTACATGGGTAGATGGAAAAATTAATTTACATTTATTAGAAATTGAGTTGAGAATGTAATTTGTACCGTCGATGCCAACTTCAATAATTTCACGTTCTTTATTTTCTGAAGACTCAGATGAAGTACGAGGTACATCCGTAATTCCTGAAAAATGATGAACTATATCTGCATTGCTTAATATTTCTTCAATTTGTTTTTGGTTAGTAACACTCGTTTGTTTAAACTTAAATCCCCAATCTAATAACTGTTTTACTCTACTAGAATAAAACTTATCATCTAAAACGTATATATTTTTATATCTAGTTTCTCCCGAATATAATTTACACAATTCAAATCCAATATAACCAAGTCCGCCTGTAATAACAATTTTTTGCATAATGATATATAACTTAATTTATTTCCAAAATTTATAAATACCTTTTTCTATTTCATATGTTTGCCAGATAAATTGAGAACGTTTTGGCTGTTTTATTGCCCATAACCACATATCTAGTAAACCATCTTTTAAATTTGTTTTGTGATTAAATTTAAGTATATCGATAGATTTTTGAAAAGTAGAAAAAGCATGTTTAACTTCGTGTCTTTGTTCTAAGTAAGTTTTTTCCCCACCACCCATAACTTCAATTAAAGTATCACATGCTTCATTAATTGATGTTTCATAGATTCCTCCTAAGTTAATGATTTGTTTAGATGCTTGTGGAAAAATTGCAGCATTCCATAAAGGTTCAACACTATCATCTATATAAGAAAATGCACGTGTTTGTTCACCGTCACCATAAATTGTTAATGTTTTGTTATTCAAATGTTGATTCATCCAAATACCCAATACATTACGATACTTGTCCCATATATTTTGTTTTTTACCATATACGTTATGTGGACGTATAATACACCAATCTAGTCCATGTTGTTCTCCTGCTACTCTAATGTCCATCTCACACGCATATTTAGCTATTCCATATGGATCGATTGGATTTGGTATGTAAGATTCATCAAACGGAGTTTTATTTTTTCCATATACAGCCATAGTAGATGTGAAAACTAAACGTTTTACATTATGATTTATACAACAATTTACTACATTTGATGTTGCAATTAAATTATTATTATAATTGTAATTTCTTATAAAAGGACTTAAACCTTCTGCTGCATATGCTGCTAAATGAAAAACATAATCTATTTTGTGTTCGGTAAAAATATGATTTAGTTCTTTCACATCATATACTAAATTGATTTTGTAATTTTTAACGTTTTTATTTATATTTTCGATGTATCCGCCGCTCAAATCGTCGATACCTATAACTTCTATTTTTTTATTAATAAGATAATCCGCTAAATTTGAACCTAATAGTCCTGCAATGCCTGTGATTAAAATTTTCATATTATGAATATATATTTTTTGCTTTTTTCCAGGCTCTTTCTTTAAAATGTTCTATCCAACAAAAGTTAAGAACTTTACATTTTAAACCAAATTCTTTATTTTCAATAAATTGTCCTTCTTGACCGCCCCATTTACCATCTCCTCCATTGTGTTTATTGTTTATATTAAAATATTTTTCAGGAGTGTATGCATATTTTTTATAATGTTCTTTTGTCATTGCAAATAAAAACCCATTGACAATGTCTATATCTTGGGTTCCTGGTTTTATACTATTACTAAATTGTGGACCTGATAAAATGCCGTTTGATAATGGTCCGTAAATGGTGTTTAAACTATTAGAATCGTTTGAAATAAATGTTATAAAATCGTTTATAGTTTTGTTAAAAACTAAATCGTCATTGCTGTTTATTATAACATCACAATCGTCTTTGTAGGCTAAATACATACCTTTATTCCAAGCTCCAGTCAATCCTTCTATAGACTGGTCTAATATTTTTTCATAAACAATATTATTATATTTAGCTAAATCAATTTGATATTGACTTTGATTGTCTATTACGTAAACAGTATAATTACACGTAATGTTTTTTTCAATTGATTCTAATATGTTTTGAACGTATAAATTGCCTTTTGGTCGAATTTTATCAGACCAATGCATTGTTATAGAAATTCCAAGTTTCATCGATTATATATATGTTTTTGCCAATTTATTGTTTGTATTAAACCTTCATCTAAAGATATAAATTCTTTTTTATTAAATTCATCAATATATCTATTTAAATTTAAATTAACTAATTTCGGACTACCTTTTAAACCTTCGTTTTTTGAAGGTGCTATTACTCGTTTATTAAGTGTATTGCCTATTTTATTTGCTAAATCTAGAATTGTAGTTTTGCTTATTCCTCCTACATTATATAGTCTATGTTTTCCAAAAAATAAAATATTCCAAAACATTTCTACAATGTCCGTGATGTAACAATAAGTTCGTACGGCACTTCCATCATCAAATAATTCTATGACATCATTTAAAAGTGCTTTTTGTATTATGGAATTCATTACTCTTGTATCATTAGGTTTTGTACCGGGACCGTATGCCAAACTAAGTCTAGCAATTTTAATATCTATACCTTTTTCAATAAAAGAATAACAAATAGATTCACCACATCTTTTACTGTCAATGTAACATGAACGTGGATGGTTTGTATTAGTTGTTCCAATATCTTCTTCGGATAGTAATTCTACGTTTAATCCACTATATAATTCACTTGTACTTACAAATAAAAATTTACCGTCTTTATTTAATTTATTTAAAAGATTAATTGTTGTAACTGTATTCAATGTTATTGTTTTTATTTTATCATCTAAAAATTTGTTTGGTTGAGCATAACCCGAAGAATGTATAATATAATCAAAGTTTGGTAACTTATCAAATATAGATTGGTCAGTAATATCGTTTTGTATAATAAAACACTCGTCAAATATATTTTTAAAAAATGGGTCAATATCATTTTTTACCCATGCATAGATTTTAATATTAAATTTTTCTTTTACATTTTTAAGACATGATAACATATAGATGCCTATCAATCCAGATGCACCTGTTACTAATACATTTTTATTTCTGAGTTGAGAAAAATCTATAGTATTTGTTATTTTAGAACATTCTTTTTGTATCATAGTATTTGTTTTAATATTTCTTGTTTTGATAAACCAGCTTCTTCGCGCATATCTTCATATGTTCCATAACCGGTAATAAATTTATTTACACCAATTCTTTTTACAGGAAAGTTGAAAGTTTCACTGATTAAATCTCCGAGACCACCTGATTTAAAATGATTTTCAACTGAAAATATAATTGAATCATTATTAATAATCGACTTTATATGTTCTATCGAATTTTTTGATATATGTGATAGCGTTGTTACATAAAAAATACCAATTTCTTCATTTTCAATTACATCATCTAATAAATGACTTGTTACAAAGACGTATTTATTATTCTTTGATTTACGATATTCAACAATTTCTCCAGATTTTACTTCTATATTTTGAGAATGTGTTTTTGCTGATAATCTAAAATATTTTGGACTATTATTATTCCACGTACTTAATAACAACGTACGTAGTTCGGATTTGGAACCAGGAACATAAATTTCTATATTTGGAATTAACCTTAAAGCTGCTATATCACCATAACAATGATGTGTACATCCTAAATCTGAATAATCAAAAGATGCGCCTACAGATACTAACGTTACATTTGTGTTTTGATAACCCAAGTCTATTTTTATTTGTTCATAAGCTCTTTCTACCATAAATGGTGCTATTGTATGAACTATAGGTTTGTATCCTTCCATAGCTAAACCCGCTGCCATACCAATTATTGATTGTTCACATATACCAACATTAAAAAATCTATCGGGTGCTATAGATTCTGATTCTCTTAGTAAAAAGTGACTAATGTCTCCTAAAAGTAAAACTGTTTTTTCATCTTTAATAAGATCTTTACAAATGTTGGCAAATTCAGCTCTCATTTAATTCCTTTAAAAATTTATCAAGTTCTATTTGAGTGGGTGCTTTATGATGCCAGCCAAACATGTTATTTTCTAAGTCTGAAATTCCTTTACCTTTTTTAGTATTAGCTACAATAGCTAAAGGAGAATTTGTTTCAATTAATAGAGACTTTTTAATTGATTCAACGTTGTGTCCGTCCACTTCAACTGTAGACCAACCAAATGATTTAAATTTATCAAATAAGTTAATTGTAGGTAAAGATCTTATTTGTGAATTATTATTGTCTACCAAACACACTAAATTGGTTAGTTTTAAATTATTAGCGATTAATAAAGATTCCCATATAGTTCCCTCGTTTGATTCTCCATCTCCTATTAAACAAAAAACTTTATTCATTTTTTTGTTAAGTTTATTAGCTAATGCAACTCCAACTGCAATAGGTAAACCGTGACCTAAAGAACCTGTAGATGCATATACACTTTTAATTTTATTACGATCTGGATGACCACCGAGTTTATTTTGTTTTTTGCCAAAATTAAATAATTCTTGTTCTGATATTTCTCCTGTATGACATAAGTAAGCATAATATGCTAAACATCCATGTCCTTTACTTAAAATAAAAACGTCATTTTCTTGTTTAATTTCGTGAATAGCAATTATTGTCTCGACAATTGATAAGGCACTGGGTATATGGCCATGTTTCGCATTAAACGCGGCTTCTAAAATTAATTTTCTTAATTTAGTATTTAATTTCATTTATATTTTAATAACAATTCTTCGATAGTTAATTCTTTCATCAATTCTTTTCTATTAGAGTTTAAAAAAGACCATGTATATTCTAATTTTGAAATATCGAATAAGGTTTGTTTTCCAAATTTAATAAATCCAACGTGGTCAAATTCAACCGAATACATTTCTAAATCGTCTCTAGTACATCGTAATTCTGCAAATACTTCCCAAGCATTCCAACATAAATTTTTAGCTAAAAGACTTTCTTCTCGGGGATTAACATCATGACATACAACAATACCATTTTCATTTAAATGTAATAAAGAATTTTCTATATCTCTTTTAACTTGTTTTTTTTCGTGAAATCCGTCAACAAAAATAATATCCCATTTTTTTTCTAAATTTATTTTTTTAAAAAACTCGTCTGAAGTTGTTGCGTGTAATGTACCTTGATTGATACTTCTTTCAAAATAAAATGAATTAGGATCGATAGCTTCTTTATTAAGACAGTTTATATTATTAAAATTATTTCCTTTTGCTAATCCAATTTCTAAATATGTTTTATAATTAAATTTTTGTATAAAATAGTTGATTAAGTCTGTTCTTGTTTTCATAATAAATTAAATATTTTAGTTTTCACCACATCATGATGGTAAATTTTGTTAAGTCTATCAAAAATTATTTCTTCATATTCCTGTCTATTTTTATCATTTAAAACTTGTTGTAAAAATAAATCACATTTTTGGTAATCTAAACCAAAAGTTTCCGGATATAAATTATAAGTAGCGTCGTTATTTCCTCCTAAATTAATTATACCTAAACATGCACATAAACAAGATTGTTGACCGACACTCAAATAATCCGTATCTAAGTTTACATGGTACTTAGATGTAGAAATAATTTTTAAAAAATCGAATAAATTAAGATAATTGTTTTTTGCGTCGTTTATTTTTAAATTTAAATTATACTTTGTACAAAGTTGTTCACTCAATTTTAAGTTTAAAGAAGATCTTCTATCTACATGACTGGTATAACAAAATAAAGAATTATCTTTTAATTTAACATAGAAATTATTTCTCAAATAATCAATATTAACTGGTTGGGGTAAATAAAAAACTTTTTCGCCAAATTTTGATTTTAAATCGTTTATTTGAACTTGAACTCCCGTTACAATTTTATCACATTTCGAAAATGTATAATAATAGGTATTATAGTCTATACCATAAGATTCTTTAAATATACCAAAAATCTTACAATTGTATTTATTTTTAATTTCATCAATTGTAAACTTAGGATTACTTGATTCTAAATTAATAAAGATTAAATCAAAATTTTCATCTGGTAAATTTTTAAATTCATTTAAGTTTAACATTATACCGTCAAATAACGTAGGATAATTCCAAAATCCTAGTTGACAATCATTTGATACACTGTGAATTCTAACATATGGTTCTTTCGTAAAATAGTTATAAACTTTGTTATTTTTTGAAAAATAAGAACAAACTTTTGTTTTATCTAAAAACATTCCCATTTTCATGATGTAGTTACTCCGTCTAAATTTTTAAAAATTTCATAAAACGCCATTACTAATTTTTCATCATTATATTCTTCGATATATTTCTTTCTGAAATTTTCTGTAATTTTGTTTTGAATATTTTTATAATCGGATAAGATATAATCTATTTTTTCATTTAAATCCGAAAAATCGTGTTTGCAAGATATATAAGTTTCATTTTCAATGTAAATATTCGGCGAAGTTTCTACATGTGACATACTGGGTTTTAATAAAACAGAGCCAAATACTGCTGCTTCCAAATCTCTGGGAGCAATTTCTCCAAATCCAAATGGTGCTAATATTATTTTAGAATCGTACATCTTCTTGTAATATTCTTCTAATGGAATTCTTATTCCGTTTATAATTTTGTTTATACTAAATTTTTTTTCATTTAAATTCGTAAATATTTGTTTTCTAAAATTATTGTAGTGTACAGCTTGATTTAATCCATGTTCAAATACGTCTTTTTGAGGATACATAAACATAGCTGATACATCAACGGTTTTGTTTGAATCATAAGTTAACCATTTTGGTTTTATTGTAGATAACCAATTTGTATGATTAAGTTTTATTCGATTAATCAAATCTAAATTATTTAGACTATATTCTCCTTTGCCCCAGTACAATCTACCATTTACATATTTGTTTAAATATTCATTTTTATTTTTATAAAGAGTTGGTTTAAATAAATAAATTGCTTTTGATTTTTCAAAAACTTCATATGAACCAATTAAAGTTGGTGCATCTTGACCGTCAAATAAAAAATACGGTTCATTTACATTCTTTAAAAAATTAAGTCCGAAAGATGTAGAATCCTCCAAAGATAATTTTTTATTTAAAAAACTTGCATGTCCAATAAATGCAAAATCTGCTTTACCATGTGTAACAAACTCAATTCCTATGTCATTAAATAAATCTTTAGCAAAAAGAAATGGACGAAATGTACATTCATTGCGATGTTTTTCTAATTCGTATAATTTAATTTTAATCATTTATTTTTCTATACAAATTATACCTTCATAGTCTAATAAAGGCCTTACAAAATCTGAATTTGTGACGTGACCTATTTTTTTAACTTCCTCTATTTTACCATATTCAATTAAATCGTCAATTGCTTTTTTAATTTCTGGAAATACGCCATAATCGTCATATATAAAATATTTTTTATCCGATGATTTAAAATTTAAAGATCTAATTGTATCATCAATAACTGCATGATATGTATGTTGTGCATCTATTAAAAAAACATCGCCGAAATCGACTGGCAATTTTGTATTATACACATCTTGAGCATAATATCTTACATTTGGTCGGTCTTTATTAAAGATTTCTGCATTTTCTACACTTTCAAGATTAAATCCAATTACTTCTTTAAATAAAAAACTTAATACTCTAGAAGTATATCCGACATTACTTCCTATTTCTAAACAAATTTTTTCTTTAAATTCTGGTTTATTAAAAAAATCAAATACATCTCTTTTAAACTTATGACTGGTTGTAGTTCGATGTTCAGATTTATCCGGTATTGTTTTTAAAATTTCGTCTATATTCATATTACAATTTCTCTTGCTACTAGTGCTGCAATTCTAAATGTACTTTCATTTGTGTTTTGAATAGTTGTTCTTGAAAGTATTAAAATATCTTTTATTGCTTCATCAATTGATTCTTTATTTCTTATTACATTTGACGGATAGTTTCTACCTTCATCATCAACCGTATAATCTCGCCAATCTTTATCTTCAAATTTTTTTGTTGTAAAAAACTTTTTTGGATTAATAATCACATTTTTGTATTTTGATAAAATTGATTCTGTTTCCGGGCAGTCTGAACAAACGAAAAATCTTTGATTTGGATTTTTTTGAACTATATCAATTATCGGATTGATAACTAAATTCATTTCGCTATCGGTTTTTCTTATATGTAAACCTTGTACCGAATAGTTTATTTTGTGTAAATCTATAAATTTTTTTACATATTCTAAATATTTATCGTAAAATTTTAAATTATAAAATTCACACATGATTTTATTTAAAATTACTCTTGGAAATAATCTCGGATAAAAATAAACGATAGTCTCAACATTTTGTAAATCTTCTATAAATTTATAAAATTCATCGTCAGATGTGTTGATACTATATCTATTGTTAATATTTGTTACCAAATCAAAATTGATAAATGGAGCGTTATGAGTTTCCAATCTATTTTTACTACCGTGTGTTATTAACTCATATTTTTCATTTATATCATTTTTAAAAAAATCTGATATCTTTTTTTCAATTACGTTATATTCTTTATTTTCCCAGATATCATGGAAACTAATATCACATACGTTTGTTCTAGACCAAATTATTGTTGGGGTTCTTTTTAAGAATTTAGCGATTACAAGACCACTTAACAAACTTATTATGTGATTACCCAGAGAACTGTCCGTAACAATATAAAATTTTTTCATTTAACACTATATCCTTTATTTTCTTCTTGTGTGAAGAGTTGATTGTATTTAATATTCGTTTGTCTTTGTTTTTCTATAGTTTTTTCATGAACTAATGCTATATCTTTTTGTGCTGGAATAAAAACATAACTCTTATATCCTTCGACTTTTTCATGCAATCTTCTTTCATAACGAATATGTGAAAGATTTTTGTAAAGTCTAGACTGATAATCCGGAAAATTAATCATTCCATCGTGTAACTGCCAACCCCACATCATAGTGTCTTGTTGAGTAACACCTTGAAAATAATTTAATCTAGGTAACCAAATTGCTTCATTGTTATTATTAGATTCTAATATTTCATCGATATTTTCTAATAACGTGTCTGTAGGATATTCATCAGCATCAATTTGAAATATCCATTTACCTTTACATAAACTTATACCATAATTTTTATGTGCGCCATAATCTCTATCTAATTTTTTTTGATAAAAACTTACTTTATCTTTAAACTTCTCAATAATACTTAATGTTTCTTTATTATCAGAATAATCATCCAATAAAACTATTTCATGATTTTCTTTTTTAGATTTTACCAATTTATCAAGTAATTTATCTAAACTAGCAGTTTCATTGTGTGATGTAATTAGATATGATAAAAAAATATTCATGCCAATTTAAGTTTTGGTAGTGTTATTTTATTTTCTTGTTGAGAATTATTTCCTATAGGTTTTAATTTTGGTAGTACGAATTTATTTTCTACAGCAAATTCTGGTACATATTTTTCGAATATTGACCACAATTTTTTATCCATAGCTTCTAAACTAAACTTTTCTGAATTTTCTAATCTTAGAAATTCTGCGTTCTTTGTAAATTTGTCTTGTTTTCTAAATGCATATACTTGTCGAAGTTTATCTTCGGCTAATGAATATGAAACTTTAAACCATTTACTTTCTTTTAAAATCCACTGATTTACAGATTTACGATCTACATCTACCAAACTGCCCGGTAATAAATTTGCATATTGTGAATTTAAATAATCTAAATGACCGCTCCAATTAGAAGCTAACAACGGTTTACCACTCATGGTTGCTTGTAACATAGGATGTCCGAATCCTTCTCCGTGAGTAAATGAAACATGTGACACTATTTTTTCATGATTTAATAAGGCATTCATTTCTATATCATCTAGTTCTCCGTGTAACAAATAAACATTTGGAGAATTGTTGGATATACTTTCACGAATTTTATTAATTTTGTCCAACATTTCAAATCTATCAACTGTCGAATAACTATGACCGCTGGTTTTGATAATTAAACATGGACGGTCATTAGGTGGGTTATTTATAAAAGCTTTACAAAAAGTTTTAATTAAATTACCTATATCTTTACGATCGTTATATAATCCAACGTGTGTCCACTGACCAACAAATAGGAAAGCACAGTTTTCATTTATTTTTGACATAGCCTCATCAACCGTTGCAACTTTTTCATTTGTTTTTTTAAATACATTTGTATCTACTCCCCAAAAACAAACTTCAATAGGCTTTTCTACTTGAATTGGTATTTGTTGTCCGTTTTCTAATTTTTTTGTCATTTTTGTTTCAACAAATACTTTTTTAACATGATTCGATAATCCAATTGTTAAATCCATTCGATTGATACCTTCCAACCAAGATCCAGGTGATATAGTCGTTTCTATACCAGCGGTCATTCCAATATTATATTTTCCTACTGCTTGAAATTCTTCTGGAATAGTAAGTTGAATAAAAAGTTCGGGTTGTTTATTAAGTTGACTTTGTAAAAACTTTGAAAGTAAAACTTTATCTTCGTTATCTTTAACATCGTCAAAAAATCTTTTTGACTGACAGTTTCCCCATCTAGTAGGAGCGATTTTTACATCGTATTTATCATAACGAATCAAACTTTTAGCTATTGTAGTTGCCCAGTCTCCATAACCACTACGGTTAAAAACTGGTCCTGAAATAAGACATGTTGGTTTATTCATATTATATTATCTTAAGTTTTTTTCCCTTTCTAAAGCAATTTGACTATATTTAATGACTGGTTCAGACGCAATTGTATTAATTTGTTCTTCTCTTTCTTTAATAAATTGACTATATTTTTTTGTGGGCGGTTCTACTGTGTTATTCAATTTTGAATATAATTTTTCAATCATACTCATTTTTTCCTTAGCTTTTTCTACTTCATTGGAGGTTTGTTCAGTAACGGGCTGTTTAACATCGGTACTTCCAAATCCACCGTCTCCTCTATCCGTGCTCTCTAATTCATTTGCTAAATAAAATTCTACATTCTCTACTTTGGTTACTTTGAGTTGGCAAATTTTATCACCTTTCTTATAGATTTTATCTAAATTAGGTTTACCAGCTACATAACTTGTTTTCTTACTTTCATCATATTCATCGTTAGTATATACATTTAAATCTTGTGGTTGCCACAAATAATTAAATCTAAGTAATAATTCTCCACGATAATCTGCATCAATTAAACCTACACTGTTAGCTAATTGAAGATTATACTTACTGACGCTACTACGAGGAAATGCTAAAACGTCATAATCAGTAATACGAAGACCGTTAAACCCTGGATTTGGCGTTTGATCTGTCTGAACTGCCATTTTAAGATTTGTTTTATATTGAATATAATCAATTCTTTTATAAGAACCGTCCGAATTCTGTTCACCTACAATTTCAGGTTCACTTGTAGCTACAATGTCATAACCAGTAGCACGTTCTGTACCTTTGTTTGGTAAATCATTTGTTTCGACATAAGTTTCATTTTTAAGTACATGGATTTTCATTTTGGTAAACTTTCTAAAATTTTGTTAATATTAACTTTGTGTAGTTCAAACCCTAATTTACCTTGAGGTAAATTTTTCGTGTCATAATTTTCGTAAGTAAATATATCAAATGTTTTTACGGGATTAAAGTTGGTTAATGTAAAATCCATTGCTTTTATAAATTGTTCACACATATTTTTAGCATTGATACCACCTTCATTCATTGCCCAACGTCTTCCTTCCAAACCATATTCTTCTCGTTTTTCGTGATCAATTAAATACCAATACATTATTGCATCTGCAATATCATCATAATTTGTCATATCATCCATGATATATGGAGTAGGTGGACTTCCTTGTAAATTTTGTACTTTTGTCCAAATCGGTTTAGCCCAAATTCCATGTTTTTTATATTTACCTGTAACATTTGTACTAAATTCTAGATTAAATTCATAAGTATTTCCCATGTCATCGACTAATCCTAATTGGTCTTGCAATCCACCTGTGACAGTTGCTATTACCGGAGTACCACACATCATACTTTCTGCAATACTTAATCCAAATCCTTCATTTGAACTTACATTAGCAGTTACATCTGCTAAATTATAAAATGCAACCATTTCCTCTGGACTTTTTCTAGATTCATCAATTACAACTTTATAATCGGGACATATTGCTTTAACTGTTATTGGTAAATCTGTTCCGGCTTCACATACTCTATCCGTATGCATAATTAAAGCACATTTCTTTGCTTTTTCTGGTTCGATTGATTCACAAAACGATTTAAATGCCATTATAAGATTGGCAGGATGTTTACGATGTGCATTACGACTATTAAATGCTACAATAAAGTTATAATCACCGTCGCCTAAGTATTCTTTCTTGAGTTTAACCACATCTTTATGATCTTTAGGAAGTGGTTTGAATTCTTCGCTGTTGATACCATGTGGTACTAAATGTAATAGATGTTTTCCTTTTACTGGCATAAATTATCCTTTAATAATGTTTCCGTCTTTATCAAAATCACCATAGATACTAGTACAGTTTTCTGGTCCCAATACCCATTTGTTAATATTATCTGTTTGTTTACTAATAGCAAACAAAGCATCACAACTCTTATAGAATGGCTTATTCCACATTGGATATGGTAAATCATCCCAAATATCTAGATACGTAAGTGGAATTTTACTTCTAATTTGATGTTCTATATTATACAACCACCCCCAAAAACGAGGGTCTGTAAAATGTATAATTGCATTGGGTTTTTCCATAGCTATAATTTGAAACAACATTTCTTCGTCACCATATCCATTTGCTGGATATAATTTTAAATAATTGTCATTTCTACCATTAAGTTTATCACACGCTTCTTTCATATCTACGATTTTTCCTTTTTCAGGATGATCTATAGCACCTGCAATTTGTACCCAATCATAATGATGAAGTGTGCCTAATACTAATTCTCTACTCATAGTAGCTACACCACTATGCATTCTTAAATCGTCACTTAATAAAAGTATTTTTTTCTTACTCATTTTGATCCTTTTGATAATGAAAATGGAGCGTTAAAACTTAATTTTTGACAGACACTTTCGCTTATTTCGGATTGAAATGTAGAATCCGTTATATACTTTTCAAGACACTTATTTACAAAATCTTGAAAAGATATCTTACTTCGTATATTCAATTCTTTAAATTGATTATATAATTCTTCGTCTAATTTTACAGTCGTAACTACTTGTTCCATAACATATTCACATATACATATATGTACATATGTACATATGTTTATTATAATTTATCTGCTTTAGCATCACACGTTTTCTTATAGTGTAAACAATATTTGCAGTTCTTTTTTCTATCACCCGGAATCTTCGGATACTGATTATTAACATTATAGCTGCCATCAACATTAAATCCGTAATCTAGAAATCCAATAAAATTATTGATGGATTCTTTAATCATTTGTGGACCGCTTGCTGGCTTAAATACTTGAATACGACTTTGTGGAAAAGTTGACTTCTCAAAAAGTTTTCTTTTAACAATAAAGAATTCTACGTCAATAGAACTGAGTGGCACATTAAATTTCTTGCTGTAAACACTTTTATAAAGATGTAATTGAGAGTATTTACTTTCATCTTCTTTCTGATACTGATTCCAACCATTACTTGATGTTTTAAAGTCAATAATACGATATCGTTCAACATTGCGTTCTTTAAGTACAATGTCAACAAATCCTACAAATTCTACATTGTTCTTAATAGGAATCTCTAATGGTATTTCTATACCTACCAATTCATATTCATTATGGGGAAAGTGTTTGATTCTATTAGCAGATTTAAGAAAAGTATCTATAATATCATGGCCATCAAATATAAAGTCAGTATATTCAGATTCATTTAATTCTTTAATTTTCTTTACTTCTTCAGCAAATTTATCTTGAAATAACTTCTTGACATCAATAGAGTCAGCTGCCGTAACACTTTCTTTATAGAGAACTGTAAGATATGTTTGAAAAGCATGATGTATAGCAGTACCAAACGTGGTGTTGATATTATCTTCCTTTTCACGAAGATTTTTCACATAATCCAAGTACCACTTATGTGGACACTTTAGATAGGTGGAGTACTGACTAAAACTGACTCTATTTTTCTTTGTTTCTTTAGATTCCATCTCACTATAATAACTTATAAATAAAATTAGTCAACCTATAACAACTATTTATTAACATATGAAAAATTTGATATCAATATTACTAACGGCTTTCGTATTAAATGCTAACGATGTATTTGTATACGATTTTACAGGCACACCTGAATTGAGTGAAGTTATAGATAACAAGGTGAATAATCTTGAAATTATTGTGGGTAAAACATATACTCTCAAAAACAATCTTAGTTTAACTACCACCACAAATGCTACTGCAATATATACATTCCCTCATAGAATTGCTTTT
>Ga0172376_10003379_pt1 | contig 18876 bp, 17 predicted proteins | sample Lak35m_FD_121114 | JGI IMG/M metagenome (GOLD analysis project Ga0172376, IMG submission 121114) | Freshwater microbial communities from Kabuno Bay, South-Kivu, Congo - kab_092012_35m | ecosystem: Environmental > Aquatic > Freshwater > Lake | place: Democratic Republic of the Congo: South-Kivu... | reverse complement strand
GGTTCCGATCTCGCTGGTCGCGCTGGAGCAGGATGCCGACACCCTGCACGAAACGGTCCAGTCCCTCTCCAGCCATCGCGCAGCCCTCAGCGCCCAGCTCAGGCGCCGCTACGCCCTGGAGGTCCCCCTGGCCCAGCTCCCGATCGGGCCGCCGGTGCAGGCCGCCTTCGACTACACCTCCGGTTTCGGGGTGCGTGCCGATCCCTGGACCGGGGCCCCCACCGCCCACAACGGCATCGATCTGGCCGCTGACTACGGCGCCCCGGTCGTGGCCAATGCCCCCGGTCGTGTCGTCAGCTGCCAGGACAGCCCCGGCTATGGCCTGATGCTGGAGATCGACCACGGCGGTGGCCTGGCCACTCGCTATGGGCACCTGTCCGCCTGCCGCGTCCAGGCCGGCGCTCAGGTCAGCCGTGACCAGCCGATCGCCTCGGTCGGCAACAGCGGTCGCAGCACCGGTCCGCACCTGCATTACGAGGTGCTGATCCAGGGCCGCCCGATCGATCCGGCCCCCCTCGTCTGGCTCCCACCCGTCTCTCCCTCCTGACCCCCCGTGACCTCCTTGTTCGCCAGGCTGCTCAACCCGTTCTCCTCTCGCCGCGCCGGCGATGGTGGTGCCGGCAGCCCCCAGGCCCGCCAGTCCGTCAGCGTGATCTCTGCCGGTTCCTCGCTGACGGGTTCGATCGATGCTCCCGGTTCGCTGCGGGTTGAGGGATGCCTGGCGGGCGATGTGCGTGTTCAGGGGACGGTGGAGGTGGTCAAGGGGGCCTCGATCACCGGAACCGAACTGCGCTGCTGTGATCTGCTGGTCGCCGGGACGGTCGAGGCGAGGGTCTTCGCCACCGGTTCGGTCACGATCGTCTCCGGCGGCGGCATCCAGGGCGATCTGGTCTGCCGAGGTCTGCAGGCGCCCCGCGGAGCCGAATTCCAGGGACGCCTCACCCTTGGCGATCTGCCCGCCGATGCTGGGATTCAGCGACACCTGCCCGCAGCCCCCGAGTTACCGGGTCGCATCCCCAGCATCCTCGCCTCCGAGGACACCCGACCCTCCCGACCGCTGATCTGATCGCTCAGCGGCTGCCGCCGCCACCGGAATGCGCCAACGCCGAGGCCGCCGCACAATCGCGATCACCAGCCATCAGGGGGCAAGAGGCTCAATTCAATACTAACCAGCTGGCTCGGTTGCATGGGGTTTCTATATGACCTCCAGCTGCCCTAGAGTTTGTCCTTGGCTGTCCTTCCAGGCCGTAAGACCATTCGCGTTCCCGCCGTGAATGACAGCAGCTGCAGCACTGGGACTGGAGAACTCAACATCTCGGGCAAAGAGAAGAAACTCAGACTCCACTAAAAGTGACCCCTCTGCCTTCAGCTTTTGCCTCATATCCAGAGCCCGAGGATACCTCTGCGTAGAGGGTCGCTCCGTGAGTACGGCTTGAGATCCGGCCAGAACAAGAAATCCATTGGGTGATAAATGACCCTTCGCTTTCACACCCTTGATTTCACATGTAAGGATCTCAATTTCGCGACCAGCCTCGGGCTTGATCGTCGTTGGCACAAGCAGTTCGATGCCAAGGACGGGAAGCAATTGATTTACCTTCTCCAGATAAGTTTCTAAATCAGCCCGATCAGATTCAGGAAGGCGAGCCCCGCTTGCCTGGTTATTGACCAAATGAGCCCTGCCGGCCTCTCGCGCCTGATCAATGAGCTTACCCTCAAGATATCGTATGTGCGACCTGGCCAAATTCTCATCCTTGCTGACAAAGAAAGCAACATTGTTCCAAAAATCTTTTTGCAAATGTGCTTTAAGCCTGTCGCGAATGCACTCGGCTTCGCCAATGTATATTGCTGGCCTTCCACTGTCAGGATCTGAGCCAGATAAGAAATAAATCCCAGAACCCTCCGCTTCCTCTCGGGAGACAATGCTATCAAATTCACTTCTGGGACCAGCAACTGCCTTGCCTGTCCAGTTTGACAACTCAGCTGTCCTCAGTCTTTTCGGATCTCCATGAACCAAAAAAATTTTTATGGTCGCACTCGTCATGCTGGATTCATGGATCTCACTCCCTGAAGTTTACTGTCTCCTGCGAGAGCTGGGGCCAGGTGCACCCAGGGGTCGTGTCCGGATAACAACTGCGACCTCCATCCACACGCCCCGCCGGCGGGGCCAGGGCGGCTGCACCCGGACGGGGGGCGGCCCTTCTGCGCGGGCGGCAGAGATGCAGGCGCTGGCAGGGCTGCGCGATCGCCTGTCCCCTGGCGATGGGGGCAGGCGATCGCGCAGCGCCAAGCCGTGCTGCCGCTGCGCCGCCGGCAGCCGGCGACGGCAACAAGCCCCAGGGACCTCGTAGGACAACAAGGGAAGCTCGGCGAGATCCGCTGGGCGGCCCAGCCGCCCCGATCTGGAGGTTGCATCGCCTGGGATCACTGCCTCCCAACCGCAGGGCCGCTTCAACGTGCCGGTTGCGTTGCGCCAGGCGTGCGCGACGCGGGCGTCATCAAGCAGCCCCAGCACCCCAGGCACTGCCAGGGGCGGGTTGCCCCCTGCGCTGCAGCCGCAGCCCACGCGCCGAGTTTGAATCAGCCCTGCTCCCAACCGGGAGGGCGGAGCGAAGGACCAGAGCTTCCTTGGGCTGATTTTCAGACGAAAGCGTATTCGTACTCCTCCATCTCTTCCCAGTCGTCGGCGGCGAGGGCCTCCAGACCTTCGAACAGCACATCCTCACCGATGCTGTCGACGATGCGGCGCAGTGAGGGAAACAGGAAGTGATTCTCCTCGGCGTACTGGGCGCTGAACAGACCCTTCTCGCCCCAGAAGAAACGATCGGTGGTGTGTTCGTTGCGGCGCACGTTGAGGATGGCGGGCGGCACCAGCTCGCTGGCTGCGATGTAGCGCCGGGCCGCGGTGACGGGCTTGTGGGAGCCCGTTTCCAGGTGATAGGTGGGAACGTGGGCCAGCACTCGCTGGCCGGCCAGGCGGCGACGGCTGATCCGCTTGCGCTTCTTGGACATGGCGAGGACTCCGGAACCGGAGGCGAAAGTGAGCAGAAATGGGCAGCGAACTCCCGGGTGGAGGTGTTCCCCCCCCCCCAGATGCAGGCACCCGGCCGGATCGTCGGCGTGGGGCCGGACGATCGACGCCTCTACGTTCTGGCATCCAGCCGGCGAGCAGCGGGCGGTCCGCAGGGAAACCTCGAGGCGCCCCTGGGGGCACCCCGAGCCAGACGAGGGGCGTAACTGCCTCTGCTGTAGCCTCGGCCGCGAGGTTTGTGCAACCTTTGTGCGGATCCAGCTGTTCCACCAGGACCTGCCAGTCCTCGGCGGACGGCAGCGGAGTAGTGGTCGATACACGGGATCCTAAAGCTTTTTTCCGGATTTCCGCCACCGGCTGCGCGGATTGTTTCGCCGACCCCCACCCCAGCCGGCCCTCGAGCGCCGTGATCCCTGTCTCCGAGCGGTTTCTCAGCCTCCTGCAGCATCAGCTCAGCCAATTCGTGGACAGCCCGCAGCTGCGCTCGCTGGTGGTCTACGTCGCCCACCAGGGCACGGCGGGGCCCCCCAGCCTTCTGCCGGTCGGCCAGTGGCCCGCCCAGGGCTGCCACCTGCCCTCTCTGGCGCAGGACAGCCGTCTGCGCCTGCCCGATCCGCAGCGTCGCTGGTTGCCCCTGCGCCATCATCAGCGCCTGCTGGGTGCCATGCAGGTGGAGAGCTTCGTCGGCGACTGGCCGGAGCCGTTGCTGCTGCGCCTGCAGTCGGTCGCCCTCTGCCTCACCGATGCCCTGCTGCTCGATCTGGAGCAGCAGGCCCTGGCCAGCCGGCTCGAACGCCAGGAGCAGCAGCTGCGCCTGCTCGTGCATCAGCTGCGCAATCCGCTCGCCGCCCTGCGCACCTTCGCCCAGCTGCTGCAGCGCCGCCTCGGTCCCCAGAGCGATCACCGTGAGCTGGTGGAGGGGTTGCTGACGGAGGAGCGCCAGCTCAACCGCTATGTGGAGGCGATCAGCGAACTGGCCGGTCGCGAGGCCGGCCCGGCGGCCTTGGCGGCGCCCCAGCCCCTGTTGCTGCCCCCCAGCCTCAGCGGTCCCGGCGGCCAGCCCCTGGCCGAGATCCTGGCCCCGCTGCTGCAGCGGGCCGCGGCCACCGCCGCCCTGGCCGGGCGCCCCTGGAGTGCTCCGGCCCAGCTGCCCAGCTGGCGAGGCGACAGCGGCGCCGTGGCCGAGATCCTCGCCAACCTGCTCGAGAACGCCTTCCGATACAGCCCCGCCCGGGCAGCGGTGGGCCTGCGGCTCGATCCGGCCGAAGCGGGCGGGCTGTGGCTCACCGTCTGGGATGGGGGTGCGGCGATCCCCGAGGCGGAGCGATCCCTGATCTTCGAGCGGGGGCAGCGGGGCAGCAGCGGTCGCCAGCTGCCGGGCACAGGGCTGGGGCTGGCCCTGGCCCGTGATCTGGCGCGGGAGCTCGGCGGTGATCTGGAGCTGATCGTGCCGCCGCGCCGCATCGCCGCCGAACTGCCCGACCAGGGCAATGCCTTTCGGCTCAGCTTGCCGCCAGCCGCGCCGCCCCCAGCCTGATCGGCGTCATCAGGCCGATCGCCGCCATAGGCCGATCGCCGCCATCAGCAACAGCGCCAGGGTCTCACTCCACTCGACGCAGGCGCCGTAGCTGTCGCCGCTGTGCCCCCCCAGCCGTCGCCCCAGCCATAGCGGTACCGCCACGGTCGGCAGGATGCCCAGCGACACCGCCAGCGGCGCCTGCAGCCGCCAGGAGAGTCCACCGAGCAGGGCCAGCAGCAGCAGCCCCGGACGCAGCTCCCGCCGCAGGCCCATCCAGTGCTGGCGGTGAAAGGCCGCCGATCCCCGCGAGCGCAGATAGGGAAAGCGAGCCATGGCGATCAGGGGGGCCAGGCGCCCCCACACCGCCGCCCAGAGCAGAGGCAGGACGGCGCTGGAACCGAGGCTGGCCAGCGCCGCCGCCCGCAGCAGCAGCAGCAGCGTCAGGGCCTGCACGCCGCTGGCGCCCACACGGCTGTCGGCCATCGCCTCCAGCAGACGCTCATCACCGGCGGCCAGGCCATCGGCGGTGTCCATCGCCCCATCCATGTGCAGACCGCCGCTGAGCAGCAGACCGGCCGCCAGCACCAGGCACACCTGGGCGAACAGCGGCACCTGGCCCTCCAGCAGTGCCCACAGCAGGGCCTGCAGCCCCCCCAGCACGGCACCGATCCAGGGCGCGAAGCGGGCGATGCGCTGGAAGCGAGGCATCAGGCCCGGCCAGGCTGGCAGCACGGAATAGAAGATCCAGGCGCCGCTCAGATCCCGCAGCCAGGCGGGGGCACCGGGCTCGGCACCGGGCTCGGCGCTGGGGCGCTCACGGATCATCGAGCCGGAAGGGGACTGGCGCGTAGCGTCGCAGAACCTGCGGCCCGTCTGCCCTGCCATGCCTGCAGAGCCTCCCGGCATCGCCTCCCCGCACCGCTTCCGGTTCGAGATCACGGCCCGCTGCAGCCGCAGCCGCGCCCGCTGCGGCTGTTTCCACACCGCCCACGGGCCGGTGCACACTCCTCGCTTCATGCCGGTGGGCACGGCGGCCTCGGTCAAGGGGGTAAGCGTGCCCCAGCTGGCGGAAACCGGCGCCGAGATGGTGCTGGCCAACACCTATCACCTGCATCTGCAACCGGGTGAGGCGGTGGTGGCCGCGGCCGGTGGCCTGCATGCCTTCATGGGCTGGTCGGGGCCGCTGCTTACCGATTCCGGCGGCTATCAGGTCTTCAGCCTCGCGGCTCTCAACCGCATCGATGACGACGGGGTGGTGTTCCGTTCGCCGCGGGATGGATCGCGGATCACGTTGACGCCGGAGCGCTCGATGCGGATCCAGATGGATCTGGGCGCCGATGTGGCGATGGCCTTCGATCAATGCCCGCCCTGGCCGGCCAGCGAGGCGGTGGTGGCCGAGGCCAACCGCCGCACCCACGCCTGGCTGGAGCGCTGCATCGCCGTGCATGATCGGCCCGACCAGGCCCTGTTCGGGATCGTGCAGGGGGGCTGCTACCCAAGGCTGCGGCAGGAATCGGCCCGGGCGGTGGCGGCCCTGGATCTGCCCGGCATCGCTGTGGGGGGGGTGAGCGTCGGGGAGCCGGTGGCGGAGATGCATCGCATCGTGCGCCAGATCGGCCCGCTGCTGCCGGAGGCGAAGCCCCACTACCTGATGGGGGTGGGCAGCCTGGCGGAGATGGCGCTGGCGGTGGCCGAGGGCTTTGATCTGTTCGACTGTGTGCTGCCGACGCGGCTGGGACGCCATGGGGCGGCGCTGGTGGGCGGCGAGCGCTGGAATCTGCGCAATGCCCGCTTCCGCCACGACCACACCCCCCTGGATGCCGGCTGTCCCTGCCTGGCCTGTCGCCTGCACAGCCGCGCCTATCTGCACCATCTGATCCGGGCCGAGGAGATGCTGGCGCGCACGCTGCTGAGCCTGCACAACCTCACCACCCTGCTGCGGTTCACGACCGCCATCGGCCAGGCGATCCGCGATGGATGCTTTTCAGAGGATTTCGCTCCCTGGGACCCGGCTTCCCCGGCTGCCCACACGTGGTAGCTTCCCCACCACTGCCAGGGATCCGACCCCGGCGCCCCGGGTTCCCGATCCCGGCGGCGCCGGCCCGCCTCTTCCCGGTTTCCTGCCTTCCCGCCTCTTCCCCGATGGCTCTCTCCCTGCTGGCCGGTCTCAGCCACCCCACCTTTGCCCAGCTGCCCGAGGCCTACCAGGCGTTCGGTCCCCTGGTCGACATCCTGCCGATCATCCCGCTGTTCTTCCTGCTGCTGGCCTTCGTGTGGCAGGCCTCGGTGGGTTTCCGCTGAAAGCAGCTCCCGGCGGCCTAGGGTCGCGATCGGTGCCGAGGGCAGCCCGACTGCAGGGCCCTCACCCGCTGCTGGCATTTCTGCGTGTGGCGAACCAGCCCGTTGGGCCTGGCCCCAAGGGACGTCTGCAGGCATCCTGCAGGATGCCTGCAGATTGAGATCTCAGCCGGCGATCACGGCGGAGCGGAGCGCGGCCCCAGGAGCAAGTGCTGTACACAGCTGCATTCCCGGCGGCAGAGCAGCGGTCTGCTGCCGGGATCTGCAGGCAGCCCGGTGCGGGGCTGCCGAGTGGCAGCAAGCCAGGCCAGGGCTGGGGTCAGGCCTGTCGCAGCCCCATGGCTGAGCCCACCCCAGTGGGCTGCCCGCCTGCCGGCCGGCGCCGCCTGATTCAGGGCCGGGCCGGTGGGCTCGGCCGCCGTTGGCGTAGCACCGCCAGCAGGAAGGCCGGCAGACAGAGCATCCGCCGCCAGCGGCTGGGTTCCTGCAGCAGGCGGTAGAGCCATTCGATCTGCAGGCGCCCCATCCAGGCCGGAGCGCGTTTCTTGCTGCCGGCCCAGACATCGAAGCTGCCACCGACGCCCATCCACAGACCACTGCGTCGTCCTGCCAGGCCATGAATCCAGGTCTCCTGGCGCGGCACCCCCAGGGCCACGAGCACCAGATCGGGCCGGCAGCTCAGCAGCTGCTCCTCCAGCCCCGGCCAGGCGGGACCCTGCTGGTAGCCGTGAGCCGTGAACACCAGATCCAGCCCGGGCAGCTGCTGCTGCAACCGTGCCAGCAGTTGGTCGAGCACCGGCGGGGAGGCCCCCACCAGGGCGACGCGCCAGCGCCGTTGGACCGCCTGCTGCAACAGCGCCCAGGCCAGTTCGATGCCGGGGCTGCGACGCAGCCTGTGCCCCTGGCGCCCCAGGGCCCAGACCACGCCGGCGCCATCGGCGATCACCAGGGCCGCCGCATCGATGGCGGCCGCCAGGGAGGCATCGGCCCGGGCGGCCATCGTCATCTCGGCATTGAGGGTGACGATCTGTCCACCGCCCTGCTGCTGCAATGCCAGGGCCGCCGCCAGCACGTCCTGGCAGACATCCACCGGGATACCAAGCACATGGGCGCGCAACAGTGCAGTCGCGGTTGCTGCCATCAGCGGGAGGTACGGCAGGAGAGAATCTAGGGTCCACTCCGGAGCCATCCGGATCGGCTCGCCCTCCGGCCAGCGCACCCAGCCCGGGACGCTGCCGCCAGGCCCGCACGCTCTGCCAGGAGGAAACGATGACCGCACATAGTTTCAGCGACGGCGCCGCAGCCGGCAACGCTTCCACAGAAAATCTTCCGTTTGACGCCGCCACCCGCGCGGCGCTGCCACGGCCATCGCTCCGGGGCGACGGGGCCGGCATCCAGGACGGCAGCCCCGGGGGCGCTGCCGCCAGCGATCCGGCCGCGCCACCGACGCCGCTGCCACCCCGGGAGGCCCGCACACTGCTGCAGCAACTCGATGACCAGATCGAGCAGGTGGTGTTGCAACGCCAGCATCCGCTCAGCGGTCTGTTGCCCGCCAGCACCGCCAGCACGGTCCATGGCAACTACGGCGATGCCTGGGTGCGCGACTGCATCTATTCGATCCAGTGCGTCTGGGGTCTGGCGATCGCCAGCCGCCGCCTGCAGGGCCCCTGCCGCCGCGCCCATGAACTCGAGCAGCGGGTGCTGCAGCTGATGCGCGGCCTGCTGAGCGCCATGCTGCGCCAGGCGGCCAGGGTGGAACGCTTCAAGACCAGCCTCGATCCGCTGGATGCGATCCACGCCAAGTTCGACACCGCCAGCGGTGAGGCGGTCGTGGCCGATGACGGCTGGGGTCACCTGCAGCTGGATGCCACCGCCCTGTTTCTGCTCCAGCTCGCCCAGCTCACCCGCTCCGGCCTGGTGGTGGTGCAGACCAGCCATGAGCGCGATTTCATCCAGAACCTCACCTACTACGTGGCGCGCGCCTACCGGGTGGCCGACTACGGCATCTGGGAGCGGGGCGACAAGGGCAATCACGGCCTGCCGGAGCGCAATGCCAGCTCGATCGGCCTGGTCAAGGCAGCGCTGGACGCCCTGGAGGGTCTGGATCTGCTCGGTCCCCATGGCGATGGCAGCTACTGCCTGGCGGTGCCCCAGGATGCGATCGTGCGGCTGCGCCGTGCCCTGCGCAGCCTGCTGCCGCGCGAATCGGCCAGCAAGGAGGTCGACAGCGCCTGTCTGGCGGTGATCGGCTATCCCGCCTGGGCGGTGGATGATCCACAGCTGGTGGAGCGCACCCGCCACAAGATCCGCAGCGAACTGGGGGGGCGCTATGGCTACAAGCGGTTTCGCCGCGATGGCCATCAATGCGTGATCGAGGATGTCAGTCGTCTGCATTACGAACGCGAGGAACTGGCCCAGTTCGAGCGGATCGAATGCGAATGGCCGCTGTTTCTGGCCTTTGAGCTGATCACCGCCTGCTGCGAGGAGCGCTGGGCGGAAGCCCGTCGTTTCCGCCACCAGCTCAGTGGGCTGGCGCTGCAGCAGGGCGGCCTGGAGCTCTACCCGGAGCTCTACCTGGTGCCGGAGGAGGCGATCGAGGCGGAGCGGCTCGCCCCCGGCAGTCAGCCCCGGATCGCCAATGAGAATGTGCCGCTGCTCTGGACCCAGAGCCTGGTGTGGCTTGCGGATCTGTTGCTGGCCGGCCTGCTGCTGCCCGAGGATCTCGATCCCAGCCGGCGCCGTCGCCGGGCACCCCTGGGGGCCTCGGAGGTGCTGGTGGCCCTGGCGCCGGAGGCGGAGGCGATCGCCATCGCCCTGGAGCGGGCCGATCTGCCGGTGAGCCGTCGCGGCGGGGATCCGCGGCTGGCGAGCTCGCGCGAGCTGGCGGTGCGGATGGCGGCGGTGGGGGCGAATGCGCGTCTGGGGTTGAGCGGCCATCCGCGCGTGCGCATGGAGACGATGGCCACGGCCCGCCTCTACCTGCATCGCGGTGAACGCATCGCCTTCCTGCCGGCGGTGCTGGAGGAGGATACCTTTTACCTGGCGGATGATCCGCAGCTGTTGATCGATGCCGTGGCCAGTGAGCTGCGGCTGTTGCAGCGCCACTGGCGCGGGCCCGGGCTGCCGCTGCTGGTGATCCCGATCGCCGCCGCCGCGTTCCGTCGCGATCCGGAGGCTTTCCTGCGGCTCGGCCAGCAGCTGCGCAGCGGTTGCCTGGAGGGGGTGAATGTGCAGCTGGCCCCCCTGGCTGAGCTGCTCTGCCAGGCCAGTCAGAGCGAGCTGCCCGATCAGGCGATCGCCGCCTGCCAGCTGGGGCTGGGCGGTCAGACGCTGCTGCCGCCGAGCACCAGCCAGCAGCCGTTGACGGCGCGCCAGGAGCAGGAGCTGGAGGAGACCACCGTGGCGGCCCTGGTGGAGCGGCTGTGGTTGAGCACCTCTCTGCCGGAGCAGGCGGAGGTGCTGGAGTTGCTGGCCCGTCGCCTCGGCCCCCACGCCCGCCTGCAGGGTCCCGCCGGCGGCAGCGGCGTGACGCTGCTGTTGCTGCTTGAGGAGGTCTACCGGCGGGCTCTGGTGGAGACCGACTGGAATGTGGTGCGCCGCGCCGCCGGCGCCATCGGCCTGGTGCATCCCCAGCTGGAGGATGCGCTCACCGATCTGCTGGTGCGTCAGAAACAGGTGGTGGTGGGTCGCAACTACACCGGCGAGTCGCTGATCAGCGAACCGCGGGGCAGCCGCACGATCGCCGCCATGATCCGCCGCTTCGGGGGCGAGGATGGCCGCGAGTGGATGCTGCAACAGGAGCTGCTGCTGGCCCTGGACGCCCTGGCGCGGCTGGAGCCCGAGCTGCTCAGCGGCAGCCTCACCCTGCAGATCGGCCAGCTGCTGCTGCTGCTCACCGGTGAGCTGGCGGCGGAACGGGATCTGAGTCCCAGCGAGGCTTTCGAGGCATTGTGCAGCCTGCCGCCGCATCAGATCCGCCGCCGGCTGCGGGCGGTGCTGGCCGATGTGGAACATGCCCGGGCGGTGCTGCAGCGCAAGGAGCAGCTGCATCTGCGCGGCTGTGTGCGCTGGGAGGTGCCGGATCCGCTGGAGGATTTACCACGGGGTGGCAGCTGGTTGCAGCACCGCATGCGGCTGGGGGCCCTGCAGCGGGTGCCGCGCAATTTCTATGCCGGCATCTGGGATCTGCTGCATCACTGCCGCGGCATCGTGATCGGCGACAAGCTGGAGCGGCGCAACCGGCTGGCGAGCGGACCGCTGCTGAGCGAGAAGACCGCCGGAGAGCGCAACTTTGCGGCCCTGGTGGATCAGCTGCTCGGCAAGATCGAAGCGCCGGAGTACCGCCAGCTCTGCAGCGAGACCCTGCTCACCCTGATCGCCTTTGTGGCGGCCAATCCCCAGGTGCAGTTCGATGATGATCTGGCCCTGGATGTGGTGATCGGCCATGCCGTGCGCGTGGGCTGGCAGCAATGCCACCCGCAGGTGAGTGCGGGCGATTACGGCCTGCACAAGGCCGAGGCCTGGGATCGGTTCTATCGCTCCTCCCCGGCCCAGTGCCGCCGCTGGCAGGTGATGGCGCTGCAGCAGCTGACGGCCGAACCGGCGGCAGCCCTGGAGTCATCGCGGCCGTTGGGCTGAGCCGGCACCAGCTGGCACAGTCGGCTGATACCGGCCGGGAGAGCCGGCTCTCCCGGCTCTGCCTCCTCCCGCTCTCCCCGGCATTGCCTTCACATCCCCCGGCCAACCCCTGTGGCGACCCCATCCACGGCCGTGACCAAGATCGCATAGCCATTTTCCGGCCCCAGATCCGTGAAAATCGCCCGCAGCAGTGCGAGCGAGAATTGATCAGCTTTGGCATCACTTTCGGTCTGAAAGATCTGAATCCATGCATCGCTTGCCCCGTCGCGAATTCCATAGGGGCAGAGCACATCCCAACCCTTGGGCCCCCTGCCATTGACCAGCACCCAGTGCCCGCCGCCGCCCGGTAGATGGGCCTTGTATTTCACCCCGATCGGCACGGGGATGCCAGCATTCAGAGATGCCTCCACATCCGGGATCGAGGCCGAGGTGGTGAAATAGGCCTCAATGCCCAACCTTTTCAAGGCGCGCACATGCACGGAGGCATCGGTGGTGTCTCCATCCATCAACGATTGATAGGCATCTTCCGGTTCCGCCAGGCCTCGCTGTTGCCTCTGTTCAGAAAGCTTGCCGTGGGTGAGATAGTCGGCCAGCATGGTGCAGACTGTTTTGAAGCATTCTCGATAACCTCGCCCACCACTGTTGTCCACCTGGGTATAGTGATTTACTGGAATCGTGAAATCGTTCAGCCCGGGTTGCGGCACCCAGATGTTGAGGGGATTGGCAGCGGTGCCCGCGGTCGGCGTAGTGCTGGATCCCTGCGCTGCCGGAGCGATGGCGGGTGGATTGGCTTTGAGAAGTTGCTCATAACGTTCGCAATCGGCGGCCGTATGGATCTCCTGCTCGGCTTGCTGGCAGGCCGGCTTCGGATCCATGCCAATCCAGACCAGCCCTTCAGCCCGGCGGCGACGGCCCAGACCCACCTCCACATTCTCGCCAGGATTCCTATACATCATCAGCGAGCCAGGAACGGCTCGCCAATCGCGATCGCGCAGGTTTCTGCTGATCGTGGCATGACCGGAACCGCCATAGAAGCCGGCGCCTTGATTGTAAGCAAAGCTGCACAGAGCGGCCTTCTGTTTGGTGCTCAGCTGCTGCCAGGCGGGGATGCTTGACTCCAGCACTTTCCAGAACTTGTTGTAACAGTTAAACTCGTACAGATCATCCGCCTGGGCCTGGGTGATGCGATCTCCCAGCTTGATTGGTGATGAATCTTTGTAAAAGGTGCTGCCCCAGCCAATCGTGATCGGCTGGCCGCCTGTGCGGGGATCGGGATAGGCATCCAGCCGGCAACCCTCGTAGTAGTGATTCAGAGCAGAAACCTCTGCGGGTAGCCGGGATTGGCCAGCGGTCCCAGCTGAGGGCTCGGTTCTGGATGGGGCGGGATCCAGACTCGGCTGCGACTGGATCCAGGCCTCGGCAGGAATCGTGAAACGACTTGGCTTCAGGTAGCGGATGGCACCTTTCTCGATCGGCCTGAGGCCATCGGGATGGGTGTAGGGTCCGGCCAGCTTGACCATGGCCAAGGGATGCACATCACTGAGCCTGATCCATTCAATCGCCAGCTGGCCGCCGGCAGGAACGTAGGAATCAATCGACGCTGCGGTGGTATCTGGACTCAGACCGGCATCTTCATTGGCAAGGATGAAGGGCATTTCACAGATCTCCGCGACTCCGCAGGCTTTGCAGGCGGCTGATGCCAGGGGCCAGCCGCTGCTCCACTGCCGCCAGTGGCACCAGGCCGGCGAGCGGATCCGCCGGGTTGACCCCGGGCTGCGCGGGCTGCATCTGGATCGAGGCCTGAACCGGTGCGGCCAGCGAGGCCGTGGGAGGCGCGCTGTGCATCGCACTCGGCGGCAGCATCGCCGGCGCTGCAGTGGCTATCTGAGTCAGGCTGAGCCTTGGGTCGTAGGTGGGCAGCTTTTCGGCAAACTTCTGAATCGCCTTGGGGGCGAAGGCCGCCACCAGGAATCCAAAGATAAGATAGATTGCCAGCGAATCACGCGGAGGATGGTTGACGGATGTCACCCGCCCGGCGGCATCTTTGATCGCATAGGGCCTGGGGGGCGTGGCGATGACAAATACGGAAAGGATGATCGCTGTGACCAAGGCCATCATGCACATCAGCCGCATCGCGGAGCTGTTGCCTGGCGATTCTTCCAGGAAACCGATGGGTCGCTGTGAGGCCGAGGTCAGATAGGTGAGGCCAGGGGCGGGTGTCTGCATGGAGGCAATCCTGCGGATGGCGGGGATCGCCCGGTCCGACGCCAGGCGTCTGGACCGGGTCTCAGCCCGCAGTGTGTGGAGCCGGCTGGGAGCTGTCAGCCATCCGGGGCGGCCAGGTCGATGGTTTTCTGGTTTGTCTGGGATTTGCTGCTGGCAGCCTCGCAGGGCCCGGAGATGGCGGCGACGGCTGGCCGGCCCCATCGATCCTGGCCGGCGCCGGCGGCGCCGGGTGCGGCTGGCTGTGGATCTGCGGCGCCATCGGCGAGGCGGCGCGACGCGGGCCGGCGCCAGGCAGGGACAGGGCAGCCTGAACCTGCTGCCGCCCGGGCGGCAGGGCCGCTCCAAAGTGCCGGTTGCGTTGCGCCAGTCGTGCGTGACACCGGCAGCACGCGTGGGCTTTCACACCCCAGACGCTGCCAGCAGCGGGTCAGAGTCGCTGGAAAGTGCCGGTTGCGTTGCGCCAGTTGTGCGCAGACACCGGCACCATGCATGGACTTCGGCACCCCAGGCGTTGCCAGCAGCGGGTTGTGCGCTTCGGCGCAACCCTGGCGCCGAGCTTGCATCAGCCCTGGCCCAGGGGAGAGAGCGGCGATAGGCGATAGCCGAGGCTTCAGATCGGTTCGCTCAGGGCCATGCAGATGTTGGGCTGCTCAACGCATTGCTCGATCAGATCAGCCAGCTGCAGGGCGCGGGAGGCCTGCAGGCCATCGACGGCCGGTGTCTCCTGGCCGCGCACGCACTGCAGAAAATGCTCCAATTCAGCATAGAGAGGCTCGATCGATGTGATGCTCACCTCCTCGATGAAGCCATCATTGCGATAGACGAGTTCGCCATGATCAGCACTGAATGATCCGTGCGAGCGGCGGTGGATGCGCAGATTGTGCTTGAGGAAATCTGTTTCCATCAGGCTGCTGCGGCAATGGGTGTAGAGCCGCCTCACCTTGCGATGAGCCATCTTGCTGGCCGTGAGGCTGGCCACCACACCGTTGGCGAAGCCGAGCGTGGCATTGACATAATCGATCGGGCCATCGCTGCTGCGACCGCCGGCCGCCGCCAGCCGCACCACCGGCGCTGCCGCCAGCTCCAGCACCAGATCGATGTCGTGGATCATCAGATCCAGCACCACCGATACATCGTTGGCGCGATCGGGATTGGGGCTGTGCCGCCTGGCCTCCAGCACCACGATCTCCTCCCCCGCCACCACCTTGAGCAGTTCGCGGAAAGCGGGATTGAATCGCTCGATATGGCCCACCTGCAGCAGCTTGCCGGCCTGATCCGCAGCGCTGATCAGCTCAGCCGCCTCCTCCTGGCTGGCGGCGATCGGCTTTTCGATCATCACGTGCACACCGGCCTGCAGGCAGGCCAGACCCACACGATGGTGCAGCAGGGTGGGAACGGCGATGCAGACCGCCTCCACCTCCGCCAGCAGCGGTGCCGGATCAGGGAACCAGCGACAGCCGAACTGTTCGACGGCCAGAGAACCACGCCGCTGGTCGGGATCAACCACCCCCACCAGCTCGGCATCGCGCAGCAGGCTGAGCACGCGCGCATGATGCCAACCCATGTTGCCGATGCCGATGACCCCGACGCGAACAGGGTTCATGCGGAGGCGCTGCAGGAAGCCGCATTATCGACGATCGCCCCCCGCCGGGGGGAGCATTTCGCTGGGCTCGGCCGCGATCGGCTCAATCCTCACCCGCTCGATGCGAGGGCCATCCATGCGCAGCACATTGAAGCGCCAGGCCTTCCAGCGCAGGCTTTCGCCCGGGGAGGGGATGTGCTGCAGGCGCTCCAGCAGGAAGCCGGCCAGGGTGTGATGCCCCTCCGCCTCGGGCAGGCGCAGGCCCAGCTGGCGGTTGAGCTCGAAGATCTCCAGATCGCCCGCCACCGACCAGCCCCCTTCCGACAGCGGCTGCAGATCCTCGGCTGCCAGCCGTGGATCCTCCTCCTCACCCACGATCTCGCCGGTGAGATCGGCCACCGTCACCAGACCCTCGGTGCCGCCGTGCTCGTCGACCACCACCAGCAGCGGCTTGCCGCTGCGGATCAGAGGCAGAAGATCGGCGAGGGAGGCGCTCTCCTGCACCTGGCTCACCGGCAGCAGGTAGGGGGCCAGGGGGGTGTCGGGTTGCAGCAGGCCGCGGGCGATCGGTTCGGCGAGGCGGCGCAGGTCCAGCAGGCCGCGCACGTCGTCGAGCGAATCGCCGATCACCGGGAAGCGGGCGTGCTGGCTGGCATGCACCGCTTCCATCATCTCGGCGAAGCTGACCTCCAGCGGCAGGGTGACCATGCCGGAGCGCGGCACCATCACCTCGCGGACCTGGGTGTCGCGCAGTGAAAACACCCCCTCGAGGATGCTGCGCTCATCGGGCATCAATCCCGTGACACCACCGCTCTCGATCAGGGTCTCCAGCTCGCCGGCCGAGAGCACCGGCACCAGCTCATCCCAGTTGCGGGGCAGGCCGCAGAGGCGCAGCAGCACGCCGCTGAGCCGCTCCACCAGCAGCAGCAGCGGTGCCAGCGAAGCGGTGAGCGATTCGAGCAGCGGCGCCAGCCGCAGGGCTGAGGCGTCAGGGCGGTGCAGCACCCAGGCCTTGGGCAGCAGTCCGCCCAGCAGGGTGGCCAGCAGCACCAGCACCAGGAACACCAGCAGGTCGATCGAGGCGCTCGGAGCCTGGTGCAGCAGGCTCGCGGCCAGATCGGCCGCCAGGCCGCGCCCGGTCCAGCCGAGCGCCAGCAGGGCCAGGGCCGCCCCGAGCTGGGTGGCCACCAGCAGGCGGCGCAGGCGTTGTTGCAGCCGTGCAACGGAGCTGGCACCGGCCTCTGCGGCCTACAGCAGCTGCTGGACGCGGCTGGGCCGCAGCCGGATCAGGGCGAACTCCCCGGCCGCGAAGAAGGCCATCAGGGCCAGCAGGACGGCCAGCGCCAGATACCGCATCGGGATCCCGGGAGGTGGCCGCAGGATAGGGGCGCGCTGCGACTGGGATCTGTAGCGGCCTGCCGGTGCCGCCCGGGGCCAGCGCCGAGCTCTGCCCTACCGCCGCGCTGTTGAGGCCTGAATCCCGGCGGCCGAGCCGGCTGGCGAGGGTGGTTTCAGGCCACCTCGGAGCGGCCCGTCAGCGTGCGGCTGCCGGTGGCGGGGCGGCCGGATCCGGGGCGGCGGGCTGCAGCGAGACGCCGAGGGAGCGGCAGTACTCGATCGGATCGAGACCGGGCGCCAGCCCCAGCGCCTTGCGCAGGCCATCGAGCTGGTTCAGCGAGGCCAGATCCAGCAATCCGGCCGCCTGCTGGCAGGCGATCCGATGCAGGGCCTGAGGATCCGCAGAGCCGCAGGCCACCAGCAGGGGGACCGCCAGCGCGGCGCTGGCGCTGATGAGGCGGCAGCGCCAGGAGGGGAGGGCGATCAACGTTGGGCAGCAAAACGAACGCCCTCCAGGCTAGAAAACGCCTGGGTGCTCTGGCCGCTCCGCTTCACCGCCCCGGCGCTCCACTGTCCCGGCGCTGCGGCGATCCGCTGCTCCAGCGATCGACGGCTCCGGCATCTGCTGCGCTGAGCCGCGGTGCGCGTAGATCTGCTGCCGCCTCGATCCACGTTGCGTAGATGAGCTGTTGCGTCGAGCCGCAGTGCATGGTGATCCACTGCTGCGTAGATTTGTTGCTGCGTAGATTCAGTGGTGCACGGGAGACGCAGAAGGGGTTGGGATGAGGCCCTGTGCAGAAGGAGCCTGTGATGGGCATGCCTCCTTTGCCATACTTGTGTCCTTCATGTACTAGTGTGCCGTCCTGCAACTACACAGTGGAGTGGAGGGATCATGCCGGCCTCTGGGCATCGAGCCGGGCAGGGCTTCTCATCACCTCATCCCCATCGGGCAGGTCCTGAATCAGGCCCAAACATGCGATACAGCGCACTAGCTGCAGTGATCGGCTGCAGCGATCGGCTGCGGCGGCGATGCGGCGGCGATGTGGAGACGCAGTTGTTCGGGAAGCTCTGGAAAACCGGTCGACGCTTTTGGCATCCCCCTCGCGGCCGGCCCCTGCGGCCACTGGGGCCTTTGGGGCCCCTGGGGCCTCTGCCCCAAAGCCGGTCTCGCAGCAGGATTTTTTCAGGGTTTTCTTAGGAGAATCGCAATCTTCAGTGGACGCGGAATGTGACGCTCATCACGGCGGTGATGTCCTTGTCAATGCTGCGGGTGTCGTAGGAGCCGGCATCATTGGCCTCGGTGGAATTGGGGGCTGTGATCTGGAAGGTGCCCGTATCGGCATTGGTGAGCGCACCGATGCTCGAGCCCGCCTCCCGGGCGATCGCCCCAGCGCGCTGGCGGGCATCACGGGTGGCCTTGGCCAGCATATCAACCCGTTTTTCTGCCAATCTGGTGTAGGTGTATGCCGGAGGGTTGATCGTAAGCGGCACACCCTCACCGATCAACTGGCCGATGCGACGTGAAATCCTCTGGATTCTCTCCACATCACCACTATTGATCAGGATCGGCTGACGGCTCTGCCAGATGGTGTTGCGCAGCTCTCCGGTGCGCGGATCGATCCACTCCTGCTTCTCGGATTTGACCGATTCCAGCTGGATCTCCTCGGGGCGGATCCCCTGCGCTCGCAGGAAGGCCACGCTGCGCTGCACGGCGGGTTGCAGACCCTGGTACGAGGCCTGCTGGCTGGCACCGCTGTGGCTCACCTCCACCGACCAGTCGACGGCATCGCTTCTGATCCGCTCGGTGCTGGCTCCGGTGACCGTGATCGTGTCGTTGGCGCCGCGCACGCCTTTGACCAGCACGGCGCTGGCAGCCACCAGCTGGATCCCCAGCACCGCCATGGCGAAGACCGGGGGCGGCGTGCGCCGCAGCAGATCACCGCAACGTTGCAGCTGGTCGCGGCCGGGAAGGCGCAGGGGGGAGAACGGTGGCACGGAACGCAGGGGTTGGCAGCCTGTCGATCAGCAACTTAGGCAGATCCGATCGATTCAGCCGCTGGGCGCCACGGCAGGTCCCGGTCCGCTGCCGCACGCTCAGCTGTGGATCTGAGCAAGCTCTGGAAAACCGATCGCGCTCGCGGGCTGCCCACTGCGGCAACTGGGATCTCCCGGTGCCTATCAGCAAAGATGTCCGCCGGGGTGCTGCTCGCAGCAGCTCCAGAATACTACTCCATAAAGCCGGTTATG
>Ga0172376_10003377_pt1 | contig 18880 bp, 11 predicted proteins | sample Lak35m_FD_121114 | JGI IMG/M metagenome (GOLD analysis project Ga0172376, IMG submission 121114) | Freshwater microbial communities from Kabuno Bay, South-Kivu, Congo - kab_092012_35m | ecosystem: Environmental > Aquatic > Freshwater > Lake | place: Democratic Republic of the Congo: South-Kivu... | reverse complement strand
TCTAGAATTTCAAATTTTCTTAACGTAACTATTTGATTATCTATTATGTCATGATAATAGGCGTAATCCGTTTTTTTATATCCATAAAGCTCATTAATAGATCCGGTTCTAGAGAGTGCGATAGAATCTCCGCTCACTTTTATCGCAGCATTTGGGACTGCGTATGATACGTATATCCAATCAACAGAATCTTCATTTGCCGTAGATATAAATGCGTCCAAAGATTGAAGGCTGAGAGCCGCATTAATATTTTCTAAATGTTCTCCAATTAGTGAGTTTAGAAATTTTCCTCCAACAGAAATAGGAGTCGCCAATTCTGGAGTAGCTCTTTCTAATGAATCCTCATACAAAGATGTCCAACTGGGAAAATTACTTAGTATAGACCTGGCTGAATCAGATATGGTTGGAATACTAATGTCATGAATTAAGACGTCCAAAAACAGCAACAATCCAAAATCTGATATTGCTTCTGGATTTTCAAAAAAGATTGTCAACTCTAATTTTATATATCTTTTACAGTTTGTTAAAAATATTACGCCAGAATTGTTAGAAAACTCTGATTGCATCCATGGGCCGTCAAATGTGTCAGATTCATATACCTGAAGATTGAAGGTGGGTTCCAAAGTCCCTAAATAATTGGTAAATTGAGCCTTAAAAGATACTAGGTCAACCCTGGATGAATAATCTATAAATCTATATAAATCTGGAGTTGAGTCTTCGTATATTATTTCGCCGTAGTTTGTTACGTAGATTGCGTTATCATCTAACGGCGTTGAATGGTTGCCGTTATATGATGGCGACGTTAATTCTGTTCCAACAAAGACAAAATCACCTAAAAGATTTAAGCCACTTTCAGATCTTTTATAGCAAAAGTTTTTATAAAACTGGTTATTATATAGGTTGATGGGATCAGTTGTCCAAACGTTTCCGATTTTTGTTAAAGTCTGCGCTTCGTAGACCCAACAGATAGTTTTTCATCTCTGATCCTTTTTAATTTACTCTAACCAAATTGAATACTCAGAAGTTACTCCATGCTCTGGATGAATGTACATTAGATGCTGGCAGGCTCTGCCCATAGAAGAAAAGAACTCCTGTGCATATGTATTTCCGCTTTCTGGTGAACCGGATATTCTAAGCATTCCGCTTCCTATTGTCATCTTAAACTGTTGGTGATAATGCCCCATGAATACATCGTCAAAATGTTCAGGAATAGCACCATCTTTCCAGCCCATTACTTTTTTATAGTAAGCGTGATAAGAACTTGGTGACGGTAATTGATCGCCGTGTATCAACAAGCTACCATAATCACCTATTGTATCTACTGCGTACCAGTTTCTTTCTCCTCTTCCATCGGGGATATTGAAACTGATTCTTTCCTCTTTATCAAAGATAAGTTCAAGTATCTTGTATAGTAATCTATCCATATTTGTTTCTGGATCATGAGACTTTCTCATCTTTCCGCCAACAGCTCCATGATTTCCTATGATACCGATAACATGTACTCGTTTAAAGTTTTCTAATGCGGTAGTCAAAAACTTAGACAGTATTCTTGGGCCATTTATGCCAACCTGCCTATAAAGACCCGAATCAATTAAATGAGATTGACCAGCGAAAATTTCTTCTCCTTCAACTATATCGCCAAGCAGCCATACATGAAGATCGTCTACGTTATGATCCATTCTTTGAATCTCGGTAATTTCAATTAATTTTTCCGTGTATTGCTCTATTCTTTGTTCTAACACGTCAGTGTTATAACTGGCCGTAATTTTACCCATTTGCCAGTCAGCAAAAACTGCAACGGCGGTCTCCGGAGTTTTGTGTTTAGAAGAAGCCTTAATTGAAGGCTGTTTTATTTTTGGTAGTTCAAAATTAGAGAAAACATCGAAGGCAGCTTGATATGCGGCTACCACAACTTCGTGTTGAACGTTTTTGTGTTTATCTACTAGTTTGGCTAATCTTTTATTTTCTGATCTAAGAAAATCGTTCCTAGAATCAGAAACCATAGATGCCAATTCGGAACTTGCGTCCTGCTCGTAGAGGTCTTCAGATTGGATTTCCATAACAGACGATTGACTATATGATCCATCTTTTTCGTTTATGTAATCAACTATTTCTTCATCTGTTATCTCAATAATATTTAAGTCCTCATTCAAAATGTCTCCCTTGCCAACGTTTTCAAAGACCAAATTTTTTGCCTGTGAAACATTAGGGGCGCGCACTATATAGGTATTAGTTATTACGAAATTTTTTTCCATATTTGAACCTACTGTTGATTATAAATTGTACTGACCAATTATAGCAGCATAAATAGCTATGTTGCCAGCACCTGGATACAGTTTATCGCTTAAGGGAGTAAAATCTGCCAAAGGCAGATCCCTTCCATCTGCGTTGAATGTATTGATTGAAACGCCCCTTATGTAATCAGAAGACTGTCGTATTTGTCTTTCTATTTCAGATATAGAAATGGTGTCTCCTATTGTCAAGGAATTTAAATATCTTTTTACAAAAAGTGAAGCTTGGTTTTTTATTCCGGCTGCAAGCACATCGTCCACAGAATTAGACAGGGAAATAGTGGCAGAAAGGTTTATCTCTATTTTTTCTGCCAACCTAACATTAAATCTTACTCCAGCTGGTCTAACAGAAGCAATTGACGACAATATAACCTCTGGCATCTGTTGTATTGCGGATAAGGTCTCTGGAACAACTATAATATCGCAAGACCCTATTCCATACGAACTTTCTCTGATTCTTACGTCTCTTACTCCCTTAATTGATAGTGCCGCAAATCTAACTGATTCGGTGGTTCCTGCAGCCCTGGTTTTGATAGAAGCAACTATTCTTCTTCTATAGTTTTCGTCTCCCTCAGAATTAATTTTTGAGTAAACTTCTTTTGTATTTTTACAAAAAATAACTACACCAGGAGGGGCAATAAAATTATGTATTGTTAAAGAATTTTTTGGAGCGACATAAGCGTTGTCCTCAAAATCTGGCATGATCATACCATACGCCTTTGTTGCTCCTGGGGGTATTATAACTTCTCCATTTAATTTATATCTATATTGTCTACCAGAAAAATTTTCCATATTGTTATAAACAAGAGTTTGTGATGGCACGACAACTGCTTGACTGTGTGGTTTTTGTATAAAAAATTCAATATTAAAAGACTGTCTTTCTGCGGCGGCAGAGTCAGAAATCTGCTTTCTTGTTACGCCATAGAGTTCGCCTATCAAATCAAGACTTCTGCCAGAAGCCGTAGACAGTCCACTTTGTCTAAATGTAAAATTTAATGAGGAATAAAGATCAGATATTTGAGAGCTTATTGCTTCAGCAAATGCTCTTGCTATTGATCCAGGATAAACTGCCGTTATGCCAGCATCAGTCTCTAATGAATTGAGAATAGAAATTAAAATTTCTTCTTTTTCTTTTGCGCCGTAAACAACCATTTATACTCCTAAGCTTTGATTAACCGAAATCGTTACTGGTTGATTTGTGTCTGTTATGATATGAACATCAAACCTTATAGAATTTTTTGAGGTTGGAACTGAGGTTATTTGTATATTTCTTCCAGCAAAAATATCTTCTTTTTCAAGGGCAGCCCTTATCATTTGGGATCCGTAATCTCCTGTCTCTTGACATTGAGGCATACCGTATAGTAAAGATAGATCAGTTCCTAAGGAAGGATAGATTTTAAAGTCGCCGGGTTCAGTCATAAGCCTTAGATAAACTTGTTGAATATCGTCCTGAAGGTTGGAATTTGTGAGTGCGATGTCTTTTCCTCCATTTATCAAAAAATCACCAGACATCGTTAAGTGTATATCAGACATTTTTTATCTCATCTGCCTTACTTTTTGCTTGAGAAAATTCATATCCTTCTTTTAATAAATCGATTAAATATTCAATATATTCTGCGGAGTGCTCCTTAAGAATATTGTGTACAATCATTTTATTTTTTTCAGAAAGGCCCTCTGTAGAAATTAAAGAATCATATTTTTGATTATTATTTAATTCTTCAAAGCCTAGTCCATAATCACCTTTTATAGTAATGGGAATTTGAATATCTTTTTCTTCTAGATTCTTTAACTTTGCCAAATAATGCTCAGCGTTATTTTGGGCCGAGTTTATGGTTTTTGGGTCTAATTGAACTAGTGTTGGCTGCGAATAATCATATGCTGAATAATTAAAATTAAAGTTATTCCATCTTAATCCATTTTCTGAACAAAACATTCTTATTTTATCTGCAAAAAATGATATTGACCTACCACTTGCACTTATGACTATCCCCACTCCAGAGGTTGCAAATATCTCTATATCACCTTCGTCATTGAGTCTAATAAAGGAGTTATTGTCTGGATGATTAAGGCCAACCTCTCTTCTTGAAAATTCGTTCCTCCTAGTTAATTCGTCGGATACAGAAAATTCAAAGTTAGATTGTGTTAGATTGCTGCGTTGTTCGTACATGATTACCTCGACATATACTTGGGTATGCCCGTATTTACGGTATAGTTTCTATCATAACTAGATGATATTTCTGGTTGATCAAAGTAAAATGCAACATAACCATTGCTTTCATTGTCATCTCTAAATTGAACAAAACACCTAGTGCCGGGCTCGGGAGCCACAGACTGAACCCCAACAGTAACTGGGCACGGCACGTTATGCATAATGTTTCCCGTTTCAGTTGACATTTGATCATCCAGCACTATTGAAGCAGTATTGTCCTTCATACTATAGGACATTATAACACCAGGCCTGCCCTTACCCTGTTTCATTTTTGATTGATCTATTTGATTTTGTATCTTATGATCAAATTTAGGATAATTAATGGGCATAGCGCTTTCCTCCTAGCCAATTTTCTAGGTAACTTTTTTGATTTGAAGAATCTATTTTTAATGTTGGAGAAGTGCTTATTGTGTTTTCTCTAATCCAATTTTTTAAATCTTCTTCTTTTTTTCCGAGTCATCTTAATATATATAGATGATGCATCAGAGAAATTTGTTCCGGTGATCCAACCCTTTTCCCAATACCCATCACCCCAAGCGGACACCCTATTGCTTAAGCCGTCTACTGCCTGTTTGCTAACCTTAAATCCCATTTTTGATCTAACTAAATCTATTTGATTTGCTATATTCCAACATTTTCTATCAAAAAGATCCAGTCGAATATTTCCTTTTTCGCATCTTTGATTTATATATGATTTTATTTGTTCCTCTGTTAGATTCTCATTAGCCTTATCTGGTAAAGCTAATTTCCAATAAATTATATTTTCTTTTTTGGGAAAAGATATATACGCTGTTCCCATTCCACCGTCTTTTGGCACAGTAGAAATCTGCCAAAGACCTATAGCTCCATATGTTTGTTGTGCAATGTAAACTTTTCTTTGAGATTCTCTCACAGAAATTGCCACAAAACACGAGGCTAACTCAGGGGTAAATAATCCATATTGAACTAAGGCACTGTACAGTATATTGGGCTCAACACTTGCATGATTTGCAGTGTAATCTTTTGTAAATTCATTTAATTGAACTCTTTCTTCGGCTCTGTCCGCTGGCAATCCAACAATTCCAGGAGGATAACCAGCAGATGTGGGAGCCTTGAAAAAGGTTTGGAGTTGTCCGTTTGGACCAGTGTATATACCGCCCCTGGTTGCGGCAAAACTGAAATGTATGTGATTATCATGGGTTACACTAGTATCTCTTTTAACTTTGAGATGTTTTAAATTAGGATATTTGTTTGCAATTATGGAAGTTGAACTATTGTAGGTGTCGTACTCTTCACTAGTATATTTGGCCGAAATAGCCATGTAATCAGGAACCAAATGCTGCGGCATCGCGTTAAACTTGGTTAGCAGAAGGTGGAGCTGGTAATCATATCCTTGTTTAGAATTTATGTTCGTTATTCTTCTTATGTATTTTCTTTCAACTTGATCGCTTGCTGTTTCATAAAGATTCATTATGTCAAATGCTCTGCCGAATGCGTGATCAGTTATACTATTACCTTGCGCTCCAGAGCTTCTGGGCTTAGAACCATCGGTACCATCTTGTCTAAATGTTCCAAATCCGCCCCAATGACCATCTATTGTTAAGGGAGAGCCAAACGAAGTTGAAGCTAGGGCCATTAAACACTCAATTAAACTTGCACTTATAAAAGCTCTTTCTGAAGCATTTTTGATCAAGGCCTCGTTTATTTTTCTTTCAATCGTATCTGCGGTGCCTTCATAAAGTTTGGAGTTTGGAACGTCGTATTCAGCCGCCAAATTGTTGTCTTTGATATCAAAAAAGAATCCATTTTTCAAAACATTTATATCGCCTTTGTTCAATCTAAGATGCTTTGAAAGCAGATCTCCTCTTTGAGAGTAATAAGTTTTTTGTAAATCAGTCAATCTTGAATGAAGAGCAACGTCCATATATTTTGTTGCTACAGCACCGGGTGCTGATTCATAATCCTGCCAAACATGAGGAAGATTATTTGTTCCAACAGAATAAATTGCACTTTTATATGCGCTATTATAGGTAGCATTTAAAGCTGTTGATACATCACTGAACAATCCTCTATCACTACCTTGTCGCCCCAGACCGCTTTGCAGAAGTATATTTGCGGCAACAGCCTCTGCTTCTTCACCATCAGAAGTTAACTGCCCCTCAAGCATTGTTGTCAGCAGTCCTTTATAGTTTTCTTTTATCAAATTAGATCTATATACGTTTTGGTAAACAGGGTTTTTAAAAAGATATTTTCCAGAGGCGGCCGACAACAAATCCGGAGTAGTCAATGTTCTTCCGGTATACGCTCTTTGAGATTGAGAGGTGCCAACTATAGCTTTACCATTTCTAGGCACTATGTTGTTTACTATGCTCATTGTAAATGATTTAGAATCATTTAAAGAATTTTTGTTAAATTCATAAAAAGAAGTCACAATTTATTCCTTTGCTAATAACCTTTTTTGTCCACTTTTTTGCCTGCGGCAACAGTATCTCTGGCCTTAATAACGGATGGGCCTTCGGTCCTGACTACGTTGTCAACATAAACATTTGCCAAATTATTCACTACTAGCTCCCAATTCAGGGTATAGGGAGTTCCGTCATTATAGTACTCGTCCCAGAGCACTAATGGCCACTTAGAAGAAATTCTATGTAGTTCTTCGGCAATTTTTATTTCAACCAATATACAATACAACTTCTTGGCTTTTTGAGAGTCTGTTATTAAACTGTCATTTATTCCGGATGTATAGTCTTTGACTTTAATTTTATTTTCAATTTTTTCTTTTATGATGTTGAAATTTTGTCCTCGCGAAAGGAACGAATTACTAGCAAGCGATTTTTTAAATTCAGATTCAACAGTATTTAAGTCATACTTATACTGAATGAATAGAGAGTGTACATAGAATCTTATTTTTTCCAACGCTTCTTCAGAAGTTTTGTAGAAAATCGTTGCTAGAATTCTGCTAAATGGATCTTGTATGTATTTATTGTTTGGATTTTTATAAGACGTATTAGGATCGTAAAAGCTGTCATCAATTTGAGCGGTCATGCTTCCATCAGTCTTTTGCTTTATTCTTAAAAGGAATACTCTGTTTTTCAAAGAATTATAGGTAAAATATGTGCTTCTTAAACTGGGAGAAGTTGTTGAAGCTATTATGTCGTCGTTATTGCTTGTAGATATTGCTGATAATTCTGGAGTATCTATGCCCTCGAAGCGAACTACAAGTGATGTTGATGACAATATATCTATAACATGTATTGTGTCACCATCTACTACTCCAGATTTTTCTTTTTTATTTACTTGATTTACCAATGAAAGAGTAGAAGAATTTTGCTCAAGTGGTAAACCCTTTGTTGTATCTAAAATACAAAGAACTTTAAAGAATGGCTCAAAACCTGTTTTTTCTGGGCCTAAACCAGAAAGATCTAAAACCCTACTATGGATTGAAGCATTTTCGTAACTTATATATCTTACAAGTTCTTTAATTTCAACTTCTTTCCACCCTAAATTCTTCAACAAATCATCAGTTCTCAAATAAAAATTTCCCTCTGAAGTAGGAACTCTTTGTCTAGTTCCAAGTATTCCCGGGAGCAGGGCTTTTGAGTGGTATCTTCCTACTACCATTCCTTGATTATAAGAAAGTCCGGCGTCCATTGGTTGACCATTCTTATTTAGATATTGCACATATGCGCCATGTTGATCCAAAAGATTATCCCTAACCCAAGTCCAACCCTTCCATATTAGATGGCCAAATATTGGAATCGCTTGAGATACTCCCAGCGCAATAGCTGTAGCCCCGTTTAGCTGTCCGTTATTACCGTTAATTTGTGCCTTTTTTGATACTTCTTCCATAAAAGAAGAGCTAGATGGATCATCAAAAGCCCCATATGTCATAGCGGCTACCGTATCTTTTATAACAGCAGAAGCTCCGTGAGTATACTGTATTCCTCCCATCATTTGAGATTCAAGATTATCAGAAAGTGCGTCTAAAGAAATCCTTCCACCAGAAGATATTCCAGAATTACCACCCTGAATTGAGCCAATATATATTCTTGTATCATTTCTAATTGCCTGAGTATTCATCCAAGAATGAATCCAGGAAGTCATAAACCACTTTGCTGGATCGTTTACTGTAACCAATGCGTTAGGGGTTATCGATGTTACAAAGCCAAGTTCAGAAGTGAAATGATGTACGACTTGTTCAACTTCAAACATACCGTACATTCTTTCATAAACGTCTGCCAGATACACTAAGTCGTGCGGCCTTATGTCGGGATTGCCAATTATCAAAAGCTCTCCACCGTAGATATCTTTTATGTTTTCTTTTAGGTGGGCTAATCCTATTCTTCTGGCCAAGAGCTCGTCTGGAGAGCCAGTTAGATTTTTCATCATTCCCCTAGATGCTTCAAACGGATGCAATATTGGATGCAATATGCCAAGAAATCCTTCTCCTATTGGATTGTCAAAATATATTCCAGTTTCAACAGTTGACTCTGTTTGTTTATCTGCTGGAGCCCCCTTGTCTAGCGCAACGGTCACCGGGAATCTTCCGTCCGATACGGCGGTAATTACCGTAGAAACATTTTGAGTTGTTTCCATTATTTGGTTGCTCAAAATATGGCTAAATGAACTTAGGTAATGCATTCTTTGAAACGGCTCTCTAATTTCTACAACTGGTTCTCCGTATTCCCTAGTGAATGGATTGTCAACTGCCCTCAATATAGAGCCACTTCTACCAAGTTGGTAATATATGGAATCATTTAACGCTTTATTCAGTATATTCGCCTGTTTAGATAGCTGAGCTACTTCAGACAATCCATAGCCCGTCTGCAACATACCGACTTTTAACATCGAAAGCAATCCATCTAGAGCCGTACCAACTGCGCCAAGGATTACTCCAATACTATTGTCCCAGCGATTTTCTATGGTTTTAGCAGTTCTGCTAAAGATGTTTCCCGCGTCACTACCTTGACCCTTATACTTAAGTAATAATTTTTTGAACTCTTTCTCTTTGCCAGCTCTTGCATACTCTGAATTTGGATTGATAAACGCCGCAAATATTTTGTCAATCTCTTTAAAATCCCATTCATCGCCAATCGCTCCAAATCCTATGCCTATTTTTCTTGATGGCTTAAGAACAAGCCAAGCTCTTGAGTAAGGATCGTTCCAAAGTTTATTCCTAAATACCCCAACTAAAGTCAGAAACAAATCTCTGGGCGATTTTATAAGTACTCCTAAATCTACTATGCCTGCTTGTTTTCTTATTTCTTCATTATCGGTTGCTATAAAATTTTGTTTGAATTTATTAATTTTGTCATAAGTAAGCTTATTGAAATATGATATTAATCCATCTTTTTCAATCGGCGCATCTATAAAGTTCTTCCTAACATATTCTATTGCTAATTGGCTTGAACTAGAAATTTCATTTCCAAACAATGCTTGAAACTCGTCAACTGCTGAATTTCCAGTGTCGTTAAATTTTTTAAATATTTCCGTACCAGCTTGACTATCAACAAAAATATTTTTAAAAATACCTTCAAAATCATTATCGTCTTCTGGGTCTAATCCGTAAGTTTCCATGAAGATCGTTTTTACAGATTCATATGTGTGATATCCCGCTCTAAATTGATTCCATATCTCCTGGGCCGTACTTAAGCTCCTACCACTACCCGCTATAACCGAAACTCTTGGAGAATAGGCTTCTTCGTAATATTTTCTTGCGTCTATTGAAATAGGATCAGCCACTGAAAATACCGGAATAAATTCAGCTGTGTTTATTCCATATGTATTATTTCCTGTTTGTGCTCCAGCTTCATCTAAGAGCTTTAATCCGGCTTCTTTTGAGACTGGATCCAACATATTTCCATCTCCATCTTTTATATCGGATTCAGATGGATTCAATGCTCTTCTATAATATGAGCCGTAGTTACCTCCGGCTTGAGTAATTTATGCTGGTTGATATCGCCGTAGTAGTATATTCGTCCAAATTACTTTTAGTTGTACCGGGATATAAAAGAAGCGGATTTGGCGCTGATACCGTAGCAATTAATTCTTCTCCCTCAAAATTTCCAAAACCTAATACAAAATCGTTTACTTCTTCACCTTGACCATTTTTTGCTTTGAATTTTTTAATTGGACTAAAAGAAGTGGCAGCTACTCCCAGGGGAACTGTATTGGGAACAAAGGCAAAACTACAGTAAGCAGGAATTGGCATGTCGTTATATCCAGGACTAAATTCTTTTTTAAAAGTACTTGTTGCAGCCGAGTATTCGGTAGTGCGCAAAATATTAACGTCACTACTCAAAAGACCTAAATAATACGCGGCGTCTGGAGAAACAACTGCAGCAATATCTGCTTGACCTATATCAACGGTCGTACTTGGATTATCGGCTTTATAGCCAAATGCGCCAAAGAGAGTCTCCCCCGCAAAATCTAAGGCGTTCTCTATAAAACCATCTTGGTCGGATACGTCTATGTTGTTACTGTAAGAAACAAATTTAGTTCTTTTTTCGCCCCACAAAAAGTACGCTGGCTTACAAATTACAGCTATGTTTGTTCTGGAATTATATACCATTACATGAGCTTGTTTATAGTCTTTTGCTTTACCAACTAATTCGCTTTTTGTTTTGCCAGGAAAATATTTACTTAAAAGCTTGTCTTGATCTGCGGGATTATCTGGTAAATACGGCCATCTCATAGCGATATAGAACTGTTCATCCATTGCGGTTTCTGGCTTACCCCAATCATTAAAACTTATCTCGCCCTTGCCTGGTTCGGGAAACGGCATTTGGTAGAGATCGCTATTTGCATTATCTAAATTTTCAAAGCTTGAAAAATTGTATGAGTTCTCTAATGGTTTGGAGGCTACTAAACCGGAAAGTTCATTCTTAGTGAAGAAATTAACATCTGATATAAAAACATTAACAAATTCTTCGCCATAGACAGAGCTTATTCCTTTAATAAATGCTTGTGCTCTATCCTGTCCTTCGGTTGTATCAACTTGCAATAGATACCCTATTCCGCCACCAATAGGACCAGTAGTAAATTCATTCTTTATAGAAGATCCAAATGAAAGATCATATGTAATTTCGTTGAATTGAAATGAAAAATTATTTAATTTTTGAGCTGAATCTAACTTATAGGAAAAGAATGGAAATCTAAATCTTTTTGGGAGTTGAGATATTTGCTTGTGCTCCTTTTCTTTTTCTATCGGTAAATGAAAACCAAGGGTTACAAATCCCTTTTTTTCAGGAAGCTTTGCCACAACTATTTCTTTATTTGTTTTTTTATCCAGTTTTAAAACTTTTTGAGATTTCTCAGAATCAAAATTTATTATTTTATTACTTAAAACACCAGTTGGTTGAAAAATATCTGAATTATCTTGTTGATTAACTCCATATTGAGCCAAAAATTGGTTAGGTTCGCTGTCTCTAAGAAATGCTTCTTGATCAGCGTAAGGGCTTGTCTGCCTTGCGAGTTTATCTATGATTTCTTGAAGAGATTGATCTTCTTTATCGTTCATCTTTATTCCGTTTGAATAACCTAATTCGGCTAATTTTTCTTCAGTTAAGATTCCGGTTGTTATCGGAACAACTCCAGAAGTATAAAGCCAATGCGGCTTACCATAAAATACAGTTGATCTATCTTCAAATGGTCTAACTGCAACTATATAGTTTGGCAGTAATCTTGCGCAAACTTGGAATAAATCCCAGATTGACCTCATGTAAGTTTGTGCCCTAAATGAAACTTCGTCGAAGCCTGGCATATCGTCATCGTTGTTTGCAGAGACAAGCTTAAGCATTCTAAAGACATTCGTTCCGCCTCTTCCACTAAGACTACCCAGCAAACCAGCACCAACGAGTGCGACGGCTCCAGCTGGTAAACTAAAAGGAGCAGTTACTAGAGCGGCTCCAGCAGCTAGCGTAATTGTCTTGGTTGCTGCCACTGAACTGCTGTCTCCACTTGGTATTTGACCGGAGGATGTCAAACTATCCACAACATTTCTTGCGTCGGGTGAACCGGATTGACCCGCTCTAGAAACAAGATCATTCCATGACCTATCACTTAATCTAGACAAATAATTTATTCTTTCATTTGGTTCTGAATCAGGGGTTATAGAAGAAACACTAGTCCACCCATCTCCTAAATCTCCGCCTAAAAATTGAGCTATACCAGTTCCATTTCCCGGATATATATTTCTTTTAAATATTTCAAGATCTCTTTGAGACGAAAAATTCGCCCACAATCGATTCATTAATGCTATGCCATCTGGTCTTAAGGCCGGATCAGAAAAGTTAAAATTACCCACAGCATTGTAAGCGTCTGATATCCCCGTTATTACTGCCAGATGCCTTTTTTCTTCTGCTACTGACATTGGCTCATATAAAATATTTCCAAAATGTCTAATTCCAAATTTATTTTCAGAAAAAATTAGTCCTCTTTGCGCAAGAGCTATGCTTTCCCTAAACCTTGATGCGCCCATCGACATAAGTCTAACCATAAGATCCCTGGGCTCAGAAAGCCATAGGCCAGTGTTAATGCCGCCATCTATCTTACCACTGTCACCTTTTTTCTTTGTTGAATTTACGATTGCACCAAGCTCTATTGCATCTGACTGAGCCGTTACAGTAACTATTTCGCCTTGTTCAACCTGAGTTATTGTTCCGTTAAACAACGTCTGCAAAGAATTTGGATTTGAACCATATCCGCCCCTTAAATGAACTCTAACTCCTGGTTTTAGTCTTATATTCTCTATGTCAACCACATAATCGCTTCTTATATGATCCGTGACATATCTGGCTTTATTCAAGGTTGTATCTATTACTCTTGATAGACCACCAGTTATGCTTGGATCTCCTGGATTAGTAAAATCATCAGAATACAAGGACGATGACTCTTTTGTAGTTAACTTTGCGTAAAGATTTGAAAGTCTGATTATAAGAGTATCTCCCAATAAATCCTCTGAACTAACAACTGAAAAATCTATAATAGATTGCAAACCATAAAAGTTATCGAAAACTTTTACTCCAGCAAAGTGTCCCCCTTCATCTATCAGCCACAGCATATACGTTGGAAATGCTCTTATCATTCTTCCAGAAATATCCCTATATTGAGTGTCTATTAGTATATTTTGCCAGTGAGCTTCTATACCTCCTGTATATGGATTTCCGTAATTGTTCAAGCTCTGCAATCCGGTAATTGCGTTTTTTGTAACGGCTTTAGTGGGGTCAGAAAAATCATCTGTTATATTTCTTCCTGTTAGATTAGCTGCGGAATTACCTTTTGATTTAACATTTACCCCATCAACCGTGAGATAAAACCTTCCATCTTTTTCCGTGTCTACATAACCAAAATGAACCTCTGAACCGATACTAAGCATTGCGGGTATTTTTGTTTTATTGTTTGGATCAATAATCGGCATTGTATACATATTTGCAACAAAATCTAAATCATCTAAATGGAAACTTACAAGTTTTTCTTCTTTTAGATTAAAGCCGCCGGCTAAAGCATATTGTACCTTTGACATTATATCTTCTTTAACCGTAGAATATTTGCCAACCTGAGTTCCAACATTAGATACCTTATTTGACCAAGATGCATCTACGTCGCTAACTTTAACAGATGATGTATATTCTATTTGATCTGTTATTAATTGCATATTCTTTTTTATTACATTGTATACGTAATTATTAGAAGGATTAGATCCTATTAAGTTTGGATTTCTTATTATAGATGAAAGTAATTTTAGAAAATTTTCATAAGATATATCGTTTGCCTTAAGTATAGATATAACTTTTTCTACTACACCTCTTTCTCCTAAGTATTTTCTCTCAACATGGTCCTGGTACATTTTAAGCAGGTTGAGTATTTCTTGTGAAAGAGAATGATTAACTATGTCTAGGGTTTGTTGACCTATTCCTTGTCTATCTCCTGGAACTTTTAGCTCTTTTGGTTTTTCTTTAAAATTATATATAACCTCTTTATCAAACATTTCAAAACTTCTAAAATAAAAATCAGGATCTAGGTGGCCTACAACATTATTTTCTTTATCTTTTAGGCTTAAGGGCAGATCTGGATACGCATTAAAAATACCCCACATTTGTTTTATTCTTAGAAATGGATTTCTTTTTGTTCCAAATTCTTCTATTAATTGTTTTTGATGTGATGAAGACAACTTCTCTCTACCTTGCTGAAAGATATCGAAGTCTAAAAGACTTATGTTTACGTCATAAACATGCGGATATCCAGGTATGGTGTTGACAGAGTAGTTAGATGGAATGACATATTTGACTCCCGATAGGGCAGTTATTATATTCTTAATTCCAATAAACCCAAGAACGCCAGAGGAATGATTCAATCTAGCTAGAGCGTTAACGTGATCAAATATTCTTTTCAGTTTATTTAATTCTTTTTCTCCTATAACTCTCATCGAGATGTTAATAAATGTATCTTTTCCACCTATATGTTGATAGGTTGGTTCATCCTGCATTTGAATATGCATTTTTGCAATATTGTTACCTAGAGTTAGGCTTACTCCGGTGACTATGGCAGACTTAGGATCTAGATCAATTTTTATCATGGGTACTTCCCATTCCCTAAAGATAAACTGGCCCTCTCGTGCCCTCATTCCTTCCATAAAATCTGATATTGATGAGTTATTAAAAAATTCTTCATACTTTATAACATTGAATACTTTTTTAACTTCTTCTTTTATTTGTTTTTTCAAATCATTATATTGTTTGGTGCCTTGTTTGATTTGCATTTTATTTGCTTTAGCTTTTGTTTCAATTTCAACTTGCTTGTCAAGATAGCCTACAACGTCTCTTGCTCTTGCTTTGAGAAAATTTTTTACTTGCTCTAACCCAAAGTTTGTCAATTTTTTTCCGCTTATACACAAGTTTTTTCTCATTCATTGATGACTGTGTAGATTCTGCGGGAATGCTTACGGCATCGTAGTCTTGAAGATATTTAGTTTCGTCTTTAGTGAATTTTCCTGATCCATTTTCATTTATAAAATTAAGTACGATATTCGCATATGATTTTCTTGTTTCCGTTTTTTCGTTAACGCCTGTTGTTAATATATCTAAAGCTGTTTTTATTTTTTGATAAATTGATGCATTGTATACTTTGTTTTGCTCCAAATTTCGCACATCAGAAAAATCCATACCGTACTCTGCGGCTGGATCACTTGGAAAACCGCTGCGTTATACCCAGGCTACCCAATATGCCTTTCCATGCTTCTCTACCATATTCACTAAATGCTTTTTCTTTTTCGCTTCGAAAGTTAGATACATCCGGTAAATATATTTTGGTTTGAGTTTCTGCAGGAATATAAAAAGAAATATTTTTTCCATCTGTCCATTCACTAATTATATTTGTAGTAAATTTTTCGTCTTCATACGCGCTAAATCCAATCTCCGGATATCTATCTACTGGCGTATTTTCTTTGTATCCACTAAGTTTTTTGCCTGGTTCTTTTTTGTCGTCAGATTTTTTCATCAAAAATGAGCTATTAACATAGTTGTGCATTTCTCCGGCTGCCCTACCCATAAACTGCCTATACTTACCCCAATGAACCGCCTGATTAAAATCATTAATCATTGGTAAAAATGGCTTGTGGTTAAAATTCATTAGTTCTATATCTACCGCTAGAGCAAACGGGAAATTTGGAATAGTAGTTATTGACATACTGGACAGGGCAACAGCGGTTATTCCATGAACTTTATTTAGGTAATCATTTCTAATCGGAAGAAAGGGAGAATATTTAAAAGCCGCTATTAATCCCCTTAGAGACGAAAGAAACTTGTCTATCTTTTGCTCCTTTGATCCATCAATGCCAAAGTCAATTTGATAGTTATCATTTAAGGATATTTTGGAGGCGTCATCTATTGATATTCCCCATATTTCTTCATAATTTGGAAAAAATAATTTCATTCTTATGGACGTTTCTTTGTATCCAGAATTGAACTTGGGGCTAGATTTTTGTCTTATTGCCCCTCCCGTCATGCTGCCACCTTTAAAAAATGTATTCACATCTATACTCAATGGCGGAACGTAAAAATTACAAGCCCCTATTCGCAGATGAAAAATATCAGGAGATTTTGGCTGTATATTCGGTCTATATGGAGATGAATCTAAAACTTTTTTCATTTTCTTCGCCGTATTTTCATATTTTGCAGCGAGTTGGAAAAGTTTTCCTTGTATATCTTTACCTTCAAAATCTACCGTTCTTCCAAAAGCTTTTTCTAATGAATCCATAAAATCTTCTAAACTATTCAATGTATCTTCTTGTCCACCTCCAAGTCCATTGTTGGAGTAGTCCGAAGCCGCTGCTATTGAATCAAAAAAGAAACTTACAAGACTAGGAAAATATACATTAATGGTTGCAAGGGTCACAGGATTTGATGACAGTTTTTGGATTACAGTATTTAATTCATCCAACCATTCAAGATCCCTTTCTGGTTTTATCGAATCAAGCGCAGATCTTTTTGCTCGCTCTACAGAAGATAGCCTGTGTTTTGCAAATTCAGATATTGTAGAAGCGTGTCTGGCTAGAGCCAAAAGACCACTTTCTTCAACCTTGACCATCAAAGCTGCAAGGGTTTTTTCAGTTAGCTTGGCAGCCATCTCCAAGTTTGAGCCTCTAAATACATTGGTAAAAAATTTTCTTTGTGGAGAATCTAATTCAGGTGCATAGCCAAACGCCCTGTTCAACAACCTGCTGTACGCATTTTCCGCTTGTATTCCCGAAGATACATTTGGGTTAGAAAAATTTACTTTACTTAAAAAAGCCAAAAATCCGATCATGAGACTCCGGATTAACTGTTGCTTCCGTAAACTCACTGACTTCTGAAAGAGAGATCTTTTCTCGTTTTATCAACTCCGCTTCTTGATTTTGGGCACTAACGTTTGCCTCTATTACATTTACCCAGGCATCTATTCTAACTCTTATTGCGCTTAAAATTGCTCTTGCAATTACTGAAGGATTGGCGCCATCTTTAAATTTTTTTGAAAATGTTCCGTTGTCATTTTCTCTCCAATAATTTTGATATACATCTAAATTATAGAAATAATTATCATAGAAATGTTTTCTTATACCTTCTTGCGAAGTGGTTAGTGGAAGATCATTACCCCTTTTGTAGTACTGTTGAACATATTCATCTATTGTTAAGTCGTACTTTGTACTGCTTGTATTTTGAACAAAAAGATTTATACACGCATTTAGCAGGCCTTTTAATAGCAAATCTTGTTCATCATAAATAAAAATTTTTTTGGTATTAGAAGGGAGCTGAAAATTCAATTCTTTTCTTTCATCTCCCTTTTTGCCCATTCTGGTTGAAAACTGTCCTGTATTTAAAAATTTTAGGAACTCTTCACTTGGTTTACCGGTAGATGTTAGTGCATTAATTGGAAATGGACCGTATATAGCTCTTTGAATAGCTTGTGTTAACTTTACGCCGTTTTGGGATGTACTTGACAGAGCATTTAGGTAGCCTATGGTAACTGCACTGATTGAGCTAGGCATGTTTATATCATATTGTTTCTTTTGTTGATTTCTGTTATGCGTTGAGCTGAGGAATCTTTTTGATAAGATTTACTCATGTTATTCATTATACTATAATTGTTAGATTTTGTAAACTGCGTTTCTTGAAAAGAAAAATCAGGCTGTAGATCAGACTTATTATTTCTAGCTGTCTGCATATTGACATTCAAGTAACCGGAATCATTCATCTGTATATGGGTAGATGATCCACCTATATAGCCCTCAAAAGACCCCTTAATTGAATCTGAAGTATTTGGAGATTTCGAATGCCCTACGCTTTGAGGCCCTGATTCATCAGATCCAACAGAGGTATTTTTACTTGAAGATATGGCTGCCGCATATTTATTTGATGTCTGCGTTCTATGAGAAGTATCTATTCTTTTAGATGCGGCATCTTTTAAGTTTTTATTTTGTGTATCTGCGCCAAAAATCATGATTTAATACCTTAATAGCCACTTGCAATTTCTTGGTACGGATCCCTGCCAACTTGTGGCGTTCCTGGATACATAGTAGTGTCAACATCCATATTTTGTCCGAATCCAGAGAATATCCTTAAAAAGTCTTCTGTTTCGGATCTATTTCCATATAAGTTTACTTTATAGCTCATACCTGGAGAATAGGATCCGTCAACTATTTGAGGCACCTGGGGGATTTTTTGTGCATATTCTTCGTATGCCGACCCACCCGGGAGAAGAGGTGGACCTCCAACATTTTCCGGCGCCCTATCTTGTACGGCACTATATATTAAACTGCCCGCTATTAAAGCCCCCATACCATATATTGAATTTCTAAATATTTTATTTTCAGAGAAAAGAGAAGCTAAATCTTCTTGCATAAATTTAGATATTTTTTTATATTTTG
>Ga0172376_10003373_pt1 | contig 18896 bp, 20 predicted proteins | sample Lak35m_FD_121114 | JGI IMG/M metagenome (GOLD analysis project Ga0172376, IMG submission 121114) | Freshwater microbial communities from Kabuno Bay, South-Kivu, Congo - kab_092012_35m | ecosystem: Environmental > Aquatic > Freshwater > Lake | place: Democratic Republic of the Congo: South-Kivu... | reverse complement strand
TTTTTTTATTCTCTTCTCAGGGTCTAATACCCCGCGGCTTGCCGCGGATAGGTCTCGCGAAGCGGGACTGGATCCCGGGTCAGGCCCGGGATGACAAGTCGGGAGATACCTCGCGGCCTGCCGCGAGGAGTTTTATTTTCAAAATAAGGGATTTTCGGATATCATTCATACGGGATATGGGCTTTTTACGGCGTTTTCATCCGAAAAGTGTGGTCGGAAACCGCGGAGAAGATACGGCGGTGGCATTTCTCCGTTCGCTCGGATATCGGATACTTGATCGGAATTATCGGAACGATCGCGGTCGGGCACTCGGCGAGGTGGATATCGTCGCCAAAGACGGCGATGAGCTCGTTTTCGTCGAAGTGAAAGCCAGGACGGCCTATGGAAAAGATGACGGAGTCCTTCCCGAGGAAAGTATCACTTCGAAGAAATTGTATCGGTTGGCGCGAACCGCGGAAGTCTACCTTCGGGAAAAGCGATTGGTTTCGAGTCCGTATCGATTCGACGCCGTACTGATCATCATCCGTCCGAACGGGGAGGGCCCGGAGATACGACATTTTAAAAGTATCTTCCTCTGAGAGGTTGTCGGGTTTTCCTGCTTTACTTCCCGATTCCTTCGTCGTACAATGTCCTTGGATAATCCTTTTCACAAGCCTATGACTCTGAGCAACGAATTCCGGGAAGAAATGAAGGCCGTCCTGCTTGCCGAGAAGAGCCGGTTGGAGGGCGAGCTTTCCCGTTTCGCGGACAAGACGGAAGTTCCCGGGAATTACGAGACCCGGTTCGAGGAAATCGGGAGTGACCGAGATGATAATGCGACCGAAGTCGAACAGTATGCCGATAATCTCGCTCTGGAGGAGAACCTCGAAGGGCAGCTTTCCGAGACGAACGAGGCTCTTTCCCGTATCGGGTCGGGAACGTACGGGACCTGCGCTTCCTGCGGAGCCGACATCGAGGAGGGGCGTCTCCGTGCGTATCCAGCGGCGAAGGAATGCATGGCCTGCCTGAGAAAGTGAGATGACCGTCCTCTCGGAAAAGAGAAGCGTTTCGAGCCGCGATATCCTTTCGGTCGCGGTTTTTATTCTGATCGACGCGTTGTCAAAAAATGTCCTGTCGGGATCCGGCGGCGCGTATTGCAATCCCATCGGTCCGTGGGGAGCAGATATCCCGAACGGCGGCATGATCCTTCTGGTCGCCTTGTCACTGCTCGTCGTCGGATTTTTTCGGATTCGGGCGCGATCGGATCGGATCCGTTTCGCTTCGCTTCTCGTGTTGGCCGGAGGTTTCGGTAACCTTGTCGACCGGTCGATTTTCGGTTGCGTGCGGGATTTTTCTTTCGTTGCGGGTTTTCCGGCATTCAACGTGGCGGACGTGTTCCTTACGATCGGAGGTTTTCTTCTCGTGCTTTTCGTCTTTAGGGGAAAAGAAGTGTAAACTGTAGGGGACGGAGCGAAGAAACGTAATTTCTTCCCTATGCCCGCACGAATATTTTCCGTTGCGACGGTCGGATTGGACGGAGTGTTGGTCGAGGCTGAAGTGGATGTCCTTTCCCAGGGACTTCATGCGTTCACGTTGGTCGGACTTCCGGATGCGTCCGTGAAGGAATCCCGGGATCGGGTAAGCTCGGCGATAAAGAACAGCGGTTTCAAGCCGCCGCATCAGAACGGGCGTATCACGGTCAATCTCGCTCCGGCCGATCTCCCGAAACAGGGTCCGATATACGATCTGCCGATCGCGCTCGGGTATCTTCGGGCGACGGGACAACTTGATTTCGATCCGAAGGGAAAGCTTTTTCTCGGGGAGCTCGCGCTCGACGGGTCGGTGAGGCGTGTGAACGGGGTCATCTCGGCGGCCGTGCTCGCACGGGATGCGGGATTTCCGGAAGTGTACGTTCCGGCGGAAAACGCTGAGGAGGCATCGCTTATACCCGATATCACGGTCTATCCGGTGAAGAATCTTTTTTCGCTCGTCGCACATCTGCTCGGTCGGGAACGGGCGGAGGCGTTTGTCCCGGATCCGTCCGCGGTCGTCGATCATGATTTTCATGGGACTGACATGTCGGAGGTGCGCGGGCAGGAACATGCGAAACGGGCGCTCGAAATCGCCGCCTCCGGTGGGCACAACGCGATACTGGTCGGGCCGCCGGGATCGGGGAAAACGCTTCTCGCACGCGCGTTGCCTTCCATTCTTCCAACCCTCTCCCTTCCGGAAAGTCTCGAAGTGACCAAGATATTCTCCGTTGCCGGAAAATTGTCGGCCGGAAAATCGCTGATCCGCACCCGTCCGTTCCGATCCCCGCATCATAGCGCTTCGGCGATATCGCTTGTCGGAGGCGGGAGTGTCCCGAGGCCGGGAGAAGTGAGTCTCGCCCATCGCGGAATCCTGTTCCTCGACGAGTTCGCGGAATTTCCGAAGGCGGTTTTGGAAAATCTCCGCCAACCTCTCGAGGACGGTTTTGTCTCCGTGTCGCGCATCAGGGGGACGAGTGCTTTTCCGGCCCGGTTCACGCTTCTCGCGGCGATGAATCCTTGTCCATGCGGATATGCCGGCGATCCGGAGAGGATGTGTTCGTGTTCGCCGTTTCATGTCATCCGATATCGGGAGAAGATTTCCGGCCCGATCCTCGACCGGATCGACCTGCAGGTCTCGGTGCCGCGGCCGAAGATCGAAAAGCTTGAGGAGTCCGGCCGCGGGGAGTCGAGCGCGGACATACGATCGCGGGTCGAGGCGGCCAGGGCGAGACAGGAACGCCGTTTCGAAGGACGGGGTATCCGTACCAACAGCGAGATGGGCCCGGAAATGATACGGGAATTCTGCGTTCTTGACGACGAGTCGAAAAAACTTCTCCGAAGCGCCGTCTCGGAGCTTAAGCTCTCGGCGCGGAGTTATCACCGCATCCTCAAGGTGGCGCGCACCATAGCGGACCTTTCGGGATCGGACGATATCACGTCCGGCAATGTCGCCGAGGCGTTGCAGTACCGGTTTCGGAGCGAATGACGAAACGGACCGGTGGTCCGTTCGCGAGGATATCCGGACGAAGCTCCCGGACTGGCGCCGACGGCCGTTTTCATCTATTGTCCTTATCATGGGAAGAAGAGGAAAAACAGCCTCTGTCATCGTGATTTTCGGAAGCGCTGCCGCCTTCTTTTTTGTTCATGCCCAAAAAAACGAACGGACCTACGATGCTTCCGTCTCGAAATCGGTGACGGTGATCGTGGACGGATTCCCTTTTCCGTTCAGGTCCTCATCGGCGACGACGGTCGGCGAATTGCTTGATTCGTCCGGAGTCGACATTTCCGTTGACGATGGCGTCTTTCCCGTCCGGGAGACTCCGCTTTCCTCCGATATGAGAATATCGGTTTCCCGCATGAAAACGGTTTCGGTCCGGGTGGACGGGGAAACCCGCGAAATAAGGACGGAAGCCCGGACGGTCGGCGAGGCTCTCGCCGATGCCGGTATCGCGATGCGGGAGGAGGACCTGGTCGATCCGGAGCGTCCGACACTTCTCCCGCGCTCCGGAAAAATCGCGGTGACACGCGTCGAGATACGTGATGAATCGGTCGAGAAAAAGGTATCATTCGATACGACCGTGACGGAGGATGATACCCTGAGTTGGCGGAAGAAAATAACCCGACAGAAAGGCGAGAGCGGTATCCGCGCCTTCCATTACCGTGTCAGTTATCATGACGGAAAAGAGGTCGCCCGAAAGCTTCTCGGAAGTGAGGTGACGAAAGTCCCGGTCACGGAAGTCGTTGTCCAGGGGACATACGTGAAGACGGGAAAGGCGGTACGAGGGGCGGGAACCTGGTATTCCTATACCGGCAAGCTTGCCGCCGCGAGTCTCACGCTTCCTCTGGGGAGCTATGCCCGCGTGACGAATCCCGAGACCGGAAAATCGGTAATCGTGGTCATAAACGATCGCGGTCCGTACGGCAAGGGTCGCATCATCGATCTCGACCGGGTCGCCTTCGAAAAGATCGCTTCCCTCGGCTCCGGAGTGATCGATGTCAGGGTGGAGCCGGTGCTGAATTGATCTCAGGTGTTAGAATGGAAGAGCGGATGGGATCGTCGAAAGGGTGGTCAATATCGGAATAGGAAAAAGAAATGAACGGACACATATCGAAAAACGGGGAATATCCGTTGAAGGCCAAGAAATCGCTCGGGCAGAACTTTCTCCAGGATGAAGCCGTCATCGACGGGATTCTTGCGATAGCCGACCTGAATATCGAAGACCGCGTGTTCGAGATCGGTCCCGGTCTGGGCGCGCTTACCGAACATCTTTTGGCACGCGCGAGATCGGTCACGGCCATAGAGCTCGACCATGACCTGATTCTCCGTCTCGGCGAGATTTTCAAGGATTCGAAGGGACTTTCCCTTCTCGAGGGGAACATACTCGAGATGGATCTCGGCGATTATCTCCAACAGGCCGAATTCGAAGATGGGAAATACAAGATCGTGGCGAATATCCCGTATTATATAACCGCTCCGATCATACGGCTGATCCTTTCCCTCCCGGTCCGACCCGAACGGATCGTGCTTATGGTTCAGGAGGCGGTCGCCGACCGGCTTGTGGCGCCTCCGGGAGGAATGAGTCTGCTTTCGCTCATGGCACAATATTATGCCGACGTGACCAAGGAGCTTTTCGTACCGAAGTCGGCATTTTCTCCCGAGCCGAAAGTGGACAGCGCCGTCATCCGGCTTTCCCCCAAAAGGAGATTCTCATTGGAAGCGGATCGGGGATTGTTCCGTGTCGCCCGCGCCGGATTCGCCGCGCGTCGCAAGACGCTCGCGAACAACCTTTCCTCAAGTTTTCGGATTCCGCGCAAAGAAATCGAGGTCGTCCTGTCTTCTCTCGGCCTTCATCCGCTTGTCCGTGCGCAGGAACTTTCCGTTGAGGACTGGGTCGCGCTCGCGGACCGGGTCGGAAAGCAAAAGATCGAACAAGACGGTGGTTCGTCTGATCTGCGTCTATGAATGAAGGAGCTGGTCGTTTTGGCTGGTTTTTCGTTCGGTCAGAACAGTAGGGCAGTTGTGGCGATGAATCCGTAGAGTATGACGAAAAGCATGTTCCATGCCGGAAGCGCCCGGAAAGAGCCGAATCGAGTGCTTTTCCGCCCGGCATGCCTGACACTCAGGAATGCGAGGCTGCCGAAGATAAGGGCGGGAAGAAGGAGTCCGACCTCGCGCAATACGACGGGGCTTGCCACGTAGCAGGCAAAAAGTGCGGCGCCGATCGAGAATCGGGCCCGTTCCTCTCCGAGAATGACGGGAATCGTGAAGACGCCGTCCGCACGGTCGCCTTCGATGTCCTTGAAATCCTTCAGTGGCAGTGTCACCGCATAACATGCGAAGAGGAACACAAGCAACGGAAACGGAATCGGGGCGATGGTTTGAACGGGGGAGAGGACGGAATATCCGGCGAAAAGGATTGTCATCCCGGCTGCCGCGGAAAGGGCGGTGGCGACGAAGGGAATCCGTTTGAGTCGCAAGGGCGGCATCGAATAGACCCAGGCAATCGCTTGGTAGGCAAGGAGAAAGAGCGTCGACTTCACGTTTACGGTCGCCGAAAACAGGAGAGACGACGCGAAAAATACGACCCCGATCTGTTTGTAGAGGAGTTCGGGGACCGCGCGTTTCGGAATCGGGCGGAACGGATTCGTCAACGCGTCGATACGACGGTCTGAAAGGTCGTTTCCGACGACGGAGGCGAGCCATGCGCTCTCGACCGCTATGGCCATGACGACGATCGCGAGGATCTCGAACGGATCGAAATCGGGCTCCGCGCCCGCATATATCATCGCGAGTCCTCCTCCCAAAAAGAGAAGTCCCCCGTGCCAGAATACCTGTGGCCATCGTACGTTGCCGAGAAGCGCGAAGAATGTTTTTCTCGCGGCCTTGTAAAGGAAAATACCGACGGAAAGCGTAAGGAGAACGACGTAAACGAGACTCATCCGGAATCCGAGATAGGTCCTGAAATCGGTGAAATCCTGTCCGAAGAACTGTTTCGGAGAAAGCATGAAGCCGCCGATGTCGGCCGATGTCACTCCGAGGAGGCCTTTTCGGATGGCGATCATCGGGATGGCGATGTAAGAGGGAAATGTCCCGAGGATGAAAAAGACGACATAGGAAAGAAAGGCGATTCCGATCGCTCGGAACGGTTTTCGCGACCGGAAAAGCGCATAGAAACCGAGTCCGATACTCATGAGAGCGACCTCGATGCGGACTCCGTAGGTGATTCCGATGGACGGGTTGTCATTGAAGAAGCGGAAAAAATTCGAGAAAAGACCCTGAACCCCGTCGAATTCGTAGAAACTCCAGAAGGCCTGATTTCCGAAAATGATCTTGTCGATGACAGGCGGGGTCCAGATGATAAGGAAGCCGGCGAGAAGAAGGTTTGTCGCGCGGGACCAGGAAGCGGCTCCCGCGAGCCGGGTAATCGGGAGAAAAAGCAGAAACGCAAAGAGAAAAAAGAGGAAGAGATGCAGGAATTCGTAGAGGACGTATGTGAAGGAGTCCGAGGGGAGCAGGTTCGTCCCGTTTTCGATGAGGAGCCGTACGAGGATGATCGCGAGAAACGCGGTCAGGAAACTTCCGAGAGAAAGCGGCGCCGATTCGACCGCCTCGACGGTGGCCGATGCCGCGCTGCCAAGTTTCCGAAAGACTGACCGTATCCGTTTTTTCTTTCCCATAGGGCGTGCGTTAGGCGGATGACTTTTTCATAGTATAGCCTGTTTCCCGACATTTGAAGATATCATTCGGGTCCGCGCGTTCCGTTTAGCGTGATAATCCGCGAGAATCCGCGATTGAAGAAAAGTCGCGGCGGATATATACTGGATGAAGCCGGTCTTCAGATCCGTGAACTCGGGTCCGGATAATGTTTAGAATGTCACGATATGTCGTTTCTTCTCCCGAAAGGGTCGGACTTTTTTGAACTTTTCAAGGAATTGCAGCGGGACGTCGAGAAAATGAGCCATCTGTTCGCCGAATTCGTGAAGCATTTCGACGATTTTGACGGGTATGTCGAAAAAGCCCATGAGATCGAGGCGAGTGCCGACAAGACCGCCCACCGAATTGTCGAGGAGTTGAATCGTTCGTTCATCACGCCGTTCGACCGGGAAGACATACATTATCTGGCGTATGAGATGGATGAAATCGTGGATCTTATCGAGGATATCGTCCGGAATGTCCGCATGTACCATTTCACCGAAAAGGTGGAATCGATGGAGGCGTTCGCCGAGTGCATCGTCTCGGCTACGGGGCACCTCGGGAAAATGACGGGGCATTTGAGCCGGATGAAGCGTACTCCGGAATTCCTAAAGGAAAAGATCGCGATTCACGAAATCGAGGACCGCGCCGATCTCTTGTTTGAGGATGCCATCGACCGGCTGTTCCGGGACGGAACGGACCCGATCCTGGTCATAAAGACCAAGGATATCCTCGAGGAGATGGAAAACGTCGTGGACAAGTATCAGCAGGTCGGGAACCTGATCGAAAGTATCGTCATAAAAATGAGCTAGCCGTTATTTGTCGTTATGGATGTCCAGCTCATATTCGTCGTACTGATTATCGCTACTGCTCTCCTGTTCGATTTCACCAACGGCGCGCACGATGCGGCGAATTCCATCGCCACGATCGTCTCCACCAAGGTGCTTACGCTGAACCAGGCGCTCCTTTTCGCCGCCTTTTTCAATTTCGCCGCCTTCATGATATTCGGGACGGAAGTGGCGAAAATGGTGGGAAGCGGTTTGGTGGACGTGACCCGCGTGACACCAGAAGTCATTTTCGCGGGTCTTTTGGGGGCGATTATCTGGAATCTGCTGACCCTGTATCTCGCGCTCCCGACCAGTTCTTCCCACGCTCTCATCGGCGGATATGCGGGGGCGGCGATCGCCAAGGCCGGTTTTGGGGTCATCATCACGGTCGGATGGATAAAGACGGTTTCGTTCATCTTTCTCGCCCCGCTCATCGGATTCGCTCTCAGTTATGTGTTTCTCCTGTTCTTTTCCTGGGGCATATATCTGATAAAGGCCAGGCCGTCGGCGGTCACGTCGTGGTCCCGACATGCCCAGCTCATTTCGGCGGGATTATATAGTCTCGGTCATGGCGGTAACGATGCCCAAAAAACGATCGGCATCATTACAGGCCTCCTGTTTTCCGCCGGTTATCTGAGCTCGTTCTCAATCCCGTTCTGGGTGGTGATGGCCGCGCATGCCTCCATGGCACTCGGTACGCTGTACGGTGGGAAGAAGATCATAAAGACTATGGGGCAGAAGATATTCAAACTTCGGCCTCTCGACGGGGTTTGCGCCGAGCTTGCGAGCGCGATCAGCATCTTTCTCGCGACTTCCATGGGTGTTCCGGTCAGTACCACGCATGTGATCACGGGGGCGATTTCCGGAGTCGGGGCGGCCCAGCGGTTCTCGTCGGTAAAGTGGGGAATCGCGCTTCGAATCGTATGGGCCTGGTTCTTCACTATCCCGGCCGCCGCCATTATCGCCTTTACCCTGCACTCCCTCGGTTCCCGGTTCTTTTAGGAGGCAAGCTCTTCGACGATTTCGGTCGTTTACTTTGCCGTTATTTCCTGATATGCTTGGGCGGCAGGCATAAGCGATTATCTTGAAACATATGATTTTTATCGTACTTCTCGTTCTTGTATCGGTCGCCCTCTGGGGCATGTTTACCTATAACCGCCTTATCACGCTCAAAAACCGGACAGACGAGTCCTGGAGCGATATCGACGTACAGCTCAAGCGGCGGTATGATCTCATTCCGAATATCGTCAATACCGTGAAGGGTTATGCCGCGCACGAAAGCGGAGTCTTCGAGAAAGTGACCGAAGCCCGGACCCGGGCGATGTCCGCGGACGGGACGTCGCGGGATCGGGCCGAGGCCGAAAACGTCCTTTCCGGGACGCTGAAGAGCCTGTTTGCCGTCGCGGAAAATTATCCCGATCTCAAGGCGAACCAGAATTTCCTCGAGCTTCAGAAAGAGCTGTCCGATACGGAAAACAAGATCCAGTCGGCGCGCCGCTTCTACAACGCGAACGTCCGTGATTTCAACACGCAGATAGAATCGTTTCCGGTCAACCTTGTAGCGCCGGCACTCGGTTTCACCGGGCGTGCCTTCTTCGAGCTCGAGGAAGAGGCCGCCAAGAATCCGGTCGTGGTTTCGTTCTAGGGAATTCCCGCTGGAAAAAAGTGCCGATTTCGGGTATAAAGGGGAGGCGGATATCCGCCTCTTTTCCTTATTCGGAACATATGCCGTCCATCTATACCAGTTATGATCGGAACATCCGACTGACATGGGTCTATATCACCTCGTTTCTCGTTATCGTGATCGGGGCCGGATATGTCTTCGCGCGGGCACTCGACGCGCCGGGCATCCTGCCGATCGCGGTACTTTTTTCGATGCTGATGAGTTTCGGTTCGTATTGGTGGAGCGATAAGATCGTACTTTCGATGAGCGGTGCCCGTCCCATCGGTCCCGACGACGATCGGGAGCTCTTCCGTATCGTGGAAAACCTTTCCATAACGGCCGGACTTCCGATGCCGAGGATATACGTCATCGACGATACGGCAATGAACGCGTTCGCGACGGGTCGCGATCCGGAGCATGGGGTCATCTGTTTCACGACCGGAATACTTTCCCGGCTTGAGCGGCCGGAGATCGAAGGAGTCGCGGCGCACGAACTGTCCCATATCGGCAATCGCGACACCCTCATTTCGACAGTCGTGGTCGTCCTGGTGGGTTTCATCGCGCTTCTGGCCGATTGGTTCCGAAATTCGCTTTGGTTCGGTCGCGACCGTGACGATAATAACGGAGGAGGGCAACTTCAACTTCTTTTCTTCATTCTTGCCATCGTGCTTTCGATCCTTGCGCCGATCGCCGCGTCTCTCATGCAGCTTGCCATCTCCCGAAAGAGGGAATTCGTCGCGGATGCATCCGGCGCACTTCTGACCCGTTATCCGGAAGGACTCGCCTCGGCGCTTCGAAAGATTTCGGCCGATGCCGAACCGTTGGAGGCGGCGAACCGTGCGACGGCGCATCTCTATATAGCCAACCCCTTCAAAGGTCGGAAGGTCGCGAAGCTTTTTATGACTCATCCGCCGATAGAGGAGCGTATAGATGCCCTTCTCGCGGGACGGAACAATGAATCATGAACGAGGATTCGGGCGAGGCCCGTTTCCGGTGTTTTGCGGATGAAACGAAACGATTTTTCGTTTCCCTTATCCGCTTTTTATCCCTATGCCTTCATACCAGGACTTCCTGAAGATAGCCCGTGAACGTCGGGAGAAAAGGTCCGCTTCTTCCGGGGATGTCCTTTTCACGCGACATGCCGAGTACAAAATGAAACAATATGCGCTTTCGGCGCAAAGGGTCCGGACCGTCTTGCGCAATCCGAAGCGGCGCGAGGAGGGGATCATGAAGGATACGATCGCGGTCATGCAGCCGGTCTCCACCAGGCATCGTGACGGGAAGGAGACCTGGACCCAGGAAATCTGGGTGATGTATGTCCATCAGAAAGCAAAAAACAAGAAACAGAAAGCAAAAAATTCTGGATCCGGGGGCCCCTGTTATTTGTTATCTGATACTTGTTCCATGAGAGTCATCAGTGCGTGGAGGTATCCGGGAGTGAGTCCGCAGGGCAACCCGATACCGGAAGAGATTTTGCGGGAAATAGAGGAGGGGGGTATACTGGGGGAAGAAGAGTGGATAATCCGATAAACATACGCGTATGTCGGAAGAAATCACGAAAGATACTTCGGAAGAGCCGAAAGTCGGGCCGACTCCGGAGGTCACGAAAGAGGACGGTCCGGATGTCGAACGGAACAGGGCTATGGCGATTATCGGATATATCCTTCCGATCCTCTTCTTTGTCCCGTTGCTTTCCGAGAAAAAGAGTCCGTTCGGAGTGTTTCACGCGAATCAGCAGCTCGTCCTGCTCATCTCGGCGATCGCTGTCAGGGTCGTCGGCGTGATTGTTCCCATCATCGGCTGGTTTCTCATTCTTCCGTTGGGATCGCTCGCCGTTCTCGCTCTTGCGATCATCGGTCTCATCGGTGCCGCCAAAGGCGAGACGAAGCCGCTGCCGGTCATCGGCGGGATTTCCATCATCAAGTAGCGTTTCCCCCGGGGAAACCGTCCCGACGCATGTCCGGACGGTTTTTCTTTTCGTAAGACGCGGGCTATAATGGAGATACGTGGGAAATATCCGAAAATCAAAACCGACATCAAGTACATCCTATGAAAAACACCAAGATCGTCACGACCATCGGCCCCGCTTCCGAATCCAAGGAAGCGCTCCGCGCGCTCGCACAGGCGGGGATGAATGTCGTCCGACTCAATTTTTCGCACGGCGAACATTCCTGGCACAAGGAGGTCATCAACCGGGTGAGGGAGGTGAGCGAAGAGCTTGGTCAGCCCATCGGAATCCTTGCGGATCTCCAGGGTCCGCGTATCCGCATCGGCAACGATACCGAAACTCCCGTTTCCGAGGGACAGGCGGTCCGAGTGAGCGATATTTCGCATAAGGAAGTACTGTCATCTTCGGATATTCCGACATTGTTCCTCGATGTCGCGGGCATCTCGGACTCGCTTGAGGCCGGGCATCAGGTGCTGATTGAGGATGGGACGATCCGGCTTTCCGTCACGGATCGCGTCGACGGGGCGGCGACCGCGATCGCCGCGACCACCGGAACCGTCAAGCCCCGAAAAGGCGTGAATCTTCCCGATTCCAAGCTCGATCTGCCGATACTTTCCGCCAAGGACCACAAGGATCTTTCGTTCGTCCTCAAGGAGGGTGTCGATTTCGTGGGACTTTCTTTCGTCGGTTCGGCGGCTGATATCGAAAGCGCCCGCGCGGCGATGCGGGCCGAACTGCCGGAAGGCGCACGTCTCCCGGATATCGTTTCCAAGATCGAACGCAAGGAAGCCATCAAAAATCTCGATGAGATCATACGGGTGACGGACGCGGTCATGGTGGCGCGCGGCGATCTCGGAATCGAGATGCCGGAATCCGAGGTGACCCTTTTGCAGAAGGACATCATCCGGAGGAGTCTCATGGGGGTCAAGCCCGTCATCGTGGCGACCCAGATGATGAAGACCATGACGGAATCCCCGGTCCCGACCCGCGCGGAAGTGAGCGACGTGACGAATGCGGTCGTGGATCATGCCGACGCGGTGATGCTTTCCGAAGAATCCGCCATGGGAAAATATCCGGTGGAAACCGTCTCGATGATGCGCGAGATAATCACCCGGACGGAAGAATCTCCGTTCGACGACGTATATGGCGCACTCGATTTCAATATCCGGTCCGAATCCGCCGTCATAATCCGAAGCGTGTACGAGCTCGCAAAAAGTTTCAGGGCGAAGTCGATACTCCTGTTTTCCCTCAGCGGCCATACGGCGAAGATCGCCTCTCATTTCCGACCTGACACCGGTATCCTGGTCGCGACGAACGATCGCCGAACTTATAATCAGATGGCGCTCGTCTGGGGCGCCAAGCCATACCTTTTTGAAGGAGGCGACGGTCATCGATCCCTTATCGATAAGATGATCGTACGGGCAAAGGAAGACGGAACCCTTTCCGCAGGCGATCAGACGGTCGTTTTCCTCGGACGGGTTCCCGGTGAGCATGACGATATGAGACTTGTGGGAATCAGGGAAATACGATAGGCTTGATTCTTAGGGAAAGCCCCGAAAGCTGCATGAGCTGCAAAAGCTTCTTTTAGCTTCCGGAGCGAATGACAACAAATGGGAAGAAAGGGGTTGAAAGGGAGAAATGGGGATAGCTCCAGTTCCTCGTTAGCTGTTCATGGTTATCTGTTAACTGAATACGGAGAGGTGGCCGAGAAGGTTGCCAGCCAAAGGCTGGTCACCCTTTGGGTGAAAGGCGCGCGCCTGTCCGATGAAAGTTGTCAGCGATATACTGTCGGTTGTTGGTAAAATATATTGGAGAGGTGGCCGAGTGGTTGAAGGCGCGCGCTTGGAAAGCGCGTTAGGGGCAACTCTACGCAGGTTCGAATCCTGTCCTCTCCGCACCGAAAGAAATACGGGACCCTGAACGGGTCCCGTATTTCTTTCGGTCTGGAAGCGGGGACAGGATTCGAAAGCCGGACCTTTCCGTATTCGGAAAGGGAGGCAGGGTCGCGACCTCGTGCGGGACATTCCGATGTCCGTCGCACGAGAGTTGTGACCGAATCCTGTCCTCCCGGACAAACACGACCCTGAACGGGTCCCGTATTTTTTCTGTTTCATAAAGGAAAAGACACCGGTCGTTCGGCCGATGTCTTTTATGGCGCTTAGCGCTCTTCCGGTTGGGATTCGTGTATGACGGTGACCGGTTCGTCGGGATCGGAAAGTCTTTCGATCCCGTTTCCGATCCATCGGTTTCCGGCATCATTGAGTATCGCCTCCTCCTGGGAGGATTGACCGGTTTTGAGATAGAGCTTTCCGCTTTTGAATTGGCGGAACACGCTGCCGACCGGAAGATTCTTGACCGATTCCATTGTTGCTCCCGTCTGATATTGATGTTAAGTGACGATCCGTGAAAAAAGATATTGTGTTATTTCCGATCGATATTGTCAAATCCCGTATGAATTCGGTCCGGAAAACCGGGTTGTCATGATTCTTTGTCCGACCTACGCGTGATATACTGTCACGGTATCTTTTATCGGGTCCGTACCGGGCCGTAAATGCCATGTCTCCGAAATCCGTCATCCTGTTCACGGTATTTGTCGACGTATTGGGTGTCGGAGTGGTCATCCCGATACTTCCCTTTTTCGTCGGATCATTCGATCCTTCTCCTTTGGCGGTGACGGGGCTTTTCGTGGCGTTCTCATTCTTCTCATTCCTGAGTGCTCCGTTGCTCGGAGCCCTTTCGGACCGATATGGGCGTCGTCCGATTTTTCTGGCGAGCATCTTCAGCACCTTTCTCGGTTGGCTCGTATTTGCCATGGGACAGAGTCTTTGGGCCCTCTTCCTGGGCCGGATCATCGACGGGCTTGCCGCCGGCAACATATCGACGGCACAGAGCGCCCTTTCCGATATCGCGAAGGATCGGAAAGAACGGATGCACAACCTGGGTGCGATCGGGGCGGTTTTCGGGATCGGTTTCATCATCGGACCGGCGATAGGCGGCTTTCTCGGCGGTATCGATCATCGTCTGCCGTTCCAGTTCGTCGCGGGACTCGCGCTCGTGAATTTTCTGCTTGCGTTTCTGAGGTTGCCGGAGACAAGGGTCGGGAGCACAAAAGAAAGATTCAGTATCATGGCGTTCGACCCCACTCTTCCCATCAGGAACGCTTTCCGTGATTTCGGACTCAGGCCCGTATTTTTTGCCTGGTTCCTTTTCGGGACGGCATTTTCGGCCCAACAATCGGTTTTCGCGCTCTATATGGGAAGATTGTTCGGTTCCGGCGAGGCTATGGTCGGCGTTTTCACATCCGCGATCGGAGTCATGATAGCGGTCAATCAGGGATTTTTGCTGAAACGATTCTGGCTCAGGCGGTTCGAAGAGAAGACTCTTGAACGACTGCTTTTTCCGATGCTTATGACGGGATTTTTCCTTATGGGCACGCCATGGTTCGGTGTTTTCGCTCTCGGGGTCGGATTGCTTTCCGTAAGCCAGCCGGTGATCCGGGTACTCATGAACGACCGCTTCTCCCACGACGAGTCGCGTCGGGGCGAGCTTCTCGGGATGTCGGCTTCCGTGATGTCTCTCAGTATGATCGCGGGACCGATCCTATCCGGATGGCTTTTTGAAATCAGACCGTTCCTGCCATTCGTGGTCGCCGGACTTTCGATTGCCGTCGCTTTCGCGGTGCTTCGTTCTGCCGGTCGTCGGACCGGAACCGATCCCGCTTCCGTTCCAGCCGTCTGACGAGGTCTCTTTCGATGTATTGACAGAATTAGAAAAATGAGACATTATTCGTTCACATTCTTTTACATTTTTACAACGAAACGGGGGATTTGCGGTGAAAAACGATATTTTTCCGGATAGAAAGTTCCTTTCCGCGCTTGCTCGGGAGTCGGGGAATATCATGCTGGGATTTCAAGGACTTCCCAATGAGATCAAGACGGACGGAACGCCGGTCACGATGGCGGACAGGCTTATCAACACGCTCGTCATCCGTCGGATGGAGAAAATTTTTCCTCACGTTTCGGTCATTGCCGAGGAGGGGAGCAGGATGGCCGGGTCCGAATATTACGTATTCTGTGATCCGATCGACGGGACGGAATCGTTCTGCAAGGGACGGAATCTGTCCGCTTTCTCGATTTCGATCGTGAAAGACGGTATTCCTCTTGCGGCGGTCATTTACAATCCGTTCACGCGGCAGATGTGGTCGGCCGAGAAGGGGCGGGGATGCTTCATGAACGGTCATCGCGTGTACGTATCCGGCCGTGACGGGATGCGGAAATCGAGTTTTTACGTGATGTGGTGGAAAGGAAAGGCCGGACTCTCCTTCTTCAATGAGGAGCTGATCGATCGCGGTGCCAGCACGTTGACCGAAGGTTCCATCGTGTATCCGGGCGGACTGGTGGCTTCCGGATTGTTCGAAGGAACGATTTTCCCCGGAAACAACAGTTGGGAGGCGGCTACGATGCATATCATCGTCACGGAAGCCGGCGGAACATTCACCGACCTGCGCGGAAGGGAAATAACCTATCCCTGCAGTGAAGACGGCTGCTTCCAGGGTGTCGGACATATCGCCAGCAACGGCATACTGCACGACGATCTGGTTTCTTCGGTCGGTCCCTACATCATATAGGGGTTTGCGGCCCGGCGGGACATTCTGTTCCCGTCGGGTCTTTTTTTGTCTATAATAAGGGCATGAATCTCCTGGACGCATTCGAACAAGGCGCGGTGTCGGGCATATCCCGTCGCCCGGACAGGGTGGTCGAGACGGTCATCTCGAAGCTTTTCTTTTTTGATGATCGCGTTTTCAAGATATACAAGTGGCGGAACGGTTCGATAGGCGATTTCACGGACCATGCGTTTCGGAAGAACTTTTTTCGGGACGATTTCAGGTGGAACGCGGCCATGTCGCCGGAAACCTACCTCCGATGCGGTTTTGTCGCCAGGGAGGGTGATCGATATATCGAGGTCCCTGAGTCGGAAGCGGAGGATTTTTTCATAGAAATGAAAAAAATCGACGAAGACGAAGTTTTTTTCCATCTTTTGAAGCGCGGGGAGGTCACTCCGGACGGTCTTCGCTCGGTGGTGGCAACGATGTTCGATCGGCTCGACAGCCTGACCGAATCGGTCCGTGAGGAATTTTCCGATATTTTTTCGATTTCCCTTCCGGAAATGCACGAAAAAGACATGGAGTCGACCCGTGATTGGATACGGATGCACGATGAATCGCCTTTCCGGACGGAGGCGGAGGCGATCGCCGATGCGCTCATCCGATTCATCCCGTCCCATCCGCCGTTTCGGTCGTTCGAAACGGAGCGATATCTCGCTTCGGTCGACAATCATGCCGGGAATATACTTCTCAGGGACAATCAGGCGCGGTTCATCGATTCCATGCCTCCCATGCGGATATGGCGCGCGCGTTCGCCTCTCTATATCCTGAGCCGTCCGGCGACCGATGTCGAAGTCCTGGTCGGGAAGGAGCTTGCAGATGTCATGTATGGGGAGTATTCCCGTGTCCGCGGAGAAGAGATAGACCCCCGGGAGAGGTCGTATTGCCAGTCCGTAGCCGCCCTTATCATGGCGCTCTATAGGAGAAGCCTGAACGAGGATGATATTTCGGACAAGTATCTCGATTTTTCCCGTGAAAAACTGATGGAATTGGAAAATCTTTTCTGAAAGACGAACCGTATGTCGAAAAAGCTCATCCTGTTCGATTTCGATGGTACGATCGCGGATTCATATCCGATATTCCTTTCTTTCGCGAGTCGTGAAGGTTTCCACTTCAGTGAAGGGGAGGCCGGCGAGCTTCGCGACCTGTCCATGCGGGAAGTGATCGAAAAACTCAATATTCCGGCCTGGAGACTTCCTTTTTTTGCAAGACGATTTCACCGATATTTTCGGAAGGCGGCTCAGGAAGTCCGACTCATCGACGGAATCCCTTCGGCGATCCGCAAACTGAATGAGGAAGGGTATATACTCGGTGTCGTGACCACGAACAGCGCGTCGAACGTGAGAACGGTGCTTCGGCGGGAAGAGCTTCTTTCCTGTTTCGAATACGTATTTTCGGAGAGGAGTATTTTCGGAAAGGCGCGCATGTTCGGGCGGATTGTCCGGCGTCTCGGTATTCCGTCGGAAACGGTATGGTACGTGGGAGACGAGGTCCGTGACGTGGAAGCCGCGCGAGAGGCGGGACTGCAGTCGATCGCGGTGACCTGGGGGTTCAATTCCGATACCGCGCTTCGGGCGGCCCGTCCCAATCGCCTTGCCTCGCACCCGGATGAACTTCCCGATTTGTTGTGGGAGCGATAGTGCCGTATGAAAAGAAAAAAGACCCGCTGAAGCGGGTCTTTTTTGCCGGCTAGTATTAGTAGCGCGGGCGATCGTCGCGGCGCGGGCGATCCTCGAGCGGGCGGGCCTCGTTGACAACGAGATCACGTCCATCGAGGTCCTTACCGTTCCACATGTCGATAGCCTTGTCGGCATCGGCATCCTCCATCTCGACAAATCCGAAACCGCGGGAGCGGCCGGTCATTTTGTCCATGATGACTGCAACCGAGACAACGGTTCCGGCCTGCTGGAAAGCGGCGCGAAGACCCTCGTCATTCGTGTTGTAGGAAAGATTGCCGATGTAAAGCTTCTTTGCCATATCTTCGATAGAATCCTGAATTTACGCGTAAGACGACCTTCTTCCGGTGCGCCTCAGGTCATCAGGCCTTAACGCGCTCCCTTTCAGCTATGCCGATATGGGAAAAACCAAAAAGAAAACTTACAGAGGCATTATAGCGTAAAGACGGGAAAAAAGCAAGCCCCCATCGTCGGGCGACGCGAAATAAGGCTTGATTGTGCAGTGAACGATATGGCGATGCCGGAATATGGCATGATATACTGGGTACGTAACCGATAACGAAATCATATGTCACATTTCCTTGGCAACATCGAGAAAAAGACACTTGAGAATATCAATTACCGTGAGGTCCTGTATACCGGACCGAAAATGCAGCTCGTCGTCATGTCGCTCGAGGCGGGAGAGGAAATCGGCGAGGAGGTTCACTCCGATCACGATCAGTTTCTCCGGTTCGAATCCGGCGAGGGAAAAGCGGTGCTCGACGGAGTCCCGTACGACATGAAAGAGGGGGACGCGGTTATCGTACCGGCCGGCATGTTGCACAATATCGTCAATACGTCTTCGGATAGGGAGCTTAAACTGTATACGATCTACGCGCCTCCCGAACATAAGCCCGGGACGATCCATCCGCGCAAGCGGGATGCGGAGGAATAGACGGCCCGAAGAGCGGGACGGGTATCGGAATATTCCGATGTCCGTTTTTCGATTCCGAATCCGTGATATAATGGAAACACTCATATCACGCCTATGGAGAATGAAATACGATCGGAGGAGAATGGGAAGGTCGCTCCGGGACGCAATGCCCTGGTTCGCGTCACGGTTCTCATCGGAATCGCAATCCTGGTGAACGTCTTTCTTGCGTATCTGGTGCGTGTCTTTTATCATGAGCCGGCATATACGGATTTCTGTCCGGAATCGCAGGTCGTCGAATCCCTTCCCGACCGCGGGTCGTGCCTCTCGGTCGGCGGGCAGTGGAATGAGCCGGATTCGTCCCAGCAGGTTCCCTACGAAAAGAGGATGGTCGGTTATTGCAACGCGCAGTTCACCTGCTCCAAGGATTTCCAGTCGGCGGAGTCGCTGTATAGCCGGAACCTGTTCGTCGTCTTCGTCGTAGCCGGTGTCCTGCTTCTTTTG
>Ga0172376_10003366_pt1 | contig 18924 bp, 13 predicted proteins | sample Lak35m_FD_121114 | JGI IMG/M metagenome (GOLD analysis project Ga0172376, IMG submission 121114) | Freshwater microbial communities from Kabuno Bay, South-Kivu, Congo - kab_092012_35m | ecosystem: Environmental > Aquatic > Freshwater > Lake | place: Democratic Republic of the Congo: South-Kivu... | reverse complement strand
TTTCTGGTTTTATTTCTGGTTTTATTTCTGGTTTTCTCTTTGATTTTCTTTCTGCACTTGATGAACCTGATTGAGTTAATAAAAACACGTTGATAGCCTTTGGACTTTTCAAATAAAAAAAATTCCCGAATAAACCCTTTCTGAAAAACCCCAAAAAGGGGTCATGAAAGACTCTCACTTTAAACTCATAAACGCAGACAACGCTTTGTCCCTAGACTCTTGTAAATCTACAATAGGCTCTGGATAAGAAAGCGCCTTTCTAGATCCCAAAGACAATTTTGAAGGGTTAAACAAATACGGAGGAGAAAGACCTGCCAATTCCGGTACATACGTTTTAATGTAAATCCCTTCCGGATCAAACTTCTCCGCTTGGGTAATGGGGTTGAAAATACGGAAATAAGGCGCGGCATCTGAACCACAACCCGCCACCCATTGCCAACTGGCACTGTTATTCGCCAAATCTGCGTCTACCAAACAATCCCAAAACCAACGCGCACCCCATCGCCAATCAATTAATAAATTTTTGACCAAAAAAGAGGCCACAATCATTCTTACCCTATTGTGGATATACCCCGTTTGCCACAATTGACGCATCCCCGCATCTACAATAGGAATCCCCGTCAGGCCTTTCTGCCAGGCTTTTAAATAACCCTCATGCTTTTGCCAGGGGAATTTATCAAATTTGGATTGTAAATTTTCATTCGGTAATAAAGGATTCGCATACAACTGATGATAAGAAAACTCTCGCCATCCCAACTCACTACAAAAATGGTCTGTGTTCTCGTCTGCATCCAACAAAGACACCGCATGCCAAACCTGATGAGGAGAAATCTCGCCAAAATGAAGCGGCGCAGACAATTGCGACACATACGGCTTGGCAGGAAAATTTCGACCCTCTTTATACTGACCCACCAAAGGCAAAAATGCCTGCAACCGCTGATAAGCACCCTCCTCCCCTATCTGCCAATGCGACGATAAAAAAAGATGCCAATCCCGGGCAGGCAACAAAGCCAACTCCTCTAACCTTAAGCCCTCCGCTTTAACCAATTCAAGCACCTTCGGCTTGCCATAAGGAACACGTGGCGGCTTTGCCTGTAAACACCCCTTCCTGTAAAACGGCGTAAAAACCTTGTAGGGCGTCTCCTTTTGAATATCCCAAGGCTCCCAAAGCAAGGACCCATTTTCCGTTAATACCTTGATTCCCCTTTTCTCCAAGGCCTCTTGAATCACTTTGTCCTCACGAACACGCCGTGGCTCATAACACCGATTCCACGTCACCTCATGAATCCCATACTGCTGACAATACCTCAGCAATACAGACAACTCATCCCCTCTCTCAAACACCAACTGATGCCCTAAACTTTCACTTAAAGACTTTAAACTATGGTGCAACCATACCTTGCTCGCCGCACCCCTCATGGGCTCTTCTGTCACAGAATCAATATACATGGCAAGCACAGGACCTTTCCCTGCAGCCTGATACAAAGCCGGATTGTCCGCTATCCTTAAATCTTGACGAAACCAATGCAAAATTGTCATAAAGGCAACTCCAATTGCTGATGATTTTTTTTCTTGCGTTTTTGATACTTTCGATGAGGCTTAATCGATTTTAAAATAACATGAACTTGACTTCGATGCGCCATGGTTTTTCTCAGGTCATATAACTTTTTTGCAGCAGATTTCCTTGCAGATTCCTCCTCTACCACAGGAAGAGGATAACCCTGAAGATGCTCCGGACATTGCCAGGGCGTATGCAAAAACGGCTGAGGCATTTTCTCTAACTCAGGAACCCACTGTCTGATAAAAAGGCCCTGAGGATCCTGGTCCAAACCCTGCTTAATCGGGTTGTAAATCCTTAAGGCATTAATCCCCGATGTCCCCGATTGCATCTGAACTTGGCTGTAATGAATACCAGGCTCATAATCTGTAAACTGCCTCGCCAAATACAGGGCCGGCTCTTTCCAATCAGACCATAAATGATACGAAACAAAACTCATCACCATCGCTCTCATCCTAAAATTTAAATAACCCGTTTTCGCCAGCGCACGCATACACGCATCAATCATGGGATACCCCGTTTTTCCCTCTTTAAACACTTCAAAATGCGGCGTGGTCTCAGGCCTTAACACCTGGTAATCAGGATGCACACACCGGTACTCTAAAGAAGGATTCCTTTCTAACTTTTGAATAAAATGACAGTGCCATCGCAATCGGTTTAAAAACGCAGCCATGGACCGCGTCCAAGCCTTTAACCCTTCCTGTTTTGCCCTTTGAAGCTTAAGCGCTGCCGCTTGCACCACCTCCCGAATAGACACCGTCCCAAACGCCAAATGAGCCGAAAGCCTGGAACAAGACCTAAACGCTGTCACAGGTGAAGACAAAGAATAAGAATAGCCCTCCCCTCGGCTCTCTAAAAAATCAGACAACAACGCCAACCCCGCTTTACGACCCCCCTTCTGCCCCTCATCAAACTTGGGCTTGGGTAAACCCTCTGAAAAAAGAGGAACAAAAGAAGAACCCAAAGGCACTGGCTTTGCTAACGGCTGATTCATCTCTTCAAACCAAGAAGACTTTTCTTTTGCACGCACTACCCCATTTTGCACAGGCTCATGCCATGGAATACCATGATAAAGTGCCCATTTTTTAACCCTTAAATCCCGCTGGTAAGTCCAATGGTTCCAGGTCTCCTGATGCGACCACAAGGCTTGAATAGGAATTTCCTGCTTTAACGCCTGCAAAACCTCCACCGCATCACCCACCCTAATCACCAAAGCATGACCCAACCCCCTCAACGCTTCGTCTAACTCACACAACGACTCATGTAAAAAACGATAATGCCTAGCACTTAAATCAGGCTCCTGCCACAACTCAGGCTCAAAAATGTACAAAGGCAAAACCTGGCCATTTGCCAAACCACGGTGGTCTATCACCCGTAAATCCCTTTTAAACCACACCACATTCATCTCAATAATGTCCTTTTTAACCCGTCTTTTCCCCCATGCCAAAATACCCACACCAAAAAAAAAATTCTCCACTAAATCTGGAGTAAAAACAACGGGGCGCAGCCCCTGGCCTTCGGCCAGGCGTGAGCGGGTTCCCCGCTCACGCAGCGCGGGGTTCCCCCGCGCGGGCTGCGCCCCCTATCTTACTCACTCTTTACTTCAATTTTTGACCAATTGTTTAGCGATTAAAAAGTAAAGTTGATAGGGCAGTAGTTTAAGCAGTTTGATGTAGCGTGTAAATTTTTTAGGGAAGTGGATTTCGAAGTGTTTTTGTGTCAAGCCTTTGAGGATGTATTGAGCGGCTTTATTGGCAGAGATAAGCATGGGCATGTCAAATTGATTTTGATCTGTCATGGGTGTTTTAACAAAGCCTGGGTTAATGACTTGAATGTGCATGTCCGGATTTTCTGCTTTTACAGATTCCATGAAATTGATTAATGCGGCTTTGGTGGCGCTATAGGGTTGGCCCAGTGGCAAGCCCATGTATCCTGCGACACTGGCACAAACGGCCAGTTGTCCTTTGGGTTTTAGTAAAGGGAGAACGGCAGAGACCACATGAATGACGCCGGTGATATTTGTTTGAATAATATTGGCGACTTGGGCCATGTGTAAGCGCTCTACCCGTTGAGGGGGTGAATAAATGGCAGACATGATGACAACGCCATCCAAAGCCCCTACCTGAGACACGGCGTGAATCACTTGGTCAGGGTTTGTGATATCCAGGGGCAGTAGTTGTTGTGGGCTTGGCAGTGTTTTATTTAAGTCCTTTAATTTTTCTTCATTTCTGGAAGAGAGAATCAAGCTGATACCTGAAGAGACCATGGCGTTTGCCAGGGCATGGCCGATGCCTGAACTTGCCCCGATAATCCAAAAGCGTTTCCCTTTCATTTGACAGTAGAATTGGCGGGTATTTTTTGCATGCACAGGGTCAGTTCTGCGACAGTAATGCCAAATTTTTTCAAATAAGACCGGTTGATGAGTACGGTGTCATTGACCAGATACATCCAGTCATCGAAGGTAATTTTGTAAGTACTGTTGCCTACCTTCAAATCCATTTTATATTTCCATTGCATGGCGTTACCTGAGCAGATGCCTGTTGCCACATCCAAAATGTCTGCGGCTCTTCCTTCAAATTTATTTTCACCTACTTTTTTAATGACCCATGTTCTTTCTTGTTTTTCTCCATCGTCATAAATGAAATGTTCGACCAGTGTTCCTGTATCGTCTTGCCAGGACCCTGTCATTTTTACTTCAAAACGACGAATGACTTTTCCTTGAAAATTTTGAACCACGCCGAAGGCTTGAATGTCTCCGTTGAAATATTGTTTTAAATCCAAAGTTGGTTTTTGTTGGCTATAAAAAGACACTTTTTCTTTACATCCAGAGAGAAACCCTGCGAAAACACCCAATACCCCCATCATTAATATACGCCATTTCATTTGACCATTCCTTTCATGGTTTTCCACCATAACACCGCCGCCACTCCTTTTATCACGCACGGCACGATGCCATATAATATCCTTAATCCTTGTAATCCATGAATACCTTTGGGATACCCTAAATGGTCTAGAATGATAAAGGCCACCATGCTTGCCATGGCCAAAGCCAATTTAGAGATGACATGCATCAGTGAATAGGCTTGAGACAGCTGTGTTTTTTTGACATAAGAGGCCAAAAGGGTTGGTGGGATAGATAGCTCTGCGCCTAGTGCCAACCCAGACAACACACACACAATACTGTACCCTAAAAAACCACCTGGTAATAAAAAATAAACCCATATAAATGTGAGAACAGTCATGCCCATGGCCATTAGCCAGGCCTTGCCGTGTCCGATGACAGATGAGAGTTTCACCCATAGGGGCATCAAGCAAGCGCCTGAGAGAAAGTAAAGGCATAAAAAAAGGCCAGAAAATGTTTCCAAGTGTAAATAATCTTTAATAAAAAAGAGGACCAGAACAGCGGGAAACGCCACTGCCAACTGGCTAAGAAAATAGACCAGAAAAAAAAGCCCATTTTTAGAGAAAATGTGAAAAAAATCTTTAAGTTTAAAAGACTCTTTGGCCTCTGGCTGTTTCTGATTTTCTTGATTTTGAAATAGAAAAAACCCCAGTCCCATCATCATCAAAAACACAAAAAACACCCATTGAAATGTCCATTCAGAAGAGTAGCGCAAAGAAAGTATCGCCGGCATAACAGAGGCAAACAGCACCCCTATTAACCCAAAACTTTCTCTAAACGCAGATTTTTTCAGGGGGTCATTGCCCAAAGCCCCGATGGCCGTTAAATTAATGCTTAGCAAGCTCACCCCGGTTGTGGCCAGTATCATACTGAGAAAAAACCAAACGCCAGCGGAAACCCCTCCTACAGGCCCCTGACACAACCCCAGCATTCCCACTGTCAAAATACCTGCCCCTATTTTCATAATGAGACGTCGTTTCTTGGCATGTAGGTCAGAGACATAGCCAATGAAAGGGTCTTGAATGGCATCAACAGCCCTAATGAAAAACAGTAACCCCCCCATTAATGCCAAATTGAGGCCAAAAGATTCGTGGTAAAAATTGGGCATGTGAACATAGAGTGGCAATCCTGCAAAGGCAATGGGGAGAGATAAAAATCCGTATTTAAAAAACGGTTTATGTTTTTGAAAGAAGCTGACCAGGCTTGATGGCACGTCAAGCCTTGGCATTACAGAAAAGACCTTTGGCGTGCTACTGAAGATTTAATAATTTTTTCCTTAGGTAAGGATCTCTGGTTTTTTCTCCTAGCCAAATATTAAAAAACAATTGTCCGAAAAGGGGGTCTGAAATACCTCCTATTTCCTTTCCATTTCTATAAAAAAGGGTGTCTTTATTTTTGGTAAAAACACCCATTAGAAAAATCCCTTTTTTAACATCCACAAAAATATGGCTTAGTCTTTCTTCCCATTCATCTAATTTTTTCTGGTCCGAAAACCCCTGTCTTTTTATTTCTTTGATGGTTTGACTAACAATTCTTCCGCCAGCAATGGTCTTGAGATAATGCAGTTCCAAGGCAAAGGGTTGGTCTTTCTGGAATTGACCATGTGGGGCGTATAGGGTGATGTCGTAAAGCTCTATCATCATCACACTTAAGCGTCCATGGCCTACTTGTTTTGCATGAGGCACTTGGTCTTGTAAGGGTGAGGCCTGCAAAACAGTGCCTAGAACCATTAAAAGGGTAAAAAGTACCCTACGCATGTGAAAGTTCTATTTGCATGACATTGGTTTGCTTGCTTTCAAATCCTGCAATACAAGACGCCAAATAAAACCGCCATAACCGGGTGAATCCTTCATCAAACCCCAAACCCATGACCTCGGATTTTTTAGCGTCAAACGCCTTTAACCATAGCCGTAACGTGTGGGCATAGTCTTGACCAAAGTAAAACGGATTTTGGGCAACCAAGCCCGCTTTTTTTGCTTCTTGAGCAAATCTGGTTGGGGTGGGCAACATGCCCCCTGGAAAAATATAAGTTCGAATAAAGTCCCCACTTCGCTTATAAGCGGCAAAGTTTTTTTCATGAATGGTAATGGTTTGAACCAAGGCTTTACCTCCTGCCTTTAATAACTCTGCTACTTTTTTAAAATAAGTAAACCAGTATCTTTCCCCTACAGCTTCAAACATTTCAATGGACACAATATGGTCAAATGTCCCTTTTTGATGCCGATAATCTTCTAGAACAAAAGAGGCCTTATTTGAAAGCCTTTTTTGGGCATAGGCTAATTGTTGATGAGAGAGTGTGATGCCTTTAATGTCAAAATCCCCTGTTTGAATACCGCGTTCTGCAAAGCCTCCCCAGCCGCATCCAATTTCCAAAAGCCGACCTGACTTATGGGTTAACTGTTGTAAAATCCTGTCGTATTTGTTGTATTGGGCTTGTTCTAAGCTGTCTTGGTTTCCATTAAAAATGCCTGAAGAGTATGTCATGGACGGGTCTAGCCACAGTTCGTAGAAATCATTGCCCAAATCATAATGGGCATGAATGTTTTTTTTGCTTCCTTTTAAGGTATTTAATTTAAACAAATAAGACACCATTGAAAAAAGCCTGGACAATGCGGTACCAAAAATAAATTTTTCTAGTACAGGCTTATTTAAAAGGCCTATCATCATAAGCCCCACCAAATTGTCTGTGTCCCAATGTCCTTTTTTATAATCTTCTGCAAAACCAATGTCCCCTTTTCTCATTAAATTAGATAGTACCGTCCATTCTTTAATGACAAAAGAAGCCGTTTCCCCTTTTTCTTTTCCTTCAAAAAAACGTGTTTTTCCATCTGGTGTGGTAATGCTTAACTGCCCTACTTGCAAATGATGAAGTGACTTAAATAATAAATCAGATGCCGTTTTTTTTAACATGCTTTGTCCTTTTCTTTAGTACATTTAAACTTGATTGATTTTATCTTAGGGAAATCAAGACGATTCCCCCCTGGTTGTCGCGCTTGTTTTTTCCTCATATTGCTTTGGTTTTTTAATGTATGGGATGCCTTTTACCATTAATTTTAACGCTTGCCAATGGATAAGAAAAATTGCTTTGAATGTCACCAATGGGTATGCAAAAAAAACCTTGATTAAGCTGTTTTTGGTCATGCTTGTCATTTTCCCACTTAAACTGGTTAACAGTTGTAATTTTTCTTCTTCGTTATAGAAATAAATTTTTACCAAGACATTGTTTTTTTCAAAATTAAACTGAAAGGTGTAATGCCCTTCTCTCTTTAGAAAAGGAGACACATGGAAAAGTTTTTTTCCTTTTAAAATGTGTTGTGGGGAAATGGGAGAACCGTCTGGATTGGCGCAAACGTAGTGGTGACATTGCCCAAACGTATTATGAACTTCGCATAATACCACCCTTAATTGGCCTTCTTTGTCAAAACAGCGCCAAAAGCTAACAGGGTTAAAGACATACCCCAAGACCCTGGGCATGCAGACAATGTCAATGTGGCCATTGGCCTGATTTAGCCCGTACTGGTTTAAAATATGTCTAATCCATACTGCCAAGTCTTGACCTTCCGCATGGTCTTTGTCATAAAAACTTAAGGCCGAAAATCGGTTATACGCCAAAGGAAGGGCATGTCTTTGGTCTAAAGGAATCACCACATAGTAAATGCCGTAAGTGAATACATTTTCTTTGGGCAATACCCGCTTGTGCATGACATGGCCTAACAACAGTTGCGGGGTTAACACCATTTTGGACTTTGGCCTAACCCTTTTGCCACTTGAACGGCACTAAGTAATCCGTCTTCATGAAACCCATACCGTTGGTAAGCGCCACAAAACCAAAAGCCTCTTTTGCCTTGGATAGTGGGTATGCGCTCTTGTGCGAGAATCGCTTGCTGATCAAAGATGGGATGCGAAAAAGCATGTTGGTCTAATATCAGGTCTTGTTGGGGCATTCGACCTGGGTTTAAGGTCACCAATACTGGTTTTTCTGTTTTAAAATGTTGCAAACTGTTCATCCAATAACTTAAAGACACCACTTGTTTTTCATCTTTTTTGGTCTCAGACAAATACACCCAACTGGACCAACATTTTTGATTTCTTGGCATAAAAGAGTCATCTTGGTGAACCACAATTTGATTTTTTTGATACGAAAATGCAGCCAAAATTTTTTGTTCGTCATCTGTTGGCTCTTGAATTAAAGACAAGGCCTCATTGGCATGACAGGCAAAAATAACCTGGTCATGCTGTTTTATCCCCTGAGGGGTGTACACATCAACGGCCTCTTTTGTTTTAACCACCTTATAAACCCCTGCATTTAAATGAATTTTTTCTGAAAAAGAAGCGGTGAGTTTTTGAATATAGGCTTTGCTGCCTCCGGTTACGGTATACCACTGTGGGTGTTGATTTAGGGTTAACAAGCCATGGTTGTGAAAAAACCTAAGAAACGTTTTGGCAGGAAAGGACATGATGGTTTGAATGGGACAGCTCCAGATGGCCGCACCCATTGCCAATAAATAATAGTCTCGAAACCACTCCCCCATATTCAATTCATCCAGGCACTCTTTTAACGACAGGGTTTCATGTCTTTCTAAATAAGCAAGGGCTTTTCGATTAAAAACCAAAATGTCTTTTAGCATGCCCCAATACCGAAGGCGCCTTAAATTTGAAAAGCCCGTCATGTGCTTAGAGCCATATTCCAAATACCCCTGATTAATACTGACCCCAAAAGACATGTCACTTTTTTCATAAGGCACATGCAATTCTTTAAACAATCCCATTAAATGGGGATAGTTTCTGTCATTAAAAACAATAAACCCGGTGTCTACAGGGAGCTTGCCTTCTTTTAAGGGCAATTCAATGGTTCTGCTATGTCCTCCCACATACGCATTTTTTTCATAAACGGTGATTTCGTGATGGGGGTTTAACAAGTAAGCCGCTGCCATTCCCGATATCCCTGTGCCGATAATCGCTATTTTCATCTCACACCTTCTTTAATAAAGTGACGCTAATCATGTTGAACTTAATGGGAAATTTAAAGGATGATTTTTTTTAAGTTTAGTCGATTTTTTTTATTCCCTGCAATACTTGTGGTGTTGATGAGGTCCATGGCATGATTGCGTGATGATGCCACTTGCCCCTCATCAGCTGATCACGGTTTTATTGGGCCCCACTGCATCTGGCAAATCTGCCTTAGCGATTGAATGGGCCAAGCAAAATGGGGGCTGTGTTTTATCTGCAGATGCGTTTCAAGTTTACCAAGGCCTAGACATTGGAACCGCCAAAGTGCCATGGCCTATTCGGCAAGACATTCCTCATTATTTAATTGACATAAAAAGCCCTAAAGAGGCTTACGACGTGACAGAATTTGTAAAAAGAAGTCAGTCGATTATTGCTCACCACGTAAAGCGGCACAAACCCCTGATTATTTGTGGGGGAACCGCCATGTATTTATACGCCCTTTTAAATGATTTTCAATTTGCACCTCATTGCCCCTCATTAAGAAAAGAGCTTGAACAAACCCTCGAAACAAAAGGGGTCGCATCTTTAGTCCAACAGCTGGAAACCCAATTTCCTCAGCTAATCCCAGGACTGGACTGTCAAAACCCAAGACGTGTGATTCGGGCCTTAGAAAAAGCCTTGTTAGGAAAAGAAGCCTCTTCTTATGCTCCGCAAGAACAGGCTTACCCTATTCACTGCGTGGGACTGCTTGTGGACAGACCGACACTGGTTTCTCGGATTGAGAAACGTGTAGACCAGATGATTCAAGAAGGATGGGTCTTAGAAGTGGCAGGGCTTATTGAAAAATTCCCCTGTGATGCCCGCGCTTTTCAGGCCATTGGGTATAAAGAATGTATTCAGCATTTACAAGGTAGTATCTCATTTGAACAAATGTTAGAGTTAATTAAAATACGCACACGTCAGTTTGCAAAACGGCAGATGACCTGGTTTAGAAAATTTAAAGATGTTAAATGGATTGAATCCTCTTTTTTATAGGCGTTTTTTATTCCCCTTGTCTGTTGTTTTTGCGTTGGGGCTTGTTACCTTTTTTGTTTTTTCCCCCTATATTCCAGACAGTTTTTCTTATCAAATTGGGGACATTTCAAAAGACACCATTTTTTCACCCCGGTATATTGAATTTGAATCTCAAATCAACAAATACCAAAATCAATTCCAAAAAGACCTTATCAAAAAAAAAGTAGGCCGTATTTATACTGTTTCCGAAGAAAAAAAGCCAGAAATTTTAGATCAAATCATGCTCTTTTATGGGGATTTAAAAAAGAACAAAAACATCGCTGACATCAAAAAAAAGTATCCGTTCATGCCTCCTCAATTTTTAATTGCCAATATGTCCAGCAACGAAATTCAATCTTTGGAGTACATTACAAAAGAAACCATTTCAAAGATCTTTGACACCGGCATCAATACCACAAACAAACCTGAAATTCGTCTTATTTTATATAATGCCTTGCTTAATTTGGACATGAAGCAAGAAGAAAAAGACATGATTGTGAATGCCATTATTTTCCATGTTCATCCTTACCTGTTTTACAATGAGAAACAAAGTCAACTTTTATTTTCAAAAGCCCTGTCTGAATTTGTTCCCGTGTCTACAATTTATAAGGAAGGACAACCCATTCTTTACCGCGGAGAAAGGGTGACCAGCAAACATGTAGAGACCTTAAAGGCATTAAACATGTATGGGGTGTCTGCAAATTTTTTAAAGTTTTTTGGTCTTTTATTACTGACAGCACTTCTTTTTCTGGCCATTGACCGGTGTTTATATTTTTTCTTTTTCAAGCTATACGAAAAACAAAATACGGTGATGCTGATTCTTTTGGTATTTTCACTGATTTTATTGATCAGTAAATCCATGCAGCATTGGCTTATTTTACACCCGATTATGAATATTGGTTTTTTAATGCCAGTGGCTCTTGGGACATTGATTTTTTCATTACTGCTATCCCCCACCCTGGGTATTTTTTTAGGCACCATTATTTGTATTTTTTGTGTGATCATGTTGAAGGGAGATTTCTTTCTTTTCATTTATTTTTTTCTTGGCACCCTTTCTGCTTGTTTTTCAAATATTAATCATCAATTTAGAAAACAGTTGTTGTTATCAGGATTTATTACAGGGGGCATTCATATTTTGACGATCGTGGGCATTGGTTTTTTCAAGGAAATCAACAATGTCCTTTGGTATTTAAGCAACGGGTTTTTGGGCCTTGTAAACGGGATTATTGTGGTCATGATTTCTCTTTCTGTACTGCCTTACTTAGAATGGATTTTTGGCATTACCACCCGACACTCTTTAATAGAATTGGCCAATTTAAATCATCCCTTACTCAAAAAGCTGATGGTCATGACCCCTGGCACTTACCAGCACAGTGTCATGGTGGCCAATTTGGCAGAAGCCGCCGCCGAGGCTGTTGGCGGTGATGTGATCATTTGTCGGGTGGGTGCTTATTTTCATGATATTGGCAAAACAAAACGGCCTTTATTTTTTGTAGAGAACCAATTTTCTTCTGAAAATCCGCATAAAACCTTATCCCCCAGGTTAAGTAAATTGATTATTGCGGCCCATGTGAAAGAGGGTTCAGAGATGGCCAAAACTTATAAATTGCCTTCTGTTTTAATCGATATTATTCAACAACACCACGGCACAACTTTGGTGTCTTTTTTTTACAACCAAGCCTTAACAAATGAAGAGGATCCAGACTCTTTAGAGCAAGAGTTCAGATACCCGGGTCCTAAACCTCAATTTAGAGAGTCGGGCATTTTAATGTTGGCAGATTCCGTAGAAGCCGCTGTCAAATCTTTAGAGAACCCCACACCGGTCAAAATAGAATGGATGATCCATAAAATTATTTGGGAAAAATTATCAGACAATCAGCTGTCAGATTGTGACCTTACCTTAAAAGAGATTGACCTTATCAAAACAGCCTTTAAAAACGTGTTCTTAGGATTAAGCCATCATCGATTGGATTATGATGATGAAATTGAAAAAATGACACATGCGCTCTAAGTCTCTTTTTAGTTCACTAAAGGCGAATTAAACGGGTCTCATTCATCTTGGTTTCTTTTTTGTCGTAATCGCCACAAAGCCATCTTACTCTTGTAAAAATATCTTGCAAAGCCTCATCCAAGGCCCTATTCATGCCTGACAGATCGCATTTTTTTAAACTTTTCTTTTGGGCCAACGCATCTAGTAAATCTTGCATAACGGCCTGGTCTTCAACAAGATTGTCATCTAAAAATAGTAGGGCTAATTTTTTAAACATTGTTTTATCTTTTAATAAAGGTATAAAAAGCCTTATGTCTTTTTCAGATAAGCCTGTGTCTCCTAGAAATAATCGTTCAAGAAAAACCATTTTTTTCAATGCAGAGAAAAAAATATCTTCTTTAAAAACACCTATGTTATTTCCCTCTAAACACAGTATTTTTAATTGCTTAAAATAAGGGAAGGTTAACAACAAGGTTTTCACCCCCAAATTTCCCATGTTATTGCCACTAAACCCCAATTCTTTCAACTTTGTTAAGCTTTTCAGACTACTTTGAATGTGATTCATCCCCTCATCCTGAGTTTGGGTATAAGACAGGTATAATGCTTCTAGTTTTGTAAGCGTTTTTAATAGTTTATTTAGTTTTTCAAATGCATCTGCTGTCATTTTGTTATCAACAAAAGATAATTTTTTCAGTTTTGTAAATCCTGCTAAACCATCCATAAATTCCCATGTACCGTTTTGTCTGAAATAAGAAATTTGTATAATGCCCATGCTATCCATTTTTAATTGAGAAAGCGTTGTTAAATGGGTTGATTGAGAAAACAATAAATTCAAGCCTTTTAATCTCAGCAAGTTGAAAGACAAATCTAAACAATTTAAAGTGAAGCAGCTTTCCAGTAACCCATTTAAATCGCCTATTCCATAAGCCCTTAATTGGTTATTTGCAAGATTAAGTGACTTAAGCGTTGTTAACACACTAAAGCTTCCCTTTAATGCCCTTATCCCTGTTTGAGACAATGAATTTCCTGACAAGTCCAATTCCGTTAGCCCACACCAATAAGAGAACCCTTTTGCCAGTATTTCCGCACCTGAAGCACCAATGAAGGCATTTTTAAATCCCAAGACATTTAAGTGCTTAAGCGTTGTTAACCCATAGGTCAAGGACTCTATGCCCGCTGTACCTATAGGGCAATCCATGAACTTTAATCGCCTTAAAAGAGGTAATTTTTTTAACCATTCTGCAGCAAACAAACCCTCTTTATGAATAGATTCTTTATGAATGTCTAAGGCTGTTAACCCAGGGTATTTATTTAACATGTTACCCAAGGTAGCACCCCCAAAAGGGCCCATCATTGTACACCTTGTTCTTTTAGAATAATTCGGATGATCAGGATTAGGCCATTGAGACCCTTTAGCGGTCATCATTAGAGGGGATTGACGCAGACTTCGATGTTGATGAGTTTTCGATTTTAATTGAGAATGTGCGAGATGTTTTTTCATCCGTTTGGATTTAACATGTTTTCATTCATGTCTATGAAACCTTTCATTAAACTTGACTTTCTTTTCCTGCAAAGAAATGGTGATGTCTGATCTCAATGCCTGATTCAAACGTTAGGAAGTACTGATAGGGTAAGAATTTAATATATTTTTTAAAAAAAACCAATAAAAAGGGGGGATATCAAAAAGGGGGGATATCAAAAAACCTTTGGGAACCCTATGCTTCACTTAAAAGAAGCTATTAAAAATATTATGGTTGTGAAAGATATTGTACTTTCTTGATAAATATAACTGTACTGTTTCTCTTTCTGGGTCGCTTAATTCTTGATTAAAAATTAAAATCTCATAAAAGTCACCCAAGTAATTTGTCCCTATCAATAATGGGGATGTGGTGTTTTGAATGGTATTAAAAAACTGGGTATTTTGAGCTTGAGAAGACCCAAATAACAGGGTTCTAAAGCTAGACCCGTTTGAAGACAACATGGCCATTGTAATGGTACCAGGAACAAGGGGTCTGCTGTTGGCCAAAGAAAGCGTGGTTCTAGATCCCCCTGAAGTTAAAGCCCCTGCCATGTCCACACCCAATTTTCCATCTGTCTGGATGTACATGGCATAGGTACTATCTGAAGGAAGAGTCAGTAATTTTTGTGCATAAGATTGTAATGCGTTTACTTTAAAAATAATAAAGATTGTAAATTTTTGTGGGTTAATGGTGGCTGAATAAGTCACCCTCATTTCTTGACTAAGATCTGTAAATTTAATCGATGATTTATTCGACCCAGATCCCGCTGAGAATACAGGCGAAACATTTGTAAAAGCATTGTTTTTGTTACCGGATAAGTCGTACCACTTCATAATGTTGGCCCCTAAGAATTTCATGGTGTTGGTGGTACTTGCATCTAACCATAGGGTTAAATTAGGCGTGGATTTAATGCTATTTAAAATAGGCGCATAAATGGCCATATTAACAATTCTGGCATTGTCTGTGGGGTATTGGTCTAGGGTATCTGGCATGCCGTCTCCGTCTGTATCCACATCTATGTTCCATTTTGCGGACAAATACTGATTCACCAAATAACGATCTTGGGTTCCCAATACCGTGTTAAACATTAAAAACTCTGCAATTTGACCTTTATAAAAATTGGTCCCAGATCTGCCTAGTGCCGCATTGTCATAAGAAGAAAGCCCTGTTAATTGTGTTGCCCCAAAAGAGGCTAACGTACCATTAAAATAATAGGCTTTGCCTACACCCGATGTACTTGAAAACCTAAACGTATGCATTTTTGCTAACGAATTATCTGAAAAATTGGCATCGCTGTAGGTAATGTCATTTCCTGTATGTCCAAATGTCATCAATTGAGAAGTAGAATAGCCCAAAAACAAATTGGTATTGGACGCAGTTCCAGATCCTCCCATAAAAAATTGGTTATTTGTATTTGAATTTTTCTGTTCAACCATAAAAATGGTGTAATCCGTTCCTACGAACAACGTCCCATTAAAGGTTAATAATTCAGAAACCCCATCAAATACAACAGACCCTTTGTTATTAATGCCCACCGTGCTGTAAGACGGTTGCGCACTTAACGTGTCTTGAGATAAGAAATTTCCTTTTCCACTTAAATCGTACCATCTTGCCACATTTGCGCTGGCATCTCTTCTCACCGCAATATTGGCATCTAACCATATTCTTAAATTAGAGGTTACTGTTACCATATTTAAAGTAGGTGCAAATACAGACATGTCTACCACCTTGGTATTGTCTGTGGGATAGGTATCCAGGTTATTTGGCACCCCATCTCCATCTGTGTCTACTTCTATTCCCCATTTTGTAGACAAATGTTGGTCAATTAAATACCGGTCTTGGGTGCTTAATTTCGAATTAAAAACAAGGATTTCAGCCACATACCCTTTATAGTAACTAACATTATTAACACCCCCTAATTTTGAATCTGAGCCTCCCCCTATAAATGGAGATGGGAAAATGGATGTTTTGGTACTGGCGTTTGGCGCTGTTCTTACCCAAGACCCATTAATGTAAAGCGATGGTTTTTTATTGTCATATTCTATTAATAAAGAATTGGGTTTAGACGTGGTGTTGGCATAGGTTAGTAGCGGGGTACAATAACTGGCTGCATGTTCAACAACACTAATGCCATTGGTACCAAAAGACAATCCTGCACCAGCGTAACCAGACCCATAAGTTAAATCACCTTGAGAGGGCGGAATAAGGTACCTCAACGTTGAAGCGACTGCTGTGGCGCCACTTGCGGCTTCTGTCAGGTTAGTTTGCGTTGCAGTGGGCAAGGCCACCACAAAAACAGAAAAGGTATTGCTCACTTGTGGTGGCGCAGAAGAGGGGTAGAAAGCCCCTGTAATATTTAGAAAATCATTGGTTCCATCAAAATAAAGACCTGGTTTGCCGTTAATAGCAGTCATATTATATGTGGGATAAGTGGCCGTGGTGGTTTGAGAAATAATATTTCCTTTTCCACTTAAGTCATACCATTTTGATACCTCTCCCGTATCTTGCGTTTGCTTGACATTGTTGCTGGCAATGGCATCTACCCACAGTAACAATCCTGTTTTTGCTCCATCACTGATCAAATTCAAAGTAGGTGCGTAATTGGCCAAGTTTACAATTCGTGTGTTGTCTGTCGGATAGCCATCAAACTTGTTGGGCATCCCATCACCATCTGTGTCCATGTCAATATTCCATTTCGCACCTAAATACTCTTCTACCAAATAACGGTTTTGGGTACTTAAAGAGTCGGTAAACAATAAGAATTCACCCACTAAAGAATTATTAAATTGTGTGGCCGAACCTGCTGTATTAGATCTAGATCCCAAATATAAGGTATCTGCAATTAAGGTCCCTACGTAAGATACAGGGGTATTGGCAGCACCATTGATAAATAAGGTGTGGTTGCTACCGTCATAACGGCCAGACGCAATAAAAGGGGTTGCCAGTGGGGTTGGTGGGGTTTGCTTGGATTTTACACCAGAAAAGTAATCATAATAACTACTGCCATCTTCTACACCGCCTATAAATGAAGACCCTGTTGTATCCACATATCCGGTTTGAACACCTGCAAAAATACCCATGCTGGATTTGTATGAAACCCTTTGCTGAACAATATAATAAGTTAATTTTTGTGTTGAAATTGCAACTGAACTGACTTTTAAGAAATCAGCCGTTCCATCAAAGTAGGCCGCTTTTTTATTATTGATGGTTCCTAAATTGTAAGCAGGTAATGCGGTTAACCCATCAGACACTTGGTAAGCTAATTTTGAACCACCTGCAAGATTGTACAACCCTCTAATATTGTTATTTAAATCTAAAAATACATTGCTTGTACTACTTGCATCAAACCAAAATTTTAAAGAAGAAATCACGGACACTTGGTTTAACGTGGCAGAATAAGATTGTATATCTATCATTTTATTGATATCCGCAGAATAGGCATCCTTATTGTCTGGGACCCCATCGCCATCGCTATCCAGTCCAATATTCCACTTCTGAGACAAATACGTGTTCACAATATCAATATCTGACTGTGCCAACGCTGTGTTAAAAATGAGCACTTCACTGATGGTCCCCTTCCACCAGTTATTGCCATACTGCATTCCCAATGTGGCATTGGCATAAGAGGAAAGCTTGGCCAAATGAGACGCTGTTGTAGATGTCAACACATTTCTTCCATTTAAATATTGCTTTCTATCAACAGCACTATTTAACCTAAACGCATGTATTCTTGGGGTTCCCATGGCCACCAGGTCACTGGTATACGTACTTGCATTGCCATACTGATCCCAAGTAATGATGCCAGATCCGTTATAGCCCAAATGCAAGTTGGTATTTGAAGCTTGATTAGAACCTGCCATAAAATATTTTGTACCTTGAGAAACAGGCGCTTCTACAACAAAAATGGTGTAATCACTATTGACAATGGCATTTGCGTTGTATCCCAATGAATCGTTACTACCATCAAAATAAACACCTGGATACCCATCTAAACTGAAATTGGCATTAGAGGTGCTATAAAGCGGTGAATTGGCTGCCGTGGCCTGTGTGGCATGATTGCCATTACCACTCCAGTCATACCATGTTTGCACCATATTGGAGGAATCTAATTTAAAAGCATAATTGCTATTGGCATTGAACCATATTTTTAATGAAGATTTAGCAGAATCGGAAATCGTATTTAAGGTAGGTGCCACTTTTGCCATATTTACAATTTTCATGCTGTCAGTAGGATAATCATCAAAAATATTGGGCATGCCATCGCCATCAGAATCAACCTCAATTCCCCATCGTGCAGACAGATACTCATCAATTAAATACCTATCTTGGGTACTGACCACTGCGTTTACCACAATAATTTCTGAAATACTGCCATTTAAATATTTATTATTTATTAATGACCCTCCTATAAAAGCATTTCCTCTTGCATTTAATGTGATATTGGTTGCCGCTGTTCCAGATGTGGCTTTCGAACCATCTAGATATAAAACATTTTCGCCTGTGCTTAAATTTCTGGATCCAGCAATTAATCTGGCTTTGCCATTATTGAGGGTTAAACTGTTTGAAATGGTAGAATCAGAACCTCCCAATACGCCTACTGTGTTTTTAAGATAGCCAGCGGTAATAGACAACGGCACAGTGTCATTCGCAATGCCTGAAAAGTCTGCTTCCAATACAGGCGCACCTAAGTAAGCAGGATCTCCAGCTCCCCCTACTGAAGAGGATGTTTGCATGACCACAAAGGCTGTGTAACTTCCTGAAAAAATATTAGGCATCATTAAATATTGAGAACTGCCATTGAACACGACTCCAGGTTTATTGCCATTGTTACCTACTAGGGTTGTTGAAGCGTATGTGGGTTTAATGGTATTCGCATCAGATCCCGTGTCATAGAAATAAAATCCGGAACCATCTGTTCGCTCAGACACATTTGGATGAGAGAATCGGGCAT
>Ga0172376_10003365_pt1 | contig 18927 bp, 17 predicted proteins | sample Lak35m_FD_121114 | JGI IMG/M metagenome (GOLD analysis project Ga0172376, IMG submission 121114) | Freshwater microbial communities from Kabuno Bay, South-Kivu, Congo - kab_092012_35m | ecosystem: Environmental > Aquatic > Freshwater > Lake | place: Democratic Republic of the Congo: South-Kivu... | reverse complement strand
CGGGTGAAGTGATGCCCAAAGCGCGTCTTGTCGCTGATCCAAATTTCGTTGACGGCTTCGTTTTGGCGTGGCATCACACGCTTGATGATTGCCTTGCCACCGAACTCACGATCAAGGCGTGTGCTTAGGGTGATGTTGCTCCCTACTGGATCATACGGGGAAAGACTAGCAATGTTGGTGAGTTCCCACGGGCGAGCACCAAAGCGGAAGTCCGCAGAAGTTAACGCACCCACTGGGCAAATATCGGTGGTGTTCCCACTGAAGTAGCTATCAAAGCCGGGTTCGCTGTTGGTGATGATTTGCAAACGGCGACCGCGTTCATGGAACGCCAAGACATCATCCCCCACAACCTCCGCTTGAAAGCGTGTACAACGCGCACACTGGATGCAACGTTCACGATCCAAGAAGATGAGATCGCCGAGTGGATAATGCTTATCGAGATGGAGCTTATCATCGAAGTACATGCGACTTGCTTCGGGACCATGTTCCATCGTGAGGTTTTGCAACGGACATTCTCCCCCTTTGTCACACACTGGGCAATCCAGCGGGTGGCTTGTGAGCAAGAATTCCAATACATCATTGCGGGCTTCTTCCACCTTGTTGGTGGTAGTACGCACGAACAACCCTTCTGAGGTGGTCATGGTACAAGCCGTCTGGAGCTTGGGGAACCAGTTTATCTGTGGATTCCCATTTTGGTCTAGGATCACTTCCCCCGTGGCACGATCCCGATTGATCCCCCCCGTTTCAACCAAACACATTCGGCACATGCCGACGGGGTTGAGTTTAGGATGATAGCAAAAAACAGGAATATCAATTCCCACTGTTTTTGCGGCATCAACAAGGTTCATACCCTTGGGAAACTGATACACCTGCCCGTCAAAACTTACGGAGACCGTATCAGTCTTTACCATTTCAGCCATATTCATCTTCCCTTGTTCACCAATAACGAGGTGTTAGAAAAATCAAAACGAGCTATGCGTAGCCCGTATAAAGCACGATCTCGAACGGCTTGTGCGTGAAGCCCCCAACGTTGTTGGGGTGCCTCTGCTTCTGCCTTGTCTATGGCGTTGAGGAAGTCCTCAATCGCTTGGTCTGTTTGCCCGCTGCGTAGGTAAGATTCCCCCCGCAACAAGTAGTTAACCGCTGCGCTTGGATGAAGCCGAATCGCATCGGACAATCTTTGCAGGCGTGCGCCCTCATCCTCCACGCGCCCAAACAACCGCAAGCCCACCCAACCCCAAAAAGTGCGTGGGATCACCCCACTGTTAGGAGATGCCTCTGCTTGTTGTGGCTCAATGGGAAGAGAGACAACCGATGTTTCGCCTGTTTGCCCTAGTTCCACTTTGTCCAATGCGTTTTGCTCGTCCATCGCGCTAGTCTGCTGCCCCAGCATGGATGGCGGTCACTTTACCACCGTCCAGATATTCTTCAAATTCTGAACGGAAGTTCTTGATGGTTGCCAAAACAGGATTGGCGGCGAAATCACCCAACGCACACAGCGTCACCCCTTGAATATTGCTGGCAACATCCAAGATGGTATCGAGGTCTTTGCTGGTTGCCTTGCCACTGACCACACGATCCAGCATCTTATCCATCCAATATGTGCCTTCACGGCAGGGGGTACACTTGCCACAGCTTTCATGCTTGAAGAATTTAATCATCTTGCTAGCTGCCCAAGCAATGTCGCGCGTGTCATCCAACAGGATGAAAGAGGCAGACCCCAAAACCGTGCCCTTGCTGGCGAAGGTTTCGTAGGTCATCTCCATATCAAGCGTCTCTTCGCTCAAAGGCAAAATAGGACCCGACGCGCCAGAAGGCAACAACGCCTTGAAAGTGCGCCCATCTTTGGGTCCGCCCCCATGCGTATACAACAACTCGCGCATGGTTGTGCCCAACGGTAGCTCATAGTTGCCGGGGCGTTGCACATCACCGCTCAAACAGAATATCTTGGTGCCACTGCTCCGTTCCGTCCCAATGCTCTTGTATGCGTCTGCACCATTGACCATGATCCAGGGCACATTGGCAAGCGTTTCCACGTTGTTCACGACGGTTGGCTCACCATAGAGACCGCCACCCTTTTGGGCGGGGAAGGGTGGGCGCACGCGAGGTTGACCCAGCTTGCCCTCAAGACTGTTGAGCAACGCGCTCTCTTCACCACAAATATAGGCACCTGCGCCTAGATGGGTATAGATTGGGCAACTCCAACCTTTGCCAAGAATGTTCTCACCCGCAAGATTGTGCTCTTGCATCTTGGCAATGCAACGGTCAAGTTGAGCGGCAACTTCCCAATATTCCCCGCGCAAGTAAATGTAAACGGCGGTCGCTTGGATTGCCCACGCACAAATCAACGACCCTTCTAGCAATTGATAGGGGTTGTTCTCCATGATCTGGCGATCCTTAAACGTGCCCGGCTCGGATTCATCCGCGTTCACCGCGACATACTTCACGGCTTCATTCTGTGGGATGAAGCTCCACTTCACGCCCGTGGGGAAGCCTGCCCCCCCACGCCCACGCAAGTTGGATGCCTTGACCAGATCAATGACTTCTTTAGGGGTCATGCTCAAAGACTTCTTGAGCGCATCAAACCCACCATTGGCGGCGTAAACGTCAAACTCATGGACGTTCGCAACTTCTTTTTCTCGGAATAGAATGTTCATCGTGTCTGCCCTTTTTAACTCTAAGGTTATGCCTTCTTGACCGGAACTTCATGACCAGCACGGGTGGGGTTTAGGGCAGCGTTGACATCATTGCGCCACTTTGCCAGCAGTTCCTTCATAATTTCCATGTTGAGAGATTCATGAAAACGGAAGTTTGCTTGGAGCATGGGAGCGGTATCGCACGAACCCAAGCACATCACATGCTCACACGTGAACATGCCGTCCGATGTGGTTTCTCCATCTTCGATTTGCAATTCGTTCAGCAAGTCATGATAGAACGCATCTGCCCCACGCAGGGCGCATGGTAAATCGGTGCACACGTGCAACCAAACTTTGCCCTTCGGGGTTTCGCGGTACATGGTATAGAAGCCCGCAATGGATTTAACTTGCGTGGGATCCATGTCAAGGATGTCGGCGACATCCTCGATCGCTTCGGAGTGGAGGTATCCATAGTGTTCTTGCGCCACGTACAGCAGAGGCATCACGGCGGAACGGCTATCCGGATACTTGGAGAGGGTGTAGTCTATTTTGTCTTTGTAGTTTTCTAAGATTGCATTTGCCATAACCGTCTCCGTTAGCGATCACTGTCGCCCAGTACAAAGTCCATGCTCCCGATGATGCCAATCAAATCAGCAATCATGTGACCGGGCGCAATGTGTTGTAAGGATTGTATAGAAATGAAAGAAGGGGTCTTGAAGTGCACGCGACGCGCTTTTGTCCCACCCGTACCGTGTAGGTAGCAGGTGATTTCGCCTCGTGGGCTTTCAATGGAGGTGAATACTTCTTCGTCTGGTAGGCTAAAGCCTTCTGTCCAGAGCTTGAAGTGATGAATGACCGCTTCCATGCTTCGCCCAAGTTCCGCGCGGGGTGGGGGAACAAATTTGCGGTTTTGGCTACGGAACGCCCCAGCAGGAATCTTGCCACGCGCTTGTTGGATGATGCGAACGGATTGGCGCATTTCTTCGAGACGGCACAAGAAGCGATCATAGACATCCCCATGTTCACCAAGCGGAACGTCAAACTCATATTTCTCGTAACCGCTGTAGGGCATCGCCTTACGGATGTCCCAATTCACACCGCTGGCACGCAGGCTTGCCCCGCTCAATCCCATACGGAGGGCATCTTCTGGCTCCACCACCCCAATGCCCATCGTGCGATCACGCCAGATTGGGTTGTTGGTGAGCAAGACGCTATAGTCTTCGATCTTCTCTTTCATGACGGGCAAGAAGGCATCCAAAGCAGGCAAGAACTCCGGCGCCAAATCGCGCCAGACCCCGCCAGGGCGGAAGTAACTGCCCATCATGCGCTGACCGGAGAGCATCTCAAACATGGTCAAGATGCGTTCGCGCTCACGGAAGGCGTACAGGAACACGCTCATTGCGCCCATATCCAGCGCGTGCGTGCCCAACCAAACACAATGACTTGCCAAGCGTGCCAATTCCAAACAGATCACGCGGATGGTTTGGGCGCGTTCGGGCACGTCAATTTCACCCAGCTTTTCTACAGCAAGGCAGAAGACCATGTTGTTAGACATGGGAGAAAGATAATCCATCCGATCCGTTAGCGTGACAGCTTGTTCATACGGTTTGGATTCAATATTCTTTTCAATGCCGGTGTGCAAAAAGCCGATGTCGGGCAAGCAGGTAATGATCTCTTCACCGTCTAGCTCAAGCAATAAGCGGAGTACGCCGTGCGTGCTAGGGTGATGGGGACCCATGTTGAGAAGCATGGTTTCACCGGTCATCGCGCGTTCAGAAACCAACCCTCGCAACGCCTCGACATCACCCTCCCACTGTTCAACCTGTTGTTGTTTTTCGTGTGTATTTACAGCCATGATGTTTCCTCTTTATTTGAATTCGCTCATGGGTTTAGCAAACGGTTTGTGCTTGGAAATGTCTTCCACATTGAACGAGAACATAATCGTTTCATAACCGAGCGGATAATCGCGGCGGTGGGGGTGTCCTTGCCAATCTTCTGGCATCAACAGACGGCGTGGGTCGGGATGTCCTTCAAACTCAATGCCCATCATGTCCATGATCTCGCGCTCTAGCCAATTGGCGTTCAACCATAGCACGGTGCTGGTGGGCAAAACGGGCGCGTCCTCCGCCACAAACGTCTTCACGCGCACACGGCGGTTATAGAGCATCGAATAGAGGTGATAACTCACGCCGAAACGCTCTGGGCGGTTAAACTCGGGATAGTAATCCACGGCGCTGATGTCAGAAAGAAAGTTGTAGTATAACCCTGAAGTATCCCGTAGGAATTTCAAGACCTCAACCACGCGGTGAGATGCCACAATCAAGGTCAGTTCGTCGCGGAAGACTTTGCTGTCTAGCAATGCCTCGCCAAGATGTGCCTTGACCATTTCAAGCGGGTTCTGCATGGGGGGAATGTTCGACATGATAGGTATCCTTTATGCCCAGTTTTGCCACTTGTCGTTCTTGATCTTTTCGTGCAGGGTCAAAATTCCGTGCATGAGTTGTTCGGGGCGGGGAGGGCAACCTGCCACATAAACATCCACCGGGATGATTTCATCCACCCCTTGAACAACCGCATAGTTGTTATACACGCCACCGCACGAAGCACAATCTCCCATAGAAATCACCCATTTGGGGTCTGCCATTTGGTCATACAACTGGCGCACAACAGGTGCCATCTTGCGGGTCACGCGCCCTGCCACAATGAGCAAGTCAGATTGGCGTGGACTGGCGCGGTTGAGTTCCATCCCAAAGCGAGACAAGTCATAATCCGATGCTTGGGTTGCCATCATCTCAATGGCGCAACACGCCAAGCCGAACAACAGGGGCCACAGTGCGCCGGTACGCGCCCAGTTCACCGCTGCATCGAGGGTGGTGGTCACCATGCCCAAGTTACCCAAACGTTGGCTTAGGCTAGTGCCGTGTGTGGGTTGGTCAATTACTCCCATTCCAATGCTCCTTTGCGCCATTCATAGATGAACCCGATAATCAGAACAAACGTGAAGATGCCCATTGCCGCCAAGCCATACCATCCTAAGCCACGCATGCTAACCGCCCATGGCAAAAAGAAAATGACTTCGATGTCAAACAGAATGAAGAGAACAGCAACGAGGTAAAACTTGACTGGAACTTGACGTGTTCCTTTGCCAATGGGTTTCATGCCACTTTCGTAGGGAGCAACCTTGCGGGCAGAAGGGCGAAACGGTCCCAAGATACGAGAGAGAAAGTTGATCAGTACGGAAACAATAAACGCGAGGATTAGTATCGCGCTAATGGGTGCAAATGCTTGTAAGGTCATGCTGCGATCTCCAGATTTTGCCAATTGTTCTTTTTGGCACAATCACTATAGCTAAAAGAGTAACACACCGCTATGGGGGTGTCAAACGTCATATCATGCTTTGGTTCAACCTTGGTCTTGATATTGTACCAACCCGTTTCCAACGTGTGCAACCTCACAAACTGGGCAGATTTTATACCCGATTTTAGAGGCATTCCCTGCTATGAGAACGCATAGCCGAGTAGAATAGAGGGAGCGTTTTGATGAAAGGTTCAGCAACCGATGGAAGAGCAGATTCAAGCAACCCTAAGCTCAACAGATGAGGCGCGTTTGGTGCAAATGTGTAAGGCGTTGGGCAACGAAAAGCGGATGCAGATTGTGCGCTTCTTGCGCCAGCACCCCGCTTGCATCACCAATGATATTGTTGCCCACACGCCCCTCGCGCAAGCAACCATCTCCCAACACCTCAAAGTATTGCGCGAAGCTGGCATCATCAGCGGGACAATTCAAGGTCCTGCTATGTGCTATTGCATCAATGAAGAGGCGATTGATTGGCTCAAGCAACAGATTGAACGCCTATGATTCCGTAGCGCGTGAGGTGAAGGTCGAAACAGTCATGGTGAAAAAGGTTTCTCGCTCTTCTACCCGATTGATTGGAACATTTAGCCACCATACCCACCGCTTGATGGGACGTAACCGACGCGGAATAAGCGGTTACTTTACCCTGTTCCTATTCGTCCACTGGTCGTACTAACATATCCAGCGCTTCAAAAGACTCCGCCTCAAAGAAGGCACGCACCCCAAACGGAAGGCGGTCTGCGTTCACCATCAAGGTATGCAACCCCAATTTTTGGGCACGGGCGCGAACCGCTTCAATCAGCACTGCGCCAATCCCACGTCGCTGATAAACCGGCAACACTGCCAGATCACTCACGAAGGCAATGCCTTCGGTGAGGGTACGCAAGACGCTAAAGGCAACCATGCCAATGAGCATGGGCGGATGTTGGCGCGTTTGCGCCACCAAAACATGTAAACCGTCCAACTCGCGGAAGCGTTGGGCAACTTCCCCCCAGTAGACGTTCCCATGTAAACTGCGGTGATGGGGGATCAACTTGAGGATCGCGCTGAGTTCGGGTAAATCGGCGGAGTCTGCCTCACGGATGATATAATCCTGCTCGTGTACAAAACCGCTATCAGTGGTTTGATGTAGGAGCGGGTTGCGTTGGCGTTCTAGCCACAACCCCACAGCTTCGCGGTGCGTCCGAAATGGGATGAGGGGCATGTTGAGTGGGGTGAAAACTTGTGCTTCGGTGGCATCATCCCCCGCCTGCAGTGCTCCGCCGATGGGCACCACTCGAAAGAAAATGATGATCCCGCTGCTGGGTGGTCCTTCAGGGAAGGAGTTCACCGCCACCAACTCAACAATCTTGACTTTGAGACCCGTCTCTTCCTCTGCTTCGCGCATGGCAGCTTCTTCGGCAGTTTCGTTAATTTCGACAAAACCGCTAGGCAAGGTCCACTCCCCTTGATGGGGTGGATTTTTACGCCGAATGAGAACCAACCCCGCTTCGGTTTCAATGAGCAAGCCCACGCCCGGCACCGGGTTGAGGTAATGTACATAGCCACAATGGTCACACTTGGGGCGAAGCCGCCCCCCAATGTCCTGCTCGGTCAAGTTATGCCCACAGGTGGGGCAAAAGATGGGGTCTGTAATCATGGCAAGTTTGAACCGTTTACGTGTTGAAATGCTGTAATGCTAACCTTTGTGGGCGCAGGATTCAACTTGATGGACGATTAAGATTAGTTTAGGAGCGCGTTGTCATCCACTAGGCTCTAGTGGTCTCCCTATTTTTGTTTGAATGGGTAGACAAATTAAACCAAGCGCAACCCAGCGACACGCGCTACGCCAAGTGATGGAGAGATGGCAGGGAAAAAGCAGTCAAACTGACTGCTTTTCTGTTTCAAATGCTGATGAACGCTACTGGAAGATGGTATCTTTGAAGTCTGTAACGGGTGAATCTTGATCGATTACTTTTTGAAAGCGTGCCAAAAGTCCCTCCATATAATCACGGTCAACCACCCATTCTTGTAGCACTTGCTCGTGCTGTTGGATGGTTTGGTTATATTCGTGAATCTTCGCCCTTAAGACGCTTATCAACTGATGGCGATCTTTCCCATCCTCTTTTATGGAGGCAACCAGGGCTAACCGCCGTTTGGTTTCTTGGTTCAAGGCTTCGATCTCTGTAGAGCTTGCCAAGTACGTTGCATCTGCACCTAAATCTATCCGTTGTAACTGTACCTCTATCGCTTCCAACTCTTTGGTCAAGAAACGCTCGGTTATTTTCATGCTATGCTCCACCAATATCCACTAAAACTGTCACTATGTTAAGACAATATGGATAATTTTAACATAACATGCTGGAAGGTTATTTAGGCAATTTACCGAGTTACAATTCTAAATAGTCACGTAATTGACGACTACGGGTGGGATGGCGCAACTTACGCAATGCCTTCGCCTCAATTTGACGGATGCGCTCACGGGTGACACCATAGAATTTGCCCACATCTTCTAGGGTGTTATCTTGCCCATCACGCAACCCGAAGCGCATTTCGAGCACATCGCGCTCACGTTCACTCAAGATGCCCAAAGCCGAGCGCAACTGCTCCTTGAGCAATTGTTTACTGGCGGCATCCACCGGTCCCAGTATCTTGTCATCTTCGATGAAGTCTCCTAATTGACTGCTGTCTTCTTGACCGACAGGCATCTCTAAGCTCATCGGCTCTTGTGCGACACGCAAGATACGGCGCACCTTTTGGGCGGCACGGCGCAACTTGCGCGCAAGGGCAGGGTCTAAGGCTTCCCCGTCCCGCTGAAGCTGTTTGATCTTTGCAATATCCTCTGGATCCATGAACTCCATATCGAGGGCAATTTGCTCCGCGCTGGGTTCTGCGCCCAGTTCTTGAACCAGATCACGCTGAATGCGCATGAGGCGGTTGATCGTCTCCACCATGTGAACGGGAATGCGGATGGTGCGGGCTTGGTCAGCAATGGCGCGACTGATCGCCTGACGAATCCACCACGTGGCATAGGTGCTAAACTTATAGCCTTTGGTGTGATCAAACTTGGTGACGGCGCGCAACAACCCGATATTCCCCTCTTGAATGAGGTCGAGGAAATTGATGCCACGTCCCATATAACGCTTTGCCACGCTCACCACCAAGCGCAAATTGGCGCGGGTGAGCGACTCTGCAGCGTCTTGCCCAAGCAATTCGACGCGCTCATACAAATCCGTGAGTTGCTCCTCACGATCGGGATAGTCGAGTAGTTTTTGTAAAAGTTCTTGCGCGCTAACCAGTTGGTTGTGATGCAGTTGAGCATGGCTACGGATGCGCAGTTGTAGATCGAACGGGAGCAAATAGAGCGCATGGATGGCATCAAAGATGCCACGTGCAATTTCGCCCACCTCTTCATCACGCCCCCACTCAAAAGCGTTGAGGTACTGCCGAATCGTGGACTCATCGTTGCTGTCCCAGTTGTCAAACACTTTTTGTAGCTCGTCTACCAGGTGTACCAGGTTGGGCAGATGAAAATTTGGGCGCAGAGGGTGCATCGCCCCAACACGCTCCCACGCCTCCACCAAAAACAGGATGGTCTCTTGACCGATCTCGACAGTGGTGGGGATGTGATCGGGCTTGTTTTCGACGGGAGCCTTGGTAGAAAGGCGATCTCGCAGGGCTTCTAACAGGCGGTCCGCCGCAATGATGATGCTCAACCAAATCTCACGGTTGGTGTTCAATAAAGGGACTTGACCGATTTCCTTGAGGTATTGGCGAACCGGATCATCAATGGGGGCAAGCACCCCATCATAATCGTCATGGTCGCCTTCGTTGGCATCTTCCTCTTCAACCGCGTCGTCAAAATCCTCTTCCAACACCCCATCTACTTCAACCTCCAATTCACTTTCTAGCCCAATCGTGTCGGTTAAACCAAATTCCACCGCGCGGGTTGGTTCTAGCGGTTCGTCGTCGTCAAACTCTTCTAAGCCCAAGTCATCCAGTGGGTTGTTTAATTCATCGTTTTGATCGGGTTGATTGCCCATGCTCACCTTTTGATTTCTGCACCTTTACTTTTGGCTTGCTTCTTCACGATATAGTAAATTCAACGCACGTGCATAGTAGTCTATCTGCTTCGTAATGCGTAGGATCGTTTCTTCATCTTCATTGCGCTGGGCAGCTTGATGAAGTTGGTGTAGCTCTTGCTTTTCGCGGTTGAGGCGCCGTTTACGCAGGGCAATTGCCTGACTCACAACATCAGCTTGTGGACTGGTGGTGACCCCATTCCGATGAACCTGCTCCAAAACTTGACCTAAGTCTAACGGGCTAATCTTGGCGGAGTTCGTCAGTTTTTTCTCCAGCTGATTAATGGACACCAGTTGATAATCCAGCATGAGCAGCTCATCAAGGTGAGATTCAATGTAGGCGAAAACCGTTTCATCCTCTTGATTGATCCCCTCGATGAAGAGAGTCATCAAGCGTTGAAAGCCGATGTAGCTGAAGTCCTTGTGCGAAAGCACCCCCAACGCATCCGCTATCAAGGCACTATCTCCGTTTGCCAATTCACGAAAGCGACGGTTAATTTGAAAGTACAGGTTGCCATCTTGTTCGTGAACCTTGAACAGGTGATGCAAAAAATGCGCCTCAATCCGCATTTCGGCAGTGATGTGGGTGGGGCGTGTCGGTGTTGCAGGGAGCGCAAAAGATGCAGACAATGCTTCCTCATCCGCAGGGGTACTTGCCTCTGCCAAGAGATCATTGATGCCTACTTCATTGCGTGGCGCATGTTCAGGGGGTTTCGCCTGGCGGATTTTTGCTTGGGCTTGGGTGGTATCGCTTGCCAGGCGCAACAAATCTTTTTCGGAAAGGCGTAAGCGCATTGCCAATTGTTGCACGTTCTCACGTTGAAGCATGTTGTTTTCGGTCGCCAAAAGCAAGGGCATCACCCGTTGTGCCACCGCCTGGCGGTCAGACAGCGAGGGGGTGCTGGGGAGTTGGCTCACTTCGGTTTCAATCAAGAAATCCGCCACAGTGAGCGCGTGCTCCACCAAGTGCGCCCATTTTTGTGGCTCCGCGCGAATTAAATCATCGGGGTCTTTTGCGCCCTCCAACTGTAACACGCGCAGCTCCACTTTGAGTTTGCCACTCAAGTCTGCTTGCAGGGCAGCGCGAGCAACTTCCAAACTGCGGACGGTTGCCTTTTGACCAGCGTGGTCGCTGTCCAACGCCAGCACAATCCGCTTCGCCCAGCGTGGCGCGATCAACTGAAGTTGACGCTCGGTGAATGCTGTCCCCATTTGTGCCACCACATTATGAAACCCGTACTGATGGGCAGTGATAGCATCCATGTAGCCCTCCACAATCACGGCGGTCTCACTTTGGCGGATGCTATGCGTTGCCAAGTCTAGCCCAAACAGCACCCGATTCTTATCAAATAACGGAGTTTGGGGACTGTTCAAATACTTGGGTTGGTCGTTGGGGTCTAGCACGCGCCCGCCAAAAGCAATCACGTTTCCCTTGGGATCGCGAATTGGAACCACCAAGCGATTGCGAAAGCGATCATACACGCGCCCCGTCTCCTCGTGTTTGACCGCTAACCCCACCTCAATTAAATCGGTTGCTGAATAGCCAATCTTCGTGAGGACATCAATGAGAGCTGTCCAACCCTTGGGGGCATAGCCAATCTCAAACTGTTCAAGCACGTCCAGCGAAAACCCACGCCCCACAGTGGCATACTCACGCGCCAACTGCGCCCCTGGTACGGTGTCATCAAACAGCGCGAGATGATAGGCTTTGGCAGCTTCTTTCATCAACGCTCGCAATTTCTCCAAATGTTTTTCGCGTTGGATGCTCTCTGAACTGTGGGGGATGACGGATACCCCTGCCAATTTGCCAAGTTCCTCCAGTGCCTCCTTGAAATTCCAACCGTTCATCTTCATGGCAAAGCCAAAGATGTCCCCCCCTTCACTGCATGCCCCATAACAGCGCCAAGACTGACGATCTTCATACACCACGAAAGAAGGTGTCTTCTCGCTATGGAAAGGACAGGGAGCTTTATAATAGCGTCCCATCTTCTTTAGCGGTACGAATCGATTGATGTAGGCGACAATATCTAAACGAGACTTGATCTCGTCCAAGTTTGACATGGAAAGGTTTCTCTATTACGGCGGATGGTACTAGATTATACGTTGCAGCGAGTAAGAGTGCAAGCAGATTGACTTAAGGTTTGGTTGGACTTTTTGAAAGCGTCGCCGAAGTGTTCTACAATGCTCCCCTGCTCATGATCGTTCAATGGAGGACACCTACCTTGCCACCCACAAGACCACCTGCTTACCTACCCGTGTTGATCGGGTGTAGTTGCCTCATGCTGGTGCTAATGGGCGCGTGCGGTTCGATCGTCGGACCGACCGCCATGGAATCCACCTTGCAGGCGCAAAACTTCGATTTAGCCACTCAACTCGCGCTGGTGCGCTCCACCGCAACAGTGGAATTCGCGCGAATGTTGGTGACAGTTGAGGTGCTGTCCACCGAAAGCCGCGAGCTAAGTGCCCAACGTGACCGCTTAGTGGCAACCTTGCAAGGGCAAGGAACGGATGTTGGGTTCATCCAAAGCACCCTGCCCGACGGGCGGGGATTGCCAGAGGGCATTTCTGCGGAATTGCTCTTGAGCGGGTTAACGCCCCCTCCGCAATCAACGCCACTAGGCGCGACAACACTGGCAGGGAACGCCACCCCCACCCTCCCCGTCACCCCCACCCCGCCCATCCTGACGCGCTTGCTAGAGCCAACCCTGTCCAATGGGGTCAACAGCAATGATTGCGCCAGCACAAGCCAAACCAGTTTTAGCGCGGACACACCAGAGATTTACATTGTCGCCCGTGCCCTCGACTTGAAGGCAGGAAGTGTGGTGACGGCACGCTGGACGTATGAGGGAGCAGTGCGCGGGCAATATGATATTCCGTTTGATTTTGACGTGAATAATGCGTGCATCTGGGCCTATATCGACCAAACCGATTTTGAGTTCACGCCCGGCAATTGGACAGTCGCCTTGGATGTGGACGGATATAACCTGGTGGCACCGTTGTCGTTCAGCATCACTGCGCCCTAACAACCTATCCATTCGGATAGGTCTAATTGATAAAGTAACGATGGCACAATCGCTCGATGTGTCCTATTTTTAGCACGCACAATTATCTACACAGGAGCAAAAGAGAATGGGTTTCAATCCGGGGATGTATCGCTATCTATTCAGCGATTCTGATGATGTCAAAAAGCAACCGCTCACCCGCGCTTTGGTGGTGCGCGTGTTCGGGTATGCCCGCCCCTACACGTTTCAAATTATCTTCATGTTTGTAGCCATCCTGGTCTCCACCGCGCTCGGGTTGATTGCGCCATGGCTCATCAAGCGACTGATTGATACGGTGTTGCCCAGTCGCAACCTCAACCAACTCAACCTTGTCGCTCTCGCGCTCATCCTCATTCCATTTGCCAGCGCCGGCTTGAGCATCTATCAACGGTGGATCAATGCCATCATCGGGGAGGGGGTCATCTTTGATTTGCGCGTTGCGCTTTACCGTCACATCCAGCACATGAGCCTGCGCTTCTTCACCAATACGCGCGTTGGCGAGCTGATGAGTCGCCTCAATAACGATGTGGTCAACGCACAAAACGCGATCAGCAACACCATTGTGCAAATCCTGACCAACCTCATCACGGTGGTGGCAACGTTAGCGGTCATGCTGATTTGGGAGTGGCGACTCACGTTGATCGGCTTGTTGGTCTTGCCGCTGTTCATCTGGTTTGCTCAGCGCACCGCCGATGTTCTGCGCGGGATGATCCGCCAGCAGATGGAATACAACGCCAACATGAACGCCCGCATGAACGAAACGCTTAACATCAGCGGAGCCTTGTTGGTCAAGCTGTTCGGTCATACTAATTCTGAAGTCACCCAGTTTGAAAATAACGCTGCCAAAGTGCGCGATATTGGCATCCGTCAGGCGGTGGTGGGCGTGCAACTCTTCGCGCTGTTGGGGCAAATCGGCGCGATAGGCACGGCAGTCATCTTCTGGATTGGTGGCTATTTCGTCATCCAGGAGGACATCACCATTGGGACGATTGTTGCCTTCGGGACATATCTCACCCAGTTGTATGGTCCCTTACAAGCGTTGGCAAGCGCCCCTGTAGTTTTCACCACCTCTGTAGTCAGTTTTGAGCGCGTGTTTGAGGTGGTAGATTTGCCCCTCGATATTGTGGAAAAACCGAACGCCATTGCGTTGCAAAACGTGCAGGGCAACCTCACTTTTGAAGGCGTCTCGTTTGACTACAACGCCATCAGCGGCGGGCTATTGCAAGATGTAGAACGTGTGGGACACGCACCCTCCGCCACACCCAAAGCCCAACCAAGCGAGACAGGCGAGGCAACCCCTCACCATCAAGCGCGCACACAGGCACTAACCGACATTTCCTTTAGCGTTCGTTCGGGTGAATTGGTGGCGTTAGTCGGACCCAGCGGAGCGGGCAAAACCAGCATGACCTACTTGATCCCGCGCCTATATGACCCGATTGCGGGGCGCATCCTCATTGATGGTGTGGACATTCGGGATGTCAGCTTGTCCTCGCTTGCCTCCAATATCGGAATGGTGACACAAGAGACCTACCTCTTCAATGACACCATCGGCAATAACTTGCGTTACGCCAAACAGAATGCCACCCAAGCCGAATTAGAAGCTGCCGCCAAAGCCGCCAACATTCATGACTTCATCATGGGCTTAGAAAACGGCTACGACACCCTCACAGGGGAACGAGGCTACCGCCTGAGCGGGGGCGAAAAACAACGCATCGCCATTGCGCGGGTGATCCTCAAGAACCCTCGCATCCTCGTTTTGGATGAAGCAACTAGCCACCTTGATAGCGAGTCGGAAGCGTTGATTCAAGATGCGCTTTCCACCATCATGCAAGGGCGCACCAGTTTGGTGATCGCCCACCGCTTGAGCACCGTTCGCGCCGCGCATGAAATCTTGGTGATGGATCGGGGTATGATCGTTGAGCGTGGCAACCATGAAACCTTGCTAGAAAAAGGGGGCTTATACCGCCACCTGTACGAAACGCAATTTGGCGAATAAACTCACGTGTTACATCAAGGGACGAGATGCTCTCGTCCCTAGGTCACTCAACCGAAGGATCAAGCATCGCATGAATCAAACCCACCCTGCCCACCCCGATCATCACTATTACGCCTGTAGCTGGATCGTCAATCATCATGGGCTAGACCACCTGCAACGCTTGGCAGACTTGGCGGATGAGCTAGAAATTGAAGTGCGCGTCCGTCGTATGTTTCAACATGACGGGTTGATGATGTACCCGTTCACCGTGCAAGCGAGCGATAGCGACAGTTTTGCGGTTTTCAGTTCGTATGTGGCAGCTCATCTTGGTATGGTGGACTGGTACAAAGTGACGCAGGCTTATTTCGAGCAAGGCATCCCCCTGATCGAGAACCTGCGCGTGGTCTTACACACGATGCCCAAGTGGCTTGAACACATGCACACCTACGCCACTTACAATGATGATGTATTGGCAAAGCGTGAAAAATCCTAGCCCGTCCGTTGACAGAAGTTCAACCTTACTTGTACCCTCGACCCTCACATAGGCAGATGAGGTGAACATGTCAGATTGGTATATGGTGGTGGGCTTAGGCAATCCAGGGCGAGAATATCATCACACTCGTCACAACATCGGATGGATGGCGTTGGATGAATTGGCGCATCGCTATTCCCTCAAGTTTGATGAGACGCAACACAAAGCTGCCCTGTGTAAAACCACCATTCAAGGGCGACGCACCCTCCTCGTGAAGCCACAGACCTACATGAACCTGAGCGGGCAATCCGTTCAACCCCTTTCCAACTTCTACAAGGTGGATCCCTCCCGCATCATGGTTGTGAACGATGATCTGGATATTCCGTTGGGTAGCTTGCGCATACGTTCCAGCGGGAGCGCGGGGGGACAAAAAGGATTGAAGGACATCATCACACGCATGGGCACGGACAAGATCGCACGGACGCGCATGGGGATTGGTCGCCCGCCTGGTCGAATGAGCGCCAGCGATTATGTGTTACAAACGTTCATGGGGGATGATGCTATCATTGCCGCCCAACTGGCAGACCGCGCCGCCGACGCAATTGAGACGTGGCTTTTAAGCGCAGACATAGAATGGACGATGAGCCAGCACAACAATACGGATGTGAACCAACCGCGCGTTGGGGTGGCACGCCCAAAAGTCAAACCCCCACAGTCGGAGGGGCAACAGGGATGAACTTTGAGCAACACTATTTTGAGGTGCTTTCTGGCATTGAAACCGCCATTGTGATGGCGTATGAGCTTCACCCAGACTTGCGAGATCATCTGGCAGATCAGGCATTGGACAACCTCAAGCGCGTTTATGGGGCAATCGTGAAAGGGCACAACCAACCCGCGCTCGCCATGCGCCCGGTTGAGCAAGCGTGCTTTGATGCGGTGAAAACCGTGTTAGATGCCTTCGTGCTTTCCAGCGGTGGCGAGCAACCCATCACCCATGATGAGGCGATTCTGTGCCTCAAGCGCATTCAAAAATCAATAAACCAGTATCAAAAGCTACAGGGCACCCCAAGCGGAACAGGCTACCTGGACTTCCTCACGAGTTTTCGGGGTAGTGGTGGATAGGCGTCATTGAGCACTCAACGTGTTATGATGATTGCCCTGCGCCATGATGTGGTTCGTGGCGTATAATGAGGCTCTTCACAACCAAACTCTAAGCGGGGGTTCGGTTGCTTGTGTTGTGTGCAAAAGGTGAAACCAACCCATGAAATTAACAGGATTGCGATCCTTGTTGCAAGAAACGTCCGCATTTCAAAATTTGCTGGCGTATTTGAAAAGCGACCAACCGAACATGGATTTGTCGTTGGGGGTCATTCGTTCGGCGCGTCCGTTTGCGGTGGCGACGCTTGCCCAAAGTTGGGAAGGCGCAATCATCTTCGTCACCGCTCGCCCAGAAAACGCCTATAACACCGCTGAACAGTTGCCCGTTTGGATTGACGAAACCCGCATCACCCGTTTCAATGAAGCGACTGCCGCCTTCTATGAGCGGATTCCTTGGGCAGAGAATGCCATCAGCGGGCGCATTGCCGCTTTGTCCGCCTTGCTAGATGATGATCCCATACAACATCCCATCGTGGTGGTCTCCGCCCGTGCGCTCATGCAACGCACCCTCCCCGCCAGCCAGTTTCGGCGCGTTTCGGTGCAGTTGCGCGTGGGCTTACAAGTGAACTTTCAAAACTTGTTGAAGTCTTTGCTCGGTTTGGGTTATGAGCCAGCTCCGGTGGTCTTGGAGCCGGGCACATTTAGCCGTCGCGGGGGCATTGTCGATGTGTATCCCATCACCGCCAACGAGCCGGTGCGGATCGAATTCTTTGATGATGAGATTGATAACCTGCGTGCCTTTGACCCCACCACCCAACGCTCGACGGTCTCGCTCAGGCAATTGACGCTCACGCCAGCGCGCGAGGCGTTGCCTATGCTCACCCCGATGGTCGCCCCCCGTTTGCGCGAATGGTTTGGCACGCTCTCCGGCTCAAAGGAAGATGCCGCCAACCCGTTAAACGACCTTGCCCGTTTAGAAAGCGGGGCAACCTTCGCCACTTTAGAGCATTACCTGCCCTTCTTGTATCCCATGCCCGTCAACCTGTTGGATTATGCCGCTGACAACGCGCTCATTGTGGTGGATGATTGGGACTCATTGCGCGACATGGTGCAGGGCTTGGAGGATGATGCCGAAACCACGCACGCCGATAAACTCGCCATGAACGAAATCGCGCCTGACCATCCGCGCCCCTACGTCACATGGGATGAGTTGGAGGAATCTCTCAATGCTCATCGCGTCATCCGCTTAGGATCATCGGCGGTGGTCGATGTGGATTTTGAGACGATGCTTGGAACCGGTCCCGCCCTGTTCGGCGGACTCTTCACCCCCGAACAACGCTTTGGCGGACAGCTCAAGCCGTTCCTTGCCCATGTTCGAGAGCTACAACGCAAGGGAGAACGCGCCATCATCGTGAGCGAACAGGCACACCGCCTAATTGACTTATCTCACGAACAAACTGCCTACCCGATTAAACCCATCAACACGCTTGACGCGCCCCCCGTGCGCGGGGTGGCACACTTCATTCATGGGGCAATGCGCGAAGGTTGGACGATGTTGGCGCATGATAGTGTGTGGATGCACGTTTTCACCGATGCGGAAATATTCGGTTGGCAACGCACCGAACCGCGCCGACGTTTAACCTATAAACGCGCCAAAGCTGCCGCGCACGTTGAATACACCGACTGGCGCGAGAATGATTATGTGGTGCATGTGGACTATGGGATTGGTCAATTCGTGGGGATGAGTCGGCGGACTATTGACGGGACGGAACGCGAGTACCTGCTGGTGCATTATTCCACTGGGGCGCAACTGTTCGTGCCCATCCACCAAGCTGACCGCCTAACGCGCTATGTGGGCGTGGATGACCGCCCCCCCGAACTGTCTCGCTTGGGGCAAACCGAATGGAGCAAGATCAAAGCGCGGGTTCAACAAAATGCTGAAGAGGAAGCAAAAGAGCTGCTACGCATTTACACCGCCCGCGCCAACGCCCCCGGCTATGCCTTCAGTCCCGACACCCCTTGGCAGTTTGAGCTAGAAGCCTCTTTCCCCTATGTCGAAACCGAAGATCAATTGCGCGCGGTGAACGATGTCAAACGTGACATGCAATCTCCCCATCCGATGGATCGCCTGATCTGTGGGGATGTGGGCTTTGGCAAAACCGAAGTAGCCATCCGCGCCGCCTTCAAAGCGGTACAAGAGGGCAAACAAGTGGCGGTGCTAGTGCCCACCACCGTTTTGGCGCAACAACACTTTGAGACTTTTTCAGAGCGCATGGGCAACTTCCCCATT
>Ga0172376_10003363_pt1 | contig 18931 bp, 17 predicted proteins | sample Lak35m_FD_121114 | JGI IMG/M metagenome (GOLD analysis project Ga0172376, IMG submission 121114) | Freshwater microbial communities from Kabuno Bay, South-Kivu, Congo - kab_092012_35m | ecosystem: Environmental > Aquatic > Freshwater > Lake | place: Democratic Republic of the Congo: South-Kivu... | reverse complement strand
CACTCCGGGACGACTCCAGACGGCGGTGAGGTCGCCGGTCCGCGCGGCCGACATGGCGAGCACGATCACCGGTGCCGCGACCAACAGGAGAACCAGCATCCCGGCCGGCCACGCCGACCAGCCGAACCGACGCCGGTTCGCACTCAGAGCACGACCTCCCGCCAGGTTTCGAGCCAGACCTCGCGTTCGGTCTCGATGCGTCCCGGCTCGATGGTCGCCGGATCCGTCACGGTGGTCGCATGGCGGCGGAACGAGTCGGGGAGCGTCACGCCGGCGGTCGCGGGAAGGACGAAGAGGCTCTCGGGCATGAGCGACTGGAACTCCGGTCCGATGAGGTGATCCACGAGGAGTCGAGCCTGTTCCGAGTGTTCGCCACCGCGCAGAATCCCCGCGAACTCGATCTGTCGGAAGCAGCCCGCGATCATCGACCCGGTGGGGGTCGGAGCGTCATCGGAGAGCGGAGGATCGGCGAAGAGAACCTCGGCGGGAGGGCTGGACGCGTAACTGAGGACGAGGGGTCGGTCGCCACCGTGTCGGGAGAACTCCGAGTAGTACGCGTCGGTCCAGCCCGACACCACGAGGAGGTCGTTGTCGACGAGGGCCGTCCAGTAGTCGGTCCAACCATCACCGAATTCCGCGATCGTCGCCAGAAGAAACGCCAAACCGGGTGACGATGTCTCGGGACTCGGGACGACGAGAAGCCCTCGGTACTCGGGTTCGGTCAGATCGTCGAGCGTGGCCGGCGGCGGCAGACCGAGATCGTCGAGAGCGGCGATGTCGTAGTTGATGCACACGTCGCCGCTGTCGACTGGAGTGACGACGCCCAGACCGGATCCGACGAGGTCGGGACGAACCGGATGCGCGGTCGACACGTACGGCTCGAACACCCCGCCCTCGATGGCTCGGGTCAGAAGGGTGTTGTCGACGCCCCACATCACGTCGCCCTCGGGGCGTCCGGCGGTGAGGACCGCGCGAGCCACCATCTCGCCGGCGTCTCCGGCGGCGGCGATCTCGACGGCGATTCCGGTCGCCGCGGTGAACGAGTCGAAGGCTCCCTCGGGAGGTGTGAACGACTCGTGACTCACGATGACGAGTCGTTCGGGTGTCGTGGGCGCACCGGGCGACCTCGTCGTTGAGTCGCCGCACGCGGCCATCGCCAGAACCGCTCCGAGCACGACCGCACTGGCCCCGATAGTTCTGACCCTCATCGTCCGTCCTCCTCGTTCACCACGACGGCCACGACACCCGATCCCACCGACACGACGATCGGTGCCGCGACGGCCAGGTTGCTCACGCCACGGGCCCGCCAATCGTGCAAGTCGTCGTGGACCAGGGGCCATCGGAGCCCGACGGTCGAAACGCCCGTCGCCGTTCCCGAGAGCGACAACAGACTCACCGTCGCCCCGACCTCGACATCGATCGTGAGTTGCTTGCCTCCGTGGATCAGGTGCACCACGTCGTCGGCCATCACGAGCGTGAGTCGTTCGAGTCGCGACAGGGTGGGAGACGCGAGAGCGGCGAACACTCCGAGCACGTGGTCGATGCGATCGCCGCCGCCCCACGCCACCGTCACCTCGATCGCCCCGAGCGAGATCGCGTGGGCGAGAGCCAACTCGGTGTCGGTGTGATCCTTGTCGGGGTCGGCGAGCACCACCTCGACGCCACGTCCGCCCGGGGCCGCCGGGTCGACGATCGAGTCGAGATCTCCCACCACGACATCGGGACTCATCCCGAGTTCGATGGCGTGGTCGTAGCCGGAGTCGGCGCAGATCACCACGTCGGGGTCGCGGGTGACGACGCGATCGAGTGCCCGGGAATGAGGCGGGTGACCACCCAGGATCACCAGTGCACGTTTCGACATGAGGCTCCCTCCGCTGGCATTATCCAGATCAGGTTCTCGGGTCGGTGGTGGCGACCACCCTCTCAGCCCGTCGAACCGGCGAGCTCCCCGTGTGTGTGGAGGCTAGTGGCTCGCTCGGTCACCGGCTCGTCGTCGAACCATTGTTTCCCGTCGGTCGGGTCGTTTCGGGTGGTTGGGTCGTTTCGGGTGGTTGGATCGTTTCGGGTGGTTGGGTCGTTTCGGGTGGTTGGGGTGCGAAGATGGGCCATTCGGTCGCGCCGTGGCGCGGCCCGACGGGGAGGTTCGCGTCGTGGCGCGGCCCGACGGGGAGGTTCGTGTCATGGAGAGTCGTCTGGTCGAGGGGCGCGTTGCGCTCGTGTCGGGTGGCGGTCGTGGAATCGGTCGGGGAATCAGCGAGCTCCTCGCCGCCCACGGCGCGACCGTGGCGGTCAACTATCGCAAGGATCGGGAGGCGGCGGAGGAGACCGTGGCCTCCATCGTGTCCGCCGGTGGTCGAGCGGTCGCCTACGAGGCGTCGGTCGACGACCCCGATGCCGTCGCCGAGATGACCGGCCGGGTGGTGGCCGAGCTCGGAGGTGTCGACATCCTGGTGTGCAACGCCGGGGTCGCGTCCAAAGGACGATCGGTTGCCGACACCGACCCGACCGAGGTGCAGCGTCTCGTGACGACGCACGCGATCGGCCCGCATCACATGGCTCGTTGCGCTCTTCCCTCGATGCGGACCCGGGGGCGCGGAGACATCGTGATGATCTCGTCGGTCGCCACCTCGCACATGGCGGCCCACGGAGCGCCCTACAACATGGGCAAGGCCGCGATGGAGGCGCTCGCCCGAACCCTGGCCAAGGAGGAGCGCGCGCACGGGATTCGGGTGAACATCGTCGCTCCCGGTCTGGTGGAGACCGACATGGGCTTGCGGCTCGCGCGCGCCATGACCGGACAGGGCACCATGGAGAATCTCCGCGGACTCGACGCCTCGTCCCCGTTCGGGCGGGTGTGTCAACCGATCGACGTGGCCAACGTGGTGTTGTGGTTGTGCTCCGAGGGCGCCTCGTACGTCACCGGTCAACGCATCGAATGTGACGGAGGCGGACCGCGATGAAGCCCCCCGCCCGGTGAGCCCCGCGACCGACCAGTAGCCTGCCCGACGTGAAGTCCAGCCCCCTCGCGCCGACCACTCCGACCTCCGAGCCGATCATCTCGGTCACCGACGAGGCACTGGTCGAGCTGCTGAAACTGCGCGATGCCGAGCCCGACGCGGCCGATCTCGGATTGCGTCTCGAGATCGTGAGCGGAGCCGGCGAGGAGTTCAAGTACGACCTCTCGCTGGACGAGTTCCGCAAGGCCGCGTTCACCGACGAGGTGAGGACGCACGGTGGGCTGAAGGTCATCATTCCGGCCAAGGACGTCGAGTTGCTTCAGGGGGCGGTGCTCGATCATTCGGCCTCCGCCGGCCTCGTCATCCGCAACCCGAACCGTCCGGTTGCGCCGTCGGCGGAGGGTCTCGTTCGCGACGATGCGTTGTCGGCCGAGATCGAAGCCGTGGTCACCGGTGAGGTGAATCCGGCCCTCGCGGCACACGGAGGGTTCGTCACCTACGTGGGCCACGACAACGAGGGAACCGCCTACCTCACCATGGGTGGGGGTTGTCACGGATGCTCGATGAGTCGCATGACGATGCTCGAGGGCGTGCAGACCACCGTGCTCGAGAAGGTTCCCGGAATCACCCGCGTGCGCGATCTGACCGACCATGCGTCGGGCGAGAACCCGTACTACCGCTGAACTCCGTCGTCCGGGTGTCCGTCGTCCGGGTGTCCGTCGTCCGGGTGACCGTCGATCAGGTCCGGCGGACCGGCGGATTCTGTGGACCCCTGATCAATCGGCCGGGTAGGTCACCGGTGAACTCGTCGTCGGCCACGGTTTGCCCGCCGGCAACGAACGTCGCCCGATAACCGCGACCCTTCTGCACCAAACGGCGTCCTCCGGCGGGGAGATCGTGGGCCATTCGTGGAACGTCGAAACCGAGTCCGTCGAAGTCGATCAGATTCAGATCGGCGCGCATTCCGGGTGCCACGAGACCCCGATCGTGCAGTCCGTAGAAGCGAGCGGTCTGTTGGGTCTGACGATGGATCACCAATTCGAGTGGGAGACGGGGACCCCGCTGCCGATCGCGCGCCCAGTGGGTGAGCATGAAGGTGGGCATGCCCCCGTCACAGATCGCTCCGCAGTGCGCCCCGGCGTCGGACAAACCCATGCGCGTGTGGGGATGCAGATGAGCCTCGTAGGTCATCGACAGATCGCCATAGGAGTAGTTGAAGAAGGGTGCGTAGATCATTCCGCGCCCCTGATCGGACGTGAGTTGTTCGAGGATCACCGCGGCCGCCGACCGACCGGTGCGCGCGGCGATCGCCGCCACCGAATGGTCGCGATCGGGTTCGTAGTCGATGTCCGAGCCATCGACCAGCCACATGCCGTCGGCCTTGTGCACGACGATCTTCTCGAAGAGTCCGCCGTCGGCCGGAATCTCGTCGGTGATGCGACGTCGACGTTCGGGTTCGGCGAGAGCAACGAGTTGTTCGTCGAGCGGGAGATGCCGAATCTCGGCGTAGGCCGGATGAAAGAGCAGCGGATGAACGCTGCCCTGCAGGCAATAGAGAATCCCGATGGAACGTCCGGCAACCTGGGCGTACATGGGGATTCCGTCGGCGTGGGCCTCGTTCAGCAGCCGGAGCACCGATCTCCAGAGTTCGGGAGATTGGTCGGTCTGACTGAGGTTCACGCTCACCGGTCGACCGGTGCGGCGGGCGAGTTCGCGCATCCAGATCCACTCCTCGTCGGGCACGCGCACGTGCTCGGGTGAGAACTGGAAGTTGCCGTGTCCGACGCGAGCCATCGCGTCGGCGATCGCGTACAACTCGTCGGCGGCCACCATCGTGCCCGGCACGAGTTCGCCACTCTTCGAACGATGCAGTGGAGTGCGACTGGTCGAGAAACCGAGGGCACCGTGGCGCAACGCCTCCTCGACGAGATCGGCCATTCGTCGAGAATCCTCGCCGTCGGCCGGTTCGTTGTCGGCTCCGCGCTGACCCATCACGTACGCGCGCAGGGGCCCGTGGGCGATCTGTGCTCCGACGTCGATGACGTACGCGCGCTGGCCGACGGCGTCGAGGTATTGGGGGAAGGATTCCCACTGCCAGTCGATGCCCTCGGACATCGCCGAACCCGGAATGTCCTCCACGCCCTCCATGAGTTCGATGAGCCAGTCGTGGCGGTCGGGTCGCGCGGGGGCGAATCCGACGCCGCAGTTGCCCATCACGGCGGTCGTGACGCCGTGCCACGAACTCGGGGTCAGCCATGGATCCCACGACACCTGTGCGTCGTAGTGGGTGTGCACGTCGACGAAGCCGGGCGTGACCAGCAGCCCGTCGGCGTCGATCACGCGCCGCGCCGAGGCGGTCGATGCGCGTCCCGCGTCGTCGACGGCCACCACGATTCCGCCGTCGACGGTGATGTCGGCGGGACGGGCGGGAGATCCCGAGCCGTCGACGAGACGCGCGTTGCTGACGACGAGATCGTTCATCGGGTGCTCACACCGACGGCGGGGGAGGTGGCGGGAGGTCGCTTCCCGGAACGGGTGTCGGCACCGGCGAGGTGGAGGCCGGTGTCGCGGCCACCATGACCGTCGGAGTTCCGTCGGCGGTCGAGTTGGCCGGGTTCGTCGAGGCGGTGGAGCGAAGCGGACGGACGCGAGTGCCGACGCCGCTGAGGGCGGCGAGCACCAGCACGATCGACAAGTAGAACGTGGCGACCACCGACGTGTACCAGACCTTGTCGGCGGTGGTTCCGTACTGGTACGCGTCGCCCAGGAATCCGCCGGCGTTGAACTTCAGCGCATCGTCGCCGAAGGCCGACATGCCGACGTCGGCCCAATCGGCGAGCACCAGAACGTTCAGCAGATGGAGCAACGGCGTGACGATCGCCAATGTCCTGAACCAGCCCTTCATCGGCCACCCCCTTCGAGCGATCCGTGGATCGACCCCGACGCTAACCGACGGGAGGCCGCAGGCGATTCACGATCTCGTCGTGGAGAAGTCCGTTGGTGGTGATCGCCGTGTTCGAGAGATGGTCGCGTCGGCCGACGCGATCGGTGAGGCGTCCGCCGGCCTCCTCGACCACTGGCACGAGGGCGGCGATGTCGTACGGAGCCAGTCCGACCGCGTCGATGGCCACGTCGATGGCTCCCTCGGCGACCAGCATGTGTTGCCAGAAGTCACCGAAACCACGCGCGCGAGCCGCGTCGAACTGAAGGTCGGCCAATGCGCGGTCGACACCGAGATCGCGCCAGCCTCGATTGGGAACCACACTCACCTGCGCGCGGTGCACCGAATCGATCTTCGAGACCGCGATGGGCCGGCCGTTCGCGCGGGCGCCCCCGCCTCGTACGCCCCACCAGCGGCGGTTCATCGACGGTGCCGACACCAGGCCGAGCACCGGCCCGTCCACGCGGTGCACCAGCGCGACGAGGGTCGCCCACACCGGGAGGCCACGCACGTAGTTCGAGGTTCCGTCGATCGGATCGATCACCCAGGTCCATTCGGCGTCGGTGGGTCCGGTGACGCCGTGTTCCTCGCCGAAGACCGCGTCGACCGGGCGAGCCGCGCGCAACCGGCGAACGATCTCGCTCTCGGTGTCGCGGTCGATCTCGGACACTTCGGAGCGATCGGCCTTGCGCGAGACGGTGAAGGCGCGGGCCTCGAACGCCGGAGCGGTGATCGCATCGGCGGCGTCGGCCACCTCGTGCGCCAGTTCGAGATCGGGCCCGAAGTCGCGATCCACGATCAGTCGAGTGACTTCAGCACCGACGACGCGATGCCGTCGGCGTCGAGTCCGAGTTGTGACAGCAGACGGTCGGGCTTCGACTGCGGGAGGAACTTGGAGGGAACACCGAGGGTGGTGACGCGGGTGGCCGACCGGGCGGCGATCTCGGTGGCGATCATCGAACCGATGCCGCCGTCGCGCACGCCGTCCTCGACGGTGACGACCCGTTCGTGACGCGCGGCGTCGTCCAGCATCCTCGTATCGAGGGGCACGCACGAGCGCACGTCCCACACCGTCGCATCGACACCGCGCTCGACCAACGTCTCGGCGGCCTTGTGGGCGGCGGCCACCACCTTGCCGACGGCGAGGATCGCCACCCGGCCGTCACCGGCGCGCAACCGCAGAGCGTCCAGACCCGAACCGATCTCGTTCTCGCCCACCTGTCGGGCGGCGCCCTTCGGGTAGCGGATCACCACCGGACCGGAGTCGGCCAACGTCAGCGCGTCGTGGAGCATCTGCTGCAGATCCTGTGCGCTGGAAGGGGCGAGGACGCGCATACCGGGAACCTTCGACAGCAGGGCGAGGTCGTACACGCCGTGGTGGCTGGCTCCGTCGTCGCCGGTGATCCCGGCGCGATCGAGGCAGAACACCACCGGAAGTCGGTGCAGCGCCACGTCGTAGACCACCTGGTCCCAGGCTCGGTTCAGGAACGTCGAGTAGATCGCCACCACCGGACGCAACCCGCCCATCGCCATTCCGGCCGCGGCGGTGACCGCGTGCTGCTCGGCGATGCCGACGTCGAAGAAGCGGTCGGGGAAGCGACTCTGGAAGGGAAGGAGTCCGGTCGGCCCGGGCATGGCGGCCGTGATGGCCACCACCCGGGCATCGGCCTCGGCCTCCTTGATGAGGGAGTCGGCGAACGCCTGGGTGTAACCGGACGGCACCGCCTTCGGTGGACCGACCGCGGGGTCGAACACCGGGGCATCGTGCAGATGCTTCTCGTCGTCGTCCTCGGCCGGCGGGTAACCCTTGCCCTTCAGGGTGAGGACGTGGACCACGATCGGTCCCTCGGACGACAGGTCCTCGGCGTTGCGGAGAGCGCTCTCCAATTCGCGAACGTCGTGGCCGTCGATGGGGCCGATGTAACGAACGCCGAGCGCCTCGAAGAACGACGGTGGCTGGAGGAATTCGCGGACCGCTGCCTTCAGTGCTTCGACGCCCTTCTCGGCCTGTTGGCCCACGACCGGGAGACGCTCGAGCCAGGCCTCCAGGCGGCGTTGGCGCTGAACGTACACGGGGTTCATGCGGATACGGGTGAGTCCTTGCGAGAGCCGTTCGGTGATCCGGTCGGGGAAAGCGGGACGATCGAGGGCTCCGGTGTCGTCGGTTGGAAGCTTCTGCGTGAGATTCGAGATCGTGGGTGCGTAGCTCCGTCCGTTGTCGTTCAGGACGATGATCACCCGTCGACGAGTGTGGCCGAGGTTGTTGAGGGCCTCGTACGCCATGCCGCCGGTCATCGATCCGTCACCGATCACGGCGACGATGTGACGATGCTTGTCGACACCGGCGTCGCGGGCCACGGCGAGTCCGTGGGCGTAGGAGAGCACGGTCGAGGCGTGGCTGTTCTCGATGTAGTCGTGCTCACTCTCCTCGCGGCTGGGATACCCGGAGAGTCCGCCGGCCTGGCGAAGTCCGGCGAAACCGGCGGCGCGACCGGTGACGATCTTGTGCACATACGACTGGTGGCCGGTGTCCCAGAGGATCGCGTCGCGGGGCGAGTCGAAGACCCGGTGGAGGGCCAAGGTGAGCTCGACCGCGCCGAGGTTGGAGCCGAGGTGTCCTCCGTGGTCGGCGACGGCCTGCACGATGAAATCACGGATCTCGCCGGCCAGAACGTCGATTTCGGCGTACGACAAGGCCCGCAATTCGGACGGCTGACGGAGGTCGACGGGATGCATGGCGAATCGGACGCTAGCCCTGCGGGGCGTCGATACCGCTGGCGGAAACCTTCCGGACGAGACCGGTGTTGTGTCGTTCGGCATGTCGTTCGGCCTGTCGTTCGGCATGTCGTTCGGCATGTCGTTCGGCATGACGGCGATCGAGGCGGTCCTGGTTCCATCGGTGCAGACCCCACCCCAGCAGAGCACCCACCGCCAAGGTGATCTGGCCGCCGACGCCATCGATCCAATAGTGATTCCCGGTCACGACGATGCAGAACAACGTGGCGGCCGGATACAGCAGCACCGCCACTTTCGTCCAACGTCGACGGAGCAATGGCCAGACGGCGAACGCGCACCAACTGCTCCAGCCGATGTGGAGGCTCGGCATGGCGGCGTATTGGTTGGAGATCGACTGCATGGCCTCGGAATCGAAGGTCCAGAGAGCACCCCCGAACTCGGGGAGCGTGTCGACGAAGCCGAAGGTTCCGTCGTCCGGCGTGCCGGCGATCCCGTCGGCGCCCTCGTCGCGCAGCGGACTGACGATGCACGCTCCGCCGTACGCCCCGATTTCGTCGCGCGGACACGGTGCATCCAGCAGGCGGGGTGGCATCACCGGAAACAGTGAGAATCCGACGATGGCCAACGCCGTGGTGGCGGCCAGTGTGTTGCGCCATTGGGGGAACACGCCGGGCCGCTTGAAGAAGAGCAACCAGAACACGCCGAGAGTCACCGCGAAGTGCGCGGTGCCGTAGTAGGTGTTCCAGATTCGGACGAACCAGTTCCAGCCGAGGAACCAGTCCTGAACCGACTCCTCGTGATACAGGCCGATCAGACGCTCGAGTCGGATCAGCCGTTCGGCGTTGTTGAAGGCCTGCTCGGGAACGCCGTCGGCGGCGATGGTGGCCGAACCGAATTGGTTGCGACTCCACGTGTACACGACGTAGAAGCCGCCCATGATCAACGCCTCTTTCCACCAGAAGGTCCGGTGTTGCCGTGCGGGCACGGGCGACGGCGTTTCCACGGCGACGAATCTACGGCTTCGGTTCCGGGTCGCTGGTTTCGTGCGTCGGAGGCTCGTGGTCCGTGGCCGGCGAAACGAGGTGGCGTCGGGGAGGGCGCACCGCACACTCACTAGTCTCGACCCGTGACCACATTCGATCTTCTCGACGACGACCTTCTGGCCCGCACCTTGGCCCTGGCGCTGCGCACCGGGGCCGATTTCGCCGAGGTGTACGCCACGGATTGGCGTGGTGTCGGCGTGGGACTCGACGACGGGCGGATCGAGGAACTCTCGACCGGTCGCAACACCGGGGCGGGTATTCGTGTCATCCATGGCGAAACCACCGGATTCGCGCACACCGCCGACCTCTCGCCGGCCGGGCTCGCGGCCGCGGCCTCGGTGGCCGCCGAAGCCGCTCGACAGGGCGACGGCGCGACCCGTTCCATCGCGCTTGCCGAGCGCCCGCAACGCGTGGTGAGTCCCATCGAGATCGACCCGTCGTCGATCGGCAAGGCCGCCAAGGTGGCTCTGCTCCGGCGCGTCGACGACGCCGCGCGGTCGACGGGTGGTGCCATCACGCAGGTGTCGGCCGGTTACTCCGACGGACGCACGCGAGTCGTCATCGCGAACAGCGACGGCCTGCTGGCTCGTGACGAGCGGGTTCGAACCCTGCTGCGCGTCAGCGCGGTGGCCAACGGGGACACCGGCATGCAGACCGGTTTCGACTCGCTCGGCCACACGATGGGTTTCGAGTTGTTCGACAAGGTGAGCGTGGAGGAAGTCGCGCGGACGGCGGCGCAGCGGGCCCTCACCAAACTGCGCGCGCGTCCGGCACCGTCGGGGTCGATGCCGGTGGTCATCAAAGCCGGCAGCGGCGGGGTTCTCTTCCACGAGGCGTGCGGTCACGGTCTCGAGGCCGATCTGGTCGCCAAGGGCGCCAGCGTCTACAAGGGCAAGGTCGGAGAGTTGGTGGCCTCACCCCTCGTCACGCTGGTCGACGACGGCACGATGACCCACGAGTGGGGCGCGATCGCCATCGACGACGAGGGGCACGCCTCGCAGTACAACGTGCTCATCGAGAACGGCGTTCTGACCGACTACATGTGGGACTTCCTGCGCGCCCGCAAGGAGGGAAGATCGCCGAGTGGCAACGGTCGTCGGCAGTCGTACAAGCACCTTCCCATGGTTCGCATGACCAACACCTACGTGCTGAACGGAGACGAGGATCCCGGAGACATCGTGCGCGACACCGATCACGGCGTGTACGTGGCACATCTCGGTGGTGGGAGCGTCAACACCGCGACCGGAGACTTCGTCTTCGGCATGACCGAGGCCTACCTGATCGAGAACGGCGAGATCACCGAACCGTTGCGGGAGGGCAATCTCATCGGCAACGGTCCGCAGGTGCTGCGCGACATCGACCGACTCGGTAACGACTTCGCGATGGGCAACCCGGGAACCTGTGGCAAGGATGGCCAGGGAGTGCCGGTGGGCGACGGTCAACCCACCTTGCGGGTCAAGTCGCTCACCATCGGCGGAACCGCGTCATGAGCGGTCCCGATCGCAGTGGCGAACTGCTCGCGATCGCCGAGCGGGTGGTGGCGATGGCGCGACCGGGCGAACAGGTGGAGGCCTACGTGGGTCGGGGAGTCTCCACCGAGGTTCGGGTGTACGAAGGCGAGGTCGAACACTTCGTGTCCGCCCAGAGCCAGGGAATCGGAATCCGGGTCATCCGTGACGGGCGCACCGGCTCGTCGTCGGCGGGTTCGCTCGATGAATCGGTGATCGCCGAGGTGCTGGCCGAGGCGCGCGACAATCTCGGGTACGGCGAGGTCGACGAATGGGCCGGTTTGGCCGCCCCGGACGGTGTGGCGGTCACGCCGCAGAACCTGTGGAACGACGCCCTCGAGTCCGCCACTCCGGCCCGCAAGATCCAACTGGCCAAGGACCTGGAACGGAGGACCCTCGCCATCGACGGTCGGGTTCGGGTCGACGACTCCAACTACATGGATGCCTTCGGCGAGTCGGCGGTGGCCACGACCACGGGAATCCGGGTGGCCGGTCGCGAGAACGGATGCCATCTCTCGGTCGGAACTCTCGCCGACGACGGCGACGAGACGCAGACCGGATTCGGATTCGCGGTCGGCCGTGACCCCGAAGCACTCGACATCGAGAAGGCGGCCGTCGACGCCGTCGAACGGGCGACGCGACTGCTCGGAGCCACCAAACCCGAGAGTCGTCGCACGACGATCGTTCTCGACCCGTACTGCACCGCGCAGTTCCTCGGCATCATCGGTTCCACCTTGAACGGGGAGAGCGTGGCCAAGGGGCGCAGTCTCTTCGCCAGCCGGTTGGGCGAGTCGGTGGCCACGCCACTTCTGACGCTGGTGGACGATCCGACCGATCCGCGCGCGTACACGGCGACCGACATCGACGGGGAGGGTCTCGCCGCGCGCCGCAACGTGCTCGTCTCCGACGGTGTCCTGAAGATGTTCGTGCAGTCCTCCTATTCGGCGCGTCGACTCGGCGCAGCGACGACCGGGAACGGTGTCCGGGGCGGCTACGGTGGCGGTCCCGGTGCCGGTTGTCTGGCGTTGCAGATCGTGCCCGGCGCCCGGTCGCAGGCCGAGATCATCGCCGGGATCGACGACGGCATCCTGATCCAGCAGGTCCAAGGTCTCCATTCGGGTGTGAATCCGGTGTCGGGCGACTTCAGCACGGGAGCGGCCGGACTCACCATCAGCAAGGGTGCTCTCGGTGCCCCCGTCCGCGAGTTCACCATCGCCTCGACTCTGCAGAAGATGTTGCTCGACATCGCCGAGGTCGGTGGCGATCTCGAGTGGCTCCCGATGCGAGCCACCGGCGTGTCGCTCGTGATCCACGACGTCACGATGAGTGGCGCCTAGTCGATGCCCATCGTCCACGCGATCGTGTTGGGTCTCGTGCAGGGACTCTCGGAGTTCCTGCCGATCTCGTCGAGTGGTCATCTCCTGATCGTCCCGTGGTTGTTCGGCTGGGACGACCTCGCCGATCCGGGAATCAAGAAGGCCTTCGACGTGGCCCTGCACATCGGAACCATGGTGGCCGTGGTCGGGTACTTCCGTCGCGATCTCGTCGTGCTGGTTCGCGACGGACTGCGAGAGGGAATGTCGCGTCTGCTGCATCGTCCATCGGCCGCGACCGAACACGGTCGCTTCGCGTGGATGCTCGTGTTGTCGTGCGTTCCCGCGGCGGTGGTGGGGGCGGTGTTGGAGGACTGGATCGACGAACGACTGGGAACTCCGTTCATCATCGCCCTCTCGTTGATCGCGTTCGGCGTGGTGCTGGCGTGGGCCGACCGACGAACGGGCGATCGGGCAACCGGCGAGTTCGGGACGCGCGAGGCACTGCTGGTGGGAGCGGCTCAGGTGTTGGCTCTCAACCCGGGCACCTCGCGCTCGGGGATCACCATGTCGGCCGCGCGGGCCAACGGGTTCTCGCGCGATGCCGCGGCACGCATCTCGTTCCTCATGAGCATTCCGGTGACCGCGGGGGCGATCGTGGTCAAGGTGGGGGGTCTGGTGGCCGACGGAGTGCCCGACGGGTTGATCGCGCCGATGATCGCCGGAATCGTGACGTCGGCGTTGTCCGGTTGGCTGGCGGTCTGGGGGCTCCTACGGCTCGTCCGCACCCGCAACTTCGACCCGTTCGTGGTCTACCGAGTCGCCGCGGGAGTCGCGATCCTGATCGCCCTGGCCTCGTCGTGGCGTTGACCGGGTGTTGACCGGGTATCGACGGGGCGTCGACCAGAAGGCGATGAGGCGGGGGAGTGTCGTGCGAGACCCGCGAGGGTCAATCGCCCGACGACGTGTTGGTCGAGCCACTCGACGAACCATTCGACGAGCCGCTCGACTGGGCACCGCTCGACCCCGAACCGGATCCCTCCGATCCGGACGATGACGACGTCGATGAGGACGACCCAGACGAGGAAGCAGACGACGACCCAGACGAGGAAGCAGACGACGACCCGGACGACGACCCGGACGACGACCCAGATCCGCCACGACTGTCGGTCTTGTAGAAGCCACCGCCCTTGAAGGTCACACCGACCGGCATGAACACCTTCTTCACGGGTCGTGGGCGACCGTCGGACGGATGCGGGGCCTCGGTGAGCGGATCGTCATCGAACGATTGCTGGATCTCGATGGTCTCGCCGGTGTCGATGAATTTGTAGACGTAGGTGGGCATGGGGGTTGACCTCGAGTGCCGAAGTCTAGGCTCGCCCCGTGCCGGCGACCTCACCGATCCGCACCGCGGTGATTCCCGCGGCCGGTCTCGGCACTCGCATGCTTCCGGCGTCGAAATCGGTGCCGAAGGAACTCCTTCCCATCATCGACCGTCCAGCCCTGCAGTTGGTGGTCGACGAGGCCATCGGCGCCGGGGTCGATCATGTGGTCATCGTCACCAGCGCGACCAAGCCGGCCATTCGCCACTACTTCGAACCGTCGCCGGAGGTCGATCGGTCCTTGCGTTCGCAGGGTCGCCACGAGTTGGCCGACCGTATGGCGAGCGTCGGACGCGACGTGCGGGTGACCTTCGTCGATCAGGACGAGGCGCGGGGCCTGGGTCATGCCGTCGGTTGTGCCCGCGCGGCCGTTGGATCCGAGTCCTTCTTCGTGATGTTGCCCGACGAACTCATGGCCGATTCGTCGTTGCTCACCGAGTTGGCGGGTGCGTCGGCCGCTCTCGGGGTGAGTGCGGTGGCTCTGAAGCACGTGCCACCAGCCGATGTCGTCCGGTACGGAATCGTCGATCCGGTTCCCGGATCGACCGGAGATCGAATGGTTCGTTTCGCCGACGTGGTGGAGAAGCCGACGATCGGCCGGGCGCCGAGTGATCTGGCGATCATCGGTCGGTACGCGCTCACGCCCGACGTGTTCGACGAGATCGCCGGTCTTCGTCCCGCGACATCGGGAGAGATCCAACTGACCGACGCGCTGGCCGCCCAGGGACGTCGATCACCTCTGGTGGGAGTGGTCTCCGACATCGGTCGTCGCGACGTGGGAAACCCTCTCGGTTGGCTGCAGGCCGTGGTGGAGGCTGGTCTCGGCCACCCCGATCTCGGCGACGAGTTCCGGTCGTGGTTGCGACGTCTCAGCGTCGACGACTGAACCGACCGGGTAGATCGATCGCCAGTCCGAACTCGTCGACCGCGAATTCCTCGGCGCCCCGTTTCCGACGGCCCGCGGTGGAATCGTGGTCGAAGAGATCGTCGTAGGTGTCGAGACGCTCGATCGACCAGCGATCGTGGCGAACCCGGGTGTAGCGCAGCCGAATCCGTTCGACGGCGAGGGTTTCGGTGTCGACCGTGACCGACTCGACGTCACGACTCTCGCCGTCGCCCAGACCGAGGCGACGCACAGCCATCGTCGGCGTGAAGGCACCGACCAGCAGGTCGATGTCCTCGCATCCTCCCAACTCCCGACGGACCGCGCCGTTCATCTCGCCCCATCGACCACGACCGTCGTTGGCGAGCCACAGGTCGGGCTCGTCGAGATCACGAAAGAGCAGCATCTGCTGAACGTGCCAGGTCGCGCTGAGGCGGATCACGTACTGGAAGTCGTGACCCGCCTCGCCGGTGTCGACGGTGCCTTCGGCCGTCCATCCCTCGTTCTCGAACCGGAGCGACAACGACTCGGAGCCGCCCTGCTCGGTCAGCCAATCGATCCGCAGGCCGTCGTGGGGCAACGGAGCGAATCCGGTTCGGCGCCGACGTTCGTTCCGACCCGGCTCGCCGTGTGCCGCCCGGTCGTCGTCGGCCCCGCGTTCGGTGGGATCGGTCGGGGTCGCGTCCTGCGGGTCGCCCATCACCCGACGAGTGTGCCACCCGTTCGCCCTGCCGGTACCGTCGCCGAGGTGATCTCGATCCACGAGGCGAGGAAACTGGTGCTCGACGCCTGCCCCGCACTGTCGCCGGTCGAGATCCTCGTCGACGACGCCACCGGATGCGTGCTGGCCGCACCCGCGGTGGCGGCCGAGGACGTGCCACCTTTCGCCAACTCCGCCGTCGACGGCTACGCGGTGCGAGCGGCCGACACCGACGTGGTGCCCGTGGAGCTCGTCGTGGTGGGCGAGGTGGCCGCGGGTGCGGTTTGTGATCGCGTGCTCGGCGCCGGGGAAGCGATCCGCATCATGACTGGCGCCCCGATGCCTCGCGGGGCCGATGCCGTGGTGATGGTGGAGGACACGACGTTCGACGGCGTTCGCGACCACTTCGACGGCACCCAACGAGTGCGCGTCGGTCGAACGGTGGCGAAGGGTTCGGCGGTGCGCGCGGCCGGGGACGACGTGCGATCGGGAACGGTCGTGTTCGACGCCGGCACCCCGGTCACGCCGGCGGTCGCGGGAGTGCTGGCGAGCATCAACCATCGCCGACCGTCGGTTCACCGCCGTCCGCGAGTGGCGGTGTTGTCGACCGGCGACGAATTGGTGATCGACGGTTCACCCCTCGCCCCGGGACAGATCCGGGAGAGCAACCGGACCATGCTGCTCGGATTGGTGAACCAAGCCGATTGTCAGCCGGTGGATTTCGGCGTGGTGCGAGACGACGAGGCGGCGCTCGAACAGGTCCTGCGACTGGCGGCCACCGAATGCGACGCGATCGTCACGTCCGGCGGAGTGAGCATGGGCGACTACGACGTCGTGAAGGCCGTTCTGTCGCGCATCGCGGAGATGAACTGGATGCAGATCGCCATCAAGCCGGCCAAGCCGTTCGCCTTCGGGCGACTGGCACGCCGTTCGTCGTCGGGCTCGTCGACCGCGATTCCGGTGTTCGGCCTTCCGGGAAACCCGGTGTCGTCGCTCGTCAGTTTCGAACTTCTGGCCCGACCCGCACTGCGCCGAATGGCGGGGCGACGCGACGTCGATCGCCCCCGGGCGAGGGCGGTGGCCGATGCGGATCTTCGTCGTCACCCGGATGGCAAGCTGCACTATCAGCGGGTCGTTGCCCGGTTCGGGGACGACGGTCGACTGCACGTCTCGCCGGTTTCGGCGCAGGGCAGCCATCAGTTGGCGGCCACGGCCCTCGCCAACGGATTGGCCGAGGTGCCCGACGGTCACGGTGTTCCGGCTGGTGGCGACGTCGAGGTTCTGCTCATCGGCGATCCGGTCGGCTGGTCGTTCGAGTAGCTGGTCGTTCGAGTAGCTGGTCGTTCGAGCAGTTGGTCTCGTCGGCTCCTCGTATCCTTGCGTCGTGCGTGAGCCCCGGGATCTCGTCGACCCCTTCGGTCGGACCGTCCGCGACCTGCGGATCTCGGTGACCGACCGCTGCAACTTCCGCTGAACGTACTGCATGCCCGCCGAGGGCATGGTGTGGTTGCCCAAGTCGGAGATCCTCACCTTCGAGGAGATCGAACACGTCGCGCGCACCTTCGTCGACGCCTACGCGGTCGACGGAATCCGCCTCACCGGGGGAGAGCCGACGGTCCGCGCCCATCTTCCGGTTCTGGTGGAGAAACTCGCGCGTCTCCGTGTTCCTTCGGCGTCCGATTCGCCACTCGCCGGTCGGCCGATCGATCTCGCTCTCACGACCAACGGTGCCACCCTGGTCAATTGCGTCGACGAGCTCCGCGAGGCCGGATTGAACCGCATCAACATCAGCCTCGACACTCTGCGCCGCGACCGATTCCTCGAGATGACCCGCCGCGACGAACTCGACCGCGTACTCGCCGGAATCGACGCGGCGCGACGAGCCGGATTCTCGGCGGTGAAGATCAATGCCGTCGTGGAGCGAGGCAAGAACGACGACGAGATCGTCGATCTGGCCGAGTTCGGCCGCGAACTCGGGGTGGAGGTGCGGTTCATCGAGTTCATGCCACTCGACGCCGAGGGTCACTGGGTGAACGACAAGGTGGTCAGTCAGGACGAGATCGTCGATCGGATCGCCGAGGTGCATCCTCTCGAATCGGTTGCGGCACGGGGTGCGGCGCCGGCCGATCGTTGGCGCTACCTCGACGGCCGTGGAACGGTGGGAGTGATTCCCAGCGTCACCAAGCCGTTCTGCGGCGACTGCGACCGGGTCCGGTTGACGGCCGACGGCCAATTCCGGACGTGTCTGTTCGCGACGACGGAGTTCGATCTCCGAGGCATCTTGCGCTCGGGTCGCGACGGCGACGAACTCGATCGGGCTCTGCGCGACGAGATCGAGCGAGCGGTGGGCACCAAGTGGGCGGGCCACCAGATCAATCAGGTGACGTTCGTGCGCCCCCGCCGATCGATGTCGCAGATCGGAGGCTGACGGATCGTGAGCGAACCCGAGTTCACCCATCTCGATCCGGCCGGGCGGGCCCGAATGGTCGACGTCACGCCCAAGGAATCGACGCATCGTCGCGCGGTCGCGCGCTGCAAGGTGTTCATGTCGCCCGCCACTGCGAGCGCGGTGGCCCGTCGCGACATGGCCAAGGGTGACGTTCTCGCCGTGGCCCGGGTCGCGGGCATCCAGGCGGCCAAGCGCACCAGCGACATGATTCCGCTCTGCCATCCGCTCATGCTGGGGTCGGTGACGGTCGACTTCGAGATCGGCGACGATCACGTGTCGGTGGAGGCCCGGGTGGAGACCGTCGATCGGACGGGTGTCGAAATGGAGGCTCTGCACGCCTGTTCGGTGGCCGCCCTGACGGTCTACGACATGTGCAAGTCGGTCGACAAGGAGATGTCCATCGGCGATCTGGCCCTCTGGGAGAAGACCGGAGGTCGTTCGGGCACGTATCAGCGAGCCGGGCAGCCAGCCGGCCAGCCAGCCGGCCCGCCAGCCGACCCGTCAGCCGGGACCGACCGCTAAAACCACCTGCTCAAACGCCCGGCGACCGTTCCCGGGCGTGTCCGGGGTCACATTCCTGCCTCGAAAAGGGGCACGCGACCTGCGGATCGTTGCTTGGCGAGGGTGAAATGTTGCTAAATTGTGACGAAGCCGTGGCGCCCGTATGACGGACGTGGACAACGGTGAGTCGTACGAATCCGAACGAGACAGGCCTCGAGCCGCAACCGGAGGGGAGGAAACCGCATGAGTCAGATCATTCTCTTGGTCGTCGGAGCCGCGTGGGCCGCGGTTCTCCTGCCACCGTTGATGCGCGGTCGCCAGGCCAGTCGCCCTCATTCCTCGGTCGTCGACTTCCGTCGCCAACTCTCGACCCTGCAGCGGTCGGTGCCGACCCGGGGGTCCGGCCCCATGCGCATGGCTCGGCCGCTCGCTCCGGCCCCCGCCCGTCCGGTGCGCCGGGTGTCGGCGCCGACGCCGTCCGCCGGTCTCTCGCGTCCGATGTCGCGTCGTCAGGCGAT
>Ga0172376_10003362_pt1 | contig 18944 bp, 22 predicted proteins | sample Lak35m_FD_121114 | JGI IMG/M metagenome (GOLD analysis project Ga0172376, IMG submission 121114) | Freshwater microbial communities from Kabuno Bay, South-Kivu, Congo - kab_092012_35m | ecosystem: Environmental > Aquatic > Freshwater > Lake | place: Democratic Republic of the Congo: South-Kivu... | reverse complement strand
CCCACGATCCAAAAGGGGCCATCGGGTGTGGGCACTTGGGTGGCCAAATAAGCACGACGCGCCTCGACGACCAAGGCCCGGGGACCGACGGCCCAGTCATGGGCCATCCAGAGGGTATCCCCCGTTTGCAAGCCCCACTCGGGACAGGGCTCGGCAAGCGCGAGCGCCCCAATGGCATGCGACACCGGATAGGGCACGCGGGTTTGGCTGGCCATTAACTCGGCCCAGCAGTCGGCGGGGGTGGCATACGGCCATTGGGTCAGGGAAACCGACAGACAAGGCACGGTCACACCATCCGAAACGGGCTGGGTGTAGCCAGCCAAGGCAAGCAAGGCCATATAATCAATGTGTAGCCCCTGGCTAATTTTGTATAACAGGGTGGGATGGGGATCGGGAATGCCACCGGTTTCCAAGCGGGCGAGTGTCGAATAGCTAACCTCAATCAGACTGGCCAATTCAACCAGTGTTACCTGACGGGCTTTGCGTGCCTGCCGAATCGTAGCGGCGAGAGACTCAGGGGGAAGATGCACAAGAACCCTTTCTAACCCAATTCACAGCGACCGAAAAAAGGGAATAAAATGGCATCGAGACAAGAAATATAGGGGTACTGTAGGCCAGACCGAACGGAAAGGCAACACCCTGACACATGGGGCAAGCATCCAGCAATGGGGGAGGCCAGGGGCGGAGCCCCTGGAAAATCCTACAACCGTGCCGCCACCTGCAACGCATAGGTGGTCAGTCGAGAGTCTTGATACGCCGTGCCCTCTTTTAAAAAGCCAGTGAAGGGCATGTGCACCACCACCCCAACCTGGACGTCCCTCAGGGCAACCGTCACGGAGATATCGCTACCAAACGACCACTCCCTTAAATAGGGGGCAATGTCTTTTTTCTCATCCCAACGATAATAATTGGTTTTGGTTTCGTTCGCCATCAACGGACGAGACGCATACGCACCAATCGCCAAATAAAGCGGACCCATTCGTTGCTGAAACTGAACCGGTACCTTAAGAAAGAAAAAAGACTGCTTCAATTCCATCGTCGCATCATTGGTGGTGATAAAAACCGGCGACTCCCCTTTAACCGTCACACCGGTGTACCATACCTCAGGCCCCACTAAAAAACTGGTGTTACTACCCAACGGCAACGAAAAACGCCCGCCAAATCCCAACGTCAACCCACCCAACTCCCTGCTGACAGGACCTTTTTTATACGACAACCCACTACCCCCCAGCGTCGTGACCCAATCCCAACCAAACGATACGGGGGCATCCGCATTCAACTTGGGCGGGCGCGCGGTCTCGATGGCTTTGAGCGACTGATAACGCCGGTAGGCCTCTTGTAACGCCTGTGCCGCTTCTTTGAGCGGGGTCACCTGAGGGGCGGGCGGGGCGGTACCCAATGGGTCAATACCCGAAGGCCCCGTTCCCGCAGGGTTGACACCCACAGGGTTGACACCCACAGGGTTGACACCCGCAGGGTTGACACCCGCAGGGTTGACACCCGCAGGGTTGACACCCGCAGGGTTGACACCCGAAGGTGCCACAGGGATTGGCGAAGGGGAACTGGGTGATGTCGCCGATTGCTGACGCAACGCACGGTATTGTTTGAACAATTGAAAATCATCAAATTCAGCCTTGGCACCTGCCTGACGTTGTTTTTCTAAGGCCTCAAGTTGCGACTGGCGAAACGCCTCATACCGCTTGAACTCTTCATAATCCGTTGACAACTCACTGGCCCCCCCTTGTGCCATCAACACCCCCGACAAAATCCCCCAAATCCCCATCATCACGACCCATTGTCTCATCATCATTCCTTTATACCCCCCATATTGACTACCCCCACGGTTACCCATCACAGAACCCCTTTCATGAAAATCGTATTATTCATTTTATTTATTATCGTCATGACATCGACATTAGCCTCCCCCTAACCCTGCCACCCATTGGGCCACCAGTTTAATATACAGGGTAAAGGGAATCAACAACAATTGAGACAAAATTAAAATCCCGATCAATCGACCCATCTGTAAAAAAAATACCACACTTTTAAGGTGATCGGGCGGGCGTTGCCCATGACTAACCTGATCGGTAATACGGGCACCAGCCGGATCAACAAACAACACCAACAACACCGTGGCAATGCCATTGACCAACCCCGACAATTGAATGGCAGTGGATCGAAAAGGCGGTAACATGGCCCCCGCCAACAACGAACACAACACCCCAATGGTGTAAACGGGGGTCACAATCATATTCATGATTAAAAACCGCCGGGGAATCCCAGCCAATGATACCGACCGCAACATCGACAATCGGGGCCACACCACCATCGACATCATACGGGGCCAATACCGGGGTGTAACCAGACACGCCAACACCTTGGGCATGGACCCATGGGTGGCAAACTGTCGAATGGCCACCGCAAACAATCGGGCTGCGGTAGGGGTTAAGCACATGCCCAGTGCCGTACCCAAACACGCACTGCCAATAATCACACGAAATGCCCATTCCAGTTGCTGAACCGCAGCCGGTGACCCCGTCATAATCGCCGTATCAACCATCGCACCCAACAAGGGGGCTTGCACCATATTCGATAACCGAGAAATCAATAACGTAGAGGTGACAAACGACATGGCCACTGCCAATTGCCTGGTTTGAACCCCTGCCCACCGCATGGCATAGGCCACGGTTTCAACCAAATGAATCAGACATGTAAAAAGGGCCACCCATACTAAAAAACTCACCCCCCCACCCCTTCCAGAATCCGATCCACCACCTCCGAAAAAGTGTGACACAGATAAGTGGGCTTGGCCGCCTCTAATTCGGCCACCGACCGGTACCCATACGTCACCGCCACCGTATGGGTATGGGCCGCTTGCCCAACCTGCACATCCGTTGCCGCATCCCCAATCATCACAGTGGCCATGGGGGTGGCACCGAGTTGGGTCATCAACTGACACAATCCCAACGGATCGGGTTTGTGAACCCCAAACGTGTCAGGGCCCGCCACCAACCGAAACCCCTCATAAATGCCCATTTTTTTTAATACCGTCACCGCACTATCGGCTGGTTTATTGGTTAACACCGCCAATGACACCGAGGCTGCCTGCAACCGAGACAACCCAGCGTACACACCCGGATACAACGTGGTTTGGGTGTGCCCCAAGGTATGATAGGCCTGGCGATAGGCCCCCCGAAACGCAACCAGATCAACCGACGTATCGGCACAGGCACGGGCCACCAAATCATCCACCCCACCTCCCACCCACGCCATCACCGTCTCACGCTCAATCGTGGGCATCTGATGGGCGATTGCAGCCTCATTCAAGGCCCGACGCATGTCTTCGATTGAATCAACGAGGGTCCCATCCAAATCAAATACCGCCGTGATCATCCAAACGCCCCCAAAAACGGTCGTGGGGGCACGGTGGGTGATGCCTCCCCCGCATCAATCGCTTCAAAAGACGCCACAAGGGCTTGTTGGGCCTGGGCATCATACTCACAAGGGATACCAGACGCCACCCGCTGGCGGGTAATTTCGGCCATCACCAGGGCCGCCGTCACCGACACATTCAGGCTTTGGGCCATCCCCCGCATGGGAATGGTCACCCGCCAATCTGCCCCTTGAATCACATGGTCCGACAAGCCACGGTGCTCGTTACCCACCCACAACGCCAAACGAGGCACCTGCGCCAAGGGGGTCTCATACAATGGGGTGGCCGCCGTCAAGGTGGTGGCCACCATTTGGTACGATTGGGCCGCCAGGTAATCCCACGCCGCTTGGGTACTGGCATGGGTATAAATTGACAACCATTTTACCACCGCCGTGGCCGTGGCACTGGCCTTTTTTTTGGGATTAAACCCGGGTTGGTTTTCAAACACAAAATGAACCGCCTGAATACCGAACGCATCGCAAGTACGCAAAATAGCCCCCGCATTATGGGGGTCCGCAATATCTTCGAGCACCACCACCAACCCCGACTGACGACGGGCCGCCACCGCTTGAAACCGTTGCCGCCGGGGAGGGGTCGTCATGACACCGGCAACCCCGTATGGGCCGAAGACACCGATACCAAAGACCCCAAATGCGATGGTAATACCCCGTTGGTCTGGGTGCAGTGGGCATGAATCCCCCCACGGGGTAGGTACACCGTGTCGATCTGAAGATACACCGGGGCCAACAGCTGCCACAGATCCGCCATCAACCGAGCGGTGGCCAGTTCTTGATAAATCCCCACATTACGATACGACACCAGATAATATTTTAACGATTTTAATTCAACGATATGTGCCGATGGCACATAGGTCATATAAAAAGACCCAAAATCGGGCAACCCCGAAAACGGGCACACACACGACCATTCAGGACTATGATACCGAATGAGTTGGGCACCGCCTTGATACACAATGCATTCCAATAAATCCGACCGAATGGCATCGGGGGAATCAAACGGGCAGGTCAACCCTTCAGCAACAGGCATATAAACTCCTTATAAAAAGGGTACGGTTCAATTGACACCACCACCTGTTATACCACGACAATCCCATCGGATGCCATCGGATGAAGGATTGGATGTGGGATATCAACCCGACGCACGCCTTAAAAAACAGGTGGCCCCGCCCCCCACTGACGATCACCCCACCGTCGCGTTGCCCCGTGCCCCCCCTTCAGACGGCTCATCCCATCCCATCCACTGCGTAACAACCCAGGTGTTGCTGGTGATACAAAAACGAGCCCACCCACTGCCATACCCCCAAGGTCAACACCGACAGCACCGCATGCCACAACGCCCTTCCCCATTCACCCCGAAAAAGAGGAACCAACCATCCCAACACCCCATACGTCCACGACCAACCCACGCATGCCACCCGCCTCACACCCGTGGTCTCATGCCTCACCCAAACGGGACGCTGTGGCCAAACGAACACCCCCAATAAAATGGGCAAGGTCACGCCCCCCACCATCCCCATCACGGGTATCAAAACGGTCAGCATCCCGCAGCCTACAAGCGCATCATATTGGCCGAAATGGGTTGCTGTTGTTGACGGGCCGCCGCATTCTCGACCTCTAATAACCGGGTTTTCAGGCGATTGGCTGGTCCCGAAAACCCAACCGTTTCTAACACCACGGCCGTGCGCTTCATATACGTATAGTTATCCTGAGACCCCATCACCGCAGCATCAACCAAGGCATTGGCACTGCCCACCCGCCCATCTTGCAACACAAACCGGGCCAAATAAGCATCCACCATCGGCAACCGCAAGCGTGGCGTTAACATGCCCTTTAGGGAGGCTTTTTCAAGTTCAGTGCGCTGATCAGTTGGCCGATTCAATTTTTCGTACAACAAGCTGGCCATGTAGTGAGGCCGTGGATCGTAAGGGGCCAACGACGATTGCCGGGCGTACCCATCCAATGCTTGGGTCCACCGCTGGTTGCTTTTGTCATATAAGGTTTGCAACAATGGTTCTGTTAAACTCAACCCATGCTGACGCATGGCTTTTTGCACAATCAACATAAACGCCTGCCGTTGTTTAATCTCTTTTACTTTTGGCATTTCAACTGCCATGTTAAGGGTAATGGGCCGGGGCTTGGGGGTGTGTTGCGTCACCCTTACGATATACCAACCCAACGGGGTTTCAATCACAGGGCTCACCCGTTGCAAGGGCAATGCATGCATGGCACGCTCCAAATCCAAGGGTACCTGGTGGGCATCGGCCACTTGTTGCGACATCCCCACCACCATGGGCAATCGATTGGCCACCGCTTGGTCTAACAAGGTGGTAAACGACGTCCCCTTTGCCAGTTGTTGAGCCAAGGCCGTGGCCCGCACCTTTCCGTCCATCGTGGCCGAATGGGGTACCAAGAGGGCATCATACGTCAACACGCGGTATTGGTTCATCACATCTTGACCGGTCACCACGATGGCATCATTCACACGATTCAAATAGAGCTGAATCGTCAGGTTTTTTCTCATGTTATCCACCACCGCGTCATATTCAATCCCCCGTTTTTTGAGGGCCTCTTTTAAGTCTGATTGGGATGATGCGCTGTATTTCATCTGCAAATTGGCCATGCTGACATCCATTTCAGCCCCAGAGGGTTTTAACCCCAATTGCTGGGCTTCATACAAAAAAATAGACGCATTCACCGCATAATCCAAGGCTGACATCTGAACCGACTCAATAATCTCAGGGTCATATACCCCATTCGGGTCAATGCGATATTGTTGCAACAAATCAGACAACTGAAACAGGTACAAAGAGGCGTCGATGTTAACCGGGCCGATCGATCCAATCGAAGGCGATGAAGGGGGGGGCGGGGCATGATTCACCAAGACCAATCCCGCACCCAAAGACGCCACCATGGCCACCACAACCAACCCAGCGAACCAAGGCGCAAACCGACGAAAAAATGCCAACATCGCACGTGTCTCCTTAGTATTGCTTCACGGTTTTTGACACCGACAAATACGCACCAAACACCCCCAACACAGTCCCCAAGGCAAAAACAGTCAGGCGAATCAGATTAAGGGTCACCGAATCATATAACATGGGTACAAAGGGCACACTTTCTTGAAACTTAACCACCAACAAAGAATACCCAAACGAGACAAACGAAATCGCAATGACCGCCCCAATGATGCCAATAATCAACCCTTCAATGATAAAAGGCCAGCGAATAAACGATACGGTGGCACCCACCAATTGCATGATACTGATTTCATCTTGACGGGCAATCACCGTCAAGCGAATGGTGTTGACAATGATTAACAGCGTGGCCATGGTCAACAAACTCACCAATATCACACCCGCAATCCGGGTATACTTCGAAAACGTGGCAATACGATTGGCATATTCACCCATTTCACTCACATGGTCCACCTGGGGATAGGCCCGAATCCTGGTGACCAACGGGGGAATTTGTTCGGTGTCAGACACGGTTAATCGAAACGAATGGGGCAAGGGATTGTCGCTTAAAATGCTACCAAGTTTAATGGTCGGAAAACTTTTCTGAAAGGCTTTCCAGGCATCTTCTCGGGGAATAAAGGTAACTTTCCGAACCGCGGGCATGGCGTCAAACTGGGCTTGAAGGGCCTTGGATTCATCGGATGAAATCGAATCTTTTAGATAAACACGAACTTCTAATTTGGAAGAAAAAAAGCTTGATAGATTGGAAATATTGGCCGAAATCAATAAAAAAATACCAAAAATAACCAAGGACACCGAAATGGTGGCAATCGAAATGGCAATCATTAACCCAGAGCGACGAATGCTAATAATGGCCTCCGAAAAAAAGAAAATAAAATCGCGTATCATGAACTATAAAGCCCCAATTGTTCATCCCGAATAATGCGTCCTTGCTCCAAGGCCACCACCCGTTTGCGAATGTCATCCACAATGGCCTTGTTGTGCGTGGCCACCACCACCGTGGTTTGTCGGGTATTAATTTTGCTTAACAACTGCATGATTTCCCACGACGTGTCCGGGTCCAATGAGCCCGTGGGTTCATCGGCCAGCAACACGGGGGGGTTGTTCACAATGGCACGGGCAATACAAATACGCTGTTGCTCCCCACCCGACAATTCAGACGGATAATGCGACATTTTTTGTTGCAAGCCCACCAACTCCAACACCTGGGTGACCTGGCGACGAATGCGGGCCCGGCTAAAATGCATCACACGCAATGCAAAGGCCACATTTTCATACACGGTACGACGGGGCAATAATTTGTAATCCTGAAAAATAACCCCAATACTGCGACGTAAGTAGGGCACCTGCTTGGGAGACAACCCACTTAAGGCAATGTTATCAATATAAATATCCCCCGAAGTGGGCACATCCGCACGATATAACATATTCAGCAGCGTGGATTTACCCGCACCCGATTGCCCCACCAAATACACAAACTCATTGCGATTGATGTGCAATTCAATGTCTTCGAGTGCCACAAACCCATTGGGGTATACCTTCCGCAAGCGTTTGATGCGAATCATCTTAGGTGTCCCCGTTCACAGCCGCCACAATGCGGGCCGCAATGGCAGGGGGCGTAAACCCAAACCAATCGGCCAACGCTGTCGCCGGGGCACTCAACCCAAAATCATCCATCGAAATGGCCAGCCCATCCGACCCAATCCAGCGATGCCACCCAAACGAAGATTGGGCCTCCATCGAGACCCGCAAGGCACCCGAGGGGCCCAATACCTCACGCTGATACGCCGATGATTGTTGCATGAATCGTTCCCAAGATGGCATGCTCACCACCTGACACCCAAGGCCCTGGGCCACCAACAAGTCCGCCACCGATACCGCCAAATGAACCTCTGAGCCAGTGGCCAGGATCACCACCTTGGGCTGAGGCACCGATCGAATCACATACGCACCCCGTAATGCCCCGTCCACACTGGTAAGGCCTGTATCGGGCAATCCCTGGCGAGACAACACCAGCGCAACTGGTTCAGAAGACTGCAGGGCATGAATCCACGCGGCTTTGGTTTCGGACCCATCCGCCGGCCGGTATACCGTCAGTCGAGGGATCGAACGCAAACTAGCCAAGTGCTCGATGGGTTGATGGGTGGGCCCATCTTCGCCCAAAAAAATACTATCGTGGGTCAATTGATACACCACAGGCAAGCCCATCATGGCCGCCAATCGAATGGCATTTTTCATGTAGTCAGAAAACGTTAAAAAAGTGCCACAAAACGGGTGCACATGTCCCCCCAATGCCATGCCCGAACACATGGCGGCCATGGCAAACTCGCGCACCCCAAATTTAATATTGCGGCCATCCCACTGCCCTGGCCCACAAGCAGAAAACCCGGTCATCCACGTACTATCCGAACAAGACAAATCAGCGGAGCCCCCCACCAATGGGGGATAATGGGCCGCCACCGTTTGAATCACATGGTGCGAGGCCACCCGCGTGGCCACACCCGATGGAATGGCCATGGCCCGTACCGCCGCAATGGTATCTGACAAGGCAGGATGCCCCACCCGATTGGGGGGCAATGACTGACCCGAATCAGCCAATTGGGCATGCCACTGATCCATCATGCGGGCCACCCGCTCGTGATGCTGGGCCATCAGGGGGGCGACCGCATCCGATACCCAAAACGGATCGGTTGGAATCCCCAATCTGGATTTGGTGGCCTTGGTTTCATCCACGCCCAATGGTTTGCCATGTGCCTCGCTGGTCCCCGCCACCGCACTGCCCTGCCCAATCACGGTGTGGGCGATCAGCAAGGTTGGGGACCCCGTGCGGTGACGGGCCGCGTCTAGCGCCGTGGCAATGGCCACCTCATTGTGCCCATCCACGGTCTCAACCACCCACCCATACGCTCGGTACCGAGCCGCCACATCCTCGGTAAAACAGTCTGTGATGGGCCCATCCAAACAAATGCCATTGGCATCATAAATCACAATTAAATTATCGAGTTGCAAATGCCCCGCCAGAGAAGACGCCTCTGCCGATACCCCTTCCATTACACACCCATCCCCCGCCAATACCACCACCTGATGATCGATCAATGATGCCCCCAATTGAGCCCCCAATCGCTTGGCTTGCAGGGCCATACCCACCGCGGTGGCAAGGCCTTGTCCGAGGGGACCCGTGGTGGTTTCGACACCCACCACTTCGCCATACTCAGGGTGTCCCGCCGTGGGGGCATGCAATTGACGAAACCGTTGGATATCGGACACCGACAAAGGAAACCCCGCCACATGCAAAGCCGCATACAACCCTGCCGACCCATGGCCAGCCGATAACACAAAGCGGTCGCGATTGACCCAATCGGGATGATCGGGATGTACACGCAAAAAGAACGCATACAGCACCGCCAACAGTTCCGCACACCCCAAGGGTAAGCCAGGATGCCCCGAGCGGGCCGCCTCAATGGCATCCAATGCCAATGCCCGAATAGACTGTGCCACAGGCTGGACCGATGTAAACGGTATCATGGCGGGGTTACTTGATTTGAAAATTGATGGTGTCGTTGGTTCCATAGTTGAATATCACTCACAAAGAAAAGTACCATTAACCCCATCAATATGGCAAAAAAAACAGTGGCAATGCGTCGTTCAAACACAGGCGACAATGGTTTGCCACGCAATGCCTCGATGATAATCATGACCACGTGCCCCCCATCCAATACCGGAATGGGCAACAAGTTAAACACCCCCAACCCGATGCTAATCACACATAAAAGGGTAAAAAATGGCACCACCCCCTGTTGGTACCCATAAGAGCCCACCTGAACCATGCCCACCACCCCGGTCATTTCAGACAATTTGACTTGCCCCATTACCAACCATTGAATGGTTTGAAGGGTGCGACCGGCGGTTTGCCAGGTGGCACGGGCCGCCCCCGTCACAATGTGAAGGGGATTGGCAGGCGCCGCCGTTTTTTGCCACCCAAATGTGACGCCCATCATCACGCGGTCACCCTTTTGAACAGGGGTCAACGACACCGGCACCACCGACCCATCGCGCCGTACCATGAGGGTTAACGGGCGAGCCCCCCACGATTGAAGGGGCTGAATGACATCGCGTGCCACATCCGTCACGGGCCGCTGATTAAAGCCAACGATGACATCCCCCTGTTGCAGGCGATTCATGGCAGGCGTATGGGGCGTCACCGACTGAATCACAGGGGAAGGCACCAATTGACCAACCCAGGCAAACAGGCCCACAAACACCACAAAACCAAGCAACAAGTTGGCCATTGAGCCCGCTAAAATAGCGGCCAATCGACGCAGCAAAGGGGTGTCCCGATAGGCAGTGCCATTCATGGGGATGGCCTCATCATCATCCATCCCCACAATATGCACAGACCCCCCAATGGGAAACAATCGCCATGAATACCGAATATGTCGCCACGTCACATGGCACAACCGAGGTCCCATGCCGATTGAAAACTCACTCACCGCCATGCCGCCCCATCGGGCCACCAGTAAATGCCCCATCTCATGCACAAACACAATCACATTAAAGGCCAAAAAGGTGGCCAAATACCCCATCATGCGTGCCCCTCCCTTGGCTGCTCCCTGAGGGTTTGACGCAAGGCCCGATTGGCCACGTTCAATTCATGCTCAGGGTCAATGCGGTGACGGTGGCAAAACGACACCAATTCGGTCAACAGAGACCCCACCACTTGGCCAGGGGTATCAGCGGTTGCACACAACGCCACCCACCGCGCCATCGACTCATGGGTGCCAGCAGGCACCGGTAACCCCACCTCACCCGCCAACGATTGCAATTTAAGTTGCTGGGTCAGTGCGGGCAAGTGCTTGGGAATGTGGTCAACCGGGTGCCGAGACGGCGCCTGTTTTTTTTCTTGGGCTTTAATGGCCGCCCACTGGGCGATCACCTCATCAGACGTGCCCAGCTTGGTATCCCCAAACACATGGGGATGTCGACGAATCATTTTTTGATTGGCCCCATCGGCCACCCCCTCGATATCAAACCACCCATTTTCATGGGCCAACTGGGTCACCAATGTCAATTGAAACAAGACATCCCCCAACTCTTCTTTCAACGAATCCGCATCCCCCGCTTGCATGGCATCGGCCAGCTCGTATGATTCTTCGATGATATAGGGGGCCAAGCTGGCGAGGGTTTGTGCCAGGTCCCATGGACACCCATCAGGCCCCCGAAGTCGGCGTGTGGTGGTAACCAATTGATCCACACCCGCCGACACGCTACACCGTCTGACGACGGAAGAAGGTTTCTCGCTCTTCCTGATTCATCCCACGCTCTAAGGATGACTTTTCACCAGACTCAATTAACACACTTGAGGGGGTAAACAAAAAAATATTGTCCCCGATTTTCATCATATGGCCGTTGATGGCATACGCCGTGCCACACACAAAATCAATCAATCGTTTGCCCGATTGGTTATCTAAATGCTTGAGGTTGATAATCACCGGTTTGTTTTCACGAAGGTGGGTGGCGATTTGGAGTGAATCCTCATAAATACGGGGCTCTTCTACCTTAATTTCAGCAGAAGGAAAGGAGCGGGTGGTGGGGGATACCGCAATCAACGGCTTGCCCGCACGCAACGGAGACGGTTGGGTGGGAGATGGCCGCTGCGACACTTCGAATTCTTCATCTTCAGCAAACCCAAAAAAATCTTTTACTTTTTGACCCAGTGTCATGAAACCTCCTCTATAGGCTGAGAAACCAACCGACTACCCAATCGAACCACTGTGGCCCCTTCTTGAATGGCCACCTCAAAATCATGACTCATGCCCATGCTTAACTGCTCACACTGGGGATGATACGATCGAATGGTTTGCCACAAAGAAAAGGCCTCCCTGAAATACGGCCGATTGGCGTGCGGTATGTCAGAGAACGGCGTAACGGCGATTATACCGATGATCTGCACATTTGGAAACGACCAGATTTTTTCATGGGTTGCCAACAATTCATCTGACAAAAACCCATGCTTTTGAGGTTCTCGGCCCGCATTAAGTTGAACATAGCCTGTCATCACCCGATTGGCCCGCTGCAAATGAGACTGTAACGCCTCTAATAATGACCATCGGTCAATGGCATGAATGCAATCAAAGAGTGCCAGTGCCTGCGGGATTTTATTGCGTTGCAGGGGGCCAATGAGGTGTTTTTGAACCCCCGATAGATAAGGGGATAACTGAGGATCAGCGAATTTGACCTGGGCATCTTGCACGCGGTTTTCGCCGATCAGGGTCGCACCCGCTTGATGCAACCATCGCACTTCAGTGGGGCCCACATATTTGGTCACGGCCATCACCGTGACAGCTTGGGCGGGTGCCAACCGATGAATACGGGCCTGAACCGATTGCCAGTTGGCCTGAATGATGTCGTAGGTGGTGGGTATCATGTCGGGTATAGTACTGGTAATTGAGCGGGATGCACAATGCCAACGCCACATCGGAGACGGTTCAACCGGCGGCTTCCTGCTGGCCCTGGCAACATGACCACGTTTTCTAAACCCGTCACCAACACCGCCTGTGGCTATATGTGCAACCAACCCATGATCCAAGATTGGAAACGAACCTTGTGTCATCACCCAAGCGCACGTCAACTCAGCGCAGATTGGGTGATGAACCACTGTATCATGGCAGCCCACCGCCGGATTCCAGTGTCCTGTTTCCCTATGACCCCGTCAGCCTTAACCCATGGGTCAATCGCAGGCATGGTTCCCTCATGGGGTATCGACTACGATCCTTCAGTGGGGAACGAATCGGTCATCGACACCGCAACCCTTCAAAAAGAAAAATGAATCGATGACAAAATGGCCGCCACACACGCATCAGGGGCTTCCCATCCAATCCAGTGCCCCACACCCGGGATGACCATCAACTGAGACCGAGGAAAAAATTCGGTCACCCGATTCGACATATCAGGATGGGTATACTCGCTGCGTTCCCCCATAACCCATTGAACCGGATGCTGGCTCACCTGAGCCAAATGAGGCACTGCCATCAATTGGTCGTACCCGGCCACAATAGACGACAACCCAATCCCCCAATGGTACAAACCCGTTTCATCACGCACCCAATTTTTGAGCACAAACTCCGCCATGGACTCCGATACCCCATGGGCCAATAAAAACCGTTTGGCCTCCGAACGGGTCGCCCCATCAGACGGGGTCATGCGTTGCATGAGGGCCAATAAATCTTGATGGTAAGGGGGGTAGGCCATGGGCAAAATGTCTAAAATGGTCGCCGATACCCATCGATGAGGGTCGGTTGTAAGGGCGGTCATGGCCACTTTCCCCCCCATCGAATGCCCCACCACATGGCAAGTATCAAGTCCCCAGTCATCTAAAAACGCCACCACATCCGATGCCATGGCATCATACGTGTGGGGATCACAACAGGGCGATCGCCCATGGTTTCTCAAGTCAAGCAAGATCACCCGATACGACGCATCGGCCACCGCTTGGCCAATGCGCAACCAATTGGATGATGAGCCCAACAACCCATGCAAAAACAAGACGGGCGGGTCTTCCTCCCGACCCAAACACCGTGCAAAAAGCCCCCCCACCGCTTAACCCAGCCCCACCGATTCGTTTAAATAATCCCGCACATATTCCCCAATCGCCACTTCGAGTGGCGTCATGGTTACATCAGGCAAGACCGCCTTTAATTTACCCAAATGGGCTTCGGTAAAATATTGGTAGTGCAGACGAATGCTATCGGGCATGTCAATGTATTCAATCACCGGCGACCGACCCAAGGCAGCAAATAACGCATGCGCAACCGCATTCCAAGTACGGGCCGTCCCCGATCCGACGTTATAAAGCCCCGTTATTTTTCGGTTTTGCAACAGTTGCCACATAATGGCCACGACATCTTTGACATAAATAAAATCACGTTGTTGCTCGCCATCTCGATAATCGGGTCGATAACTTTTAAACAATCGCATCATGCCAGTATCGCGAATCTCTGCATGGGCCTTGCATACCACGCTACGCATCCCGCCTTTATGGGCCTCATTGGGACCAAACACATTAAAAAATTTCAATCCAATGGCCGTATCCAACACACCCGACCGCAATGCCACCTTGTCAAAAAAATGCTTGGAATAGCCATAAGGATTGATAGGGCGTAAGGCGCTCAACCGATGGTGATCATCTTCAAACCCCTGACGACCATCCCCATAGGTGGCCGCACTGCTGGCATACATAAACCGAATCGACTTTTTTAAACAATAATCGGCCAATAGTTGGGTGTAGCGGTAATTGTTTTCCATCAAATAATCCACATTGTGTTCGGTGGTATCCGAACAAGCACCCAAATGCACCATGGCCTCAATGCCTTTGGGCAATCGATTGTCAACGATCATATCTAAAAAATCATCTTTTTGAATGTAATTATCATAGTGCAAGGGCACCAAATTTTGCCACTTGGTACTAGTGGATAAGTGATCCACCACAATAATGTCATCAATGCCTTGTTGGTTGAGATACCAAACAAACGCACTGCCGATAAACCCTGCCCCACCCGTCACAATAATCATGGACGCGCTCCTTCCATATGACTAATCAAGACCTTATCCACCCGCTTGCCATCCATATCAACCACCTCAAACCGATGCCCCCATGCTTCGAACCAATCCCCCTCTAAGGGCACTTTTTTAAGGTAATCCATCATCAACCCGCCCAGCGTGGCATACGAGCACTCGGGATCAATGGGAATATCCAACTCAAACCGATCCCTCAGCTCATCCAATAACATGGCCCCATCCACCAACAAGGTCCCGTCCTGACGGGTCACCACCTCATGGGTATCGTCATCTAATTCCGGCAATGTGCCCACAATGCTTTCGATTAAATCATGCAACGTAATCACCCCTTCAACCGACCCATGTTCATTGATCACAATGCCCGCATACCGTTTTTCTTGCCTAAATTTTTCTAAAATACGAATACCCGTCATGTTTTCAGGAATGTAAAGGGGTGGGGTCAAAAAACTGGCCAAGTCAATGCCTTCGCCATTTAAAATGGCACTTAAACAATCTTTGAGGGATAAAAAACCCAAGACACGGTCCAAGGTGCCATCACACACCACCAATTTACTCACCGTGGCCGAGGCAATTTGTAACCGCAACGTATCGGCAGGGGTTTTAATGTTAATCCATTGAATGTGAGCCCGCCGGGTCATAATCGAAATGGCTTTTCGGTCGTCAAACCGAAAAATACCCTTTAATAAGGCTGATTCTTCTTCTTCAATGACACCATGTTGAACCCCTTCTTCGATTAACAATTTAAATTCTTCTTGGCTCACGGGCGTGGGGGGCTTGTTTTGCACCCCCAGCAGTCGCAACACCATTTGGGTAATCACCGACAACAAATGAACCAAGGGCAACGTGACCTGTGACAACCCATGAATCACCGGGGCCATCACCACCGCCACCGATTCAGGGTTTTGTAACGCGATGGATTTGGGCACCAATTCCCCCACCACCAAGGACAAAAACGTGGTAATCAAAATCACCACCCCAAACGCCAACTGATCGGCAATGGGGGCCACCATTGCGATCGTACGCAAGACATCGGCCAACGCATCGCCCAAGGTCACCCCCGCAAAGGCCCCCGATACAATGCTGATGAGGGTAATCGCAATTTGCACCGTGGATAACAATCGATCAGGGTGTTGACGCAACGCCAACGCCAGGGTGGCACCGCGTTGGCCTTGCTTGCTTTTTTCTTCTAACCGGGTTTTACGAGACGATACCAAGGCAATTTCGCCCATCGAAAACAAGCCATTCACCACCACCAAGACCAAAAGTCCGATGATTTCAAACATGGCGATTCAACACGCGAATGGTAACTGTCATGATCCCTCACATGGTAACAAAACCTGACCCATAAAAACAAGGCACCCCCACATCCTTCTCGCACCCCCTGTGGCCGCCTTCCCTAATGGCATCCCCCCCTGTTGCATCCCCACTCATGACACCGTCGGATGCAAGTGCGAATGCTGCTTGTAATCCACCAATGGGAGGGGGGCCTCCCCCGTTGAAGCCACCTCATACGACGCGAGCAAATCCGCCATGGCATACGGCGAGTCAACCTCAAATCCCGCATCTTGAATCATCTGGATGGTGGCCTGAGGCGACAACCCCCTGGTATTTAAATAGCCATCCATAAACAATGAATTGGCCGGATACAACGCCAGGGCTTGCAGTTGGCGCAGGTGGTATTCGCGACCCGCTGCCGCACGCAATTCAGCGTGGGGGTTTAATAACCGATACACGCTTAACACCTTTAAACAATACGCAGGGGTCAATCGGTACTGGTCGGCCATGACCGTTCCCTCAATCGGAATCAAAAAATTAATGGGAATCGATACCGCCCCATTGTCACGCAAGGCCATGGCCACTTCCACCACTTCTTCGTGGGATTCGCCCATGCCCACAATCATTCCCGAACAAATCGGTAAATGGGCTGCTTGAGCCGACCGGAGGGTATTCAGCCGGTCTTGATACGTGTGCGATGTGCAAATACTGGCATACCGGGATTCAGCCGTATTTAAGTTGTGATTCAAGCGATCGAGGCCCGCTTCTTTTAAGGTTCGGGCCGCTGCCTCATCCAACAAACCAGCCGACACACACACTTCAATGGGCACCGTTTCTTTTACTTTTTTAATCAGGTCCGCCAATCGCTTGACTTTGGTCGGCGAAGGGCCCCGCCCCGAAAAAACCATGCAATACCGAAACGCACCCGCTTCATGGGCCCGCTTGGCTTCGGCAATGATTTCTGATTCGGGCTTCATGCCATACGACTCAATGGGGGCCTCACTGGGTTTGGACTGGGCACAATAGTGACAATCTTCTGGACAATGGCCATTTTGGGCGTTGTTAATGATATGAATGGCCACCCGACGCCCCCATTTGGCTTTTCGAACCTGATAAGCCGCATGCAACACATCCATCACATCGGCATCATCTGCCAACAACGGCAAGACATCCCCCGCTGACAGGGTGTCCCCCGCCAATACACGCGTTGCCAATGTCGTATAAGGATTGCTTGTCATGGTGTGCGAGCATACCCGATGACAGCGAGATGGGCAACGTGAAAAAGCATGGCACCCCACTCGGGGGTAACCACTCGGGGGGGGCCAATCGGACGCCCGGCACGGTCAAACCCCATGCCAACCGATGCCATCACGCCCCCATCTCCCCATCCGCATTGGCAACACCCAATGGCCATCGTTCACACTGGGTCACATGCACCGGAATATGACACCCTATTTCAGTGGGTTTCAACCCAGATCACGCCCTCCCATCGCACCCATCACCATTCGCCCAGTTCGATGGCAACCCGCACATGCCAACCCAACGGACCCCGTGGCATCCACCCAACGATACCACATAAAAAACGAGATTAAAAAACAGAGGCCAACACACTAAAGGGGTTGGGGTAAGAAACACGAAAAAAGAATCTGATATTGGTGGAGCCATGGGGAGTCGAACCCCAGACCTCTTGCATGCCATGCAAGCGCTCTACCAGCTGAGCTATGGCCCCCTTTCGGGATGATGGGGTTATAGCACACCCCTGTGGCATTGTAAAAGCCACCCCGTCTAAGTCATGCCGGACCCATCCCGTTGCATTTGTTTTTGCGTGTACTTTTTTGACGGGTTCCTGATATAATACCCCCATTTTTTGTTACCCCCTTCATATCAACGTGGTATGTCGACCCAGGAGCACCCATGACTCAAAATTATGTTGCAGACGATATTAAAGTATTAGAAGGGCTCGAAGCCGTTCGAAAACGGCCGGGCATGTATATCGGGTCCACCGGAAAAGCCGGCTTAAATCACTTGGTGTTTGAGGTGGTCGACAATAGCATTGACGAAGCCATGGCGGGCTATTGCAATACGGTATCGGTGATCATTGAACCCGATCAAATTGTGACGGTCATCGACAATGGCCGGGGGATTCCCATCGATATTCACAAAGAAAAAGGGTTGCCTGCGGTTGAAGTGGTCATGACCACCTTACATGCCGGGGGGAAATTTGAGGGAAAAGGATACAAAGTATCGGGGGGACTACACGGGGTGGGCGTTTCAGTGGTCAACGCCTTGGCCGAATGGCTAACCGTAGAAGTCAAACGAGATGGCAAACGGTATACCCAACGGTACCAAAAAGGCATTCCAGACAACCTAAAAGGGGTCACCGAATCGTATGATGGCACCGACCGGGGTACCGTCATCCGATTTAAACCCGACGCCACGATTTTTGATGACATTGAGTTTTCGGCTGATGTGATCGACCATCGGTTGCGCGAATTGGCATTTCTGAATCGTGGGGTTCGTATTTTATTCGAAGACAAGCGGGGGGACGAACCCTACACCCAGTCATACCAATTTGACGGGGGCATTCAGTCGTATGTGGCCCACCTCAATGAATCGAAAGAAGCCTTGTTTACCCCCCCCATCTATATGCACAATGAGCGCGACTTG
>Ga0172376_10003360_pt1 | contig 18952 bp, 17 predicted proteins | sample Lak35m_FD_121114 | JGI IMG/M metagenome (GOLD analysis project Ga0172376, IMG submission 121114) | Freshwater microbial communities from Kabuno Bay, South-Kivu, Congo - kab_092012_35m | ecosystem: Environmental > Aquatic > Freshwater > Lake | place: Democratic Republic of the Congo: South-Kivu... | reverse complement strand
TGCCTGCGCTGGATCAAGATGCTCGACGAGGCCGATCAGAAAATAGCCGACCGGATGGCGGTGCAGGTCGGGCGACAGAAATCCCAGCCGCAGCGGGCGATCGGGATCGCGGTCGTTGTCATGTGGCTGCCACGAAGACCGCAGCGGCGCGCCAAACGACCGCTCAAACTCATCGTGGGCCGCGGCGAGTTCGCCGGCCGTGATCCCGTCGCGATACTGCAGCGCGCAGAGCAGGTTGCTCTGAATGATGGGAACCTGCGGCGCAAGCTCGATCGCTCGGCGATAATGTGAAATCGCGTCGTCAGTGAGGCATGCGTCCTTGAGGATGTTGCCGAGGTTGCTGTGGGGTTCCCAGAAGGCCTCGCGGCTCGCGAGCGCGTTGCGATAGCAGTCAGCCGCCTCGGCGATGCAGCCCAGCGACCGCAGTGTGATGCCGAGGCTGTTGAGAAGGTTTGGATTGCCGGGCTTCAGTTGCAGGGCCCGCCGCAGGCTCTGGGCCGATTCGGCCGCGCTGCCCAGTTCACGGAGCGCGAGGCCGAGGTTGCCGTGGGCATCGGCATAGTCCAGGTCGAGCATGATGCTCGTTTGGTAGGCGGCAACGGCGCGAGGCAAATCGCCGAGGGCCTGGTAGACCGCGCCGAGGCTATTGTGAAAGGTCGCATGGCTGCCGTCGGCGGCGATGGCGAGCCGGATCCGCTCGAGCGATTCTGCATAGCGACCGGCCTCGTAGGCGATCACGCCGAGCAGGTGCAGGGCGTCGCGGTGGTCTGGATCGGCAGCGAGAATCTCGCGGTAGATCCGCTCGGCTTCGTCGCGGCGACCGGCCAGATGATGGTCGAGCGCGACATCGATCGGCGTCGAAGACATGGGCATCGCACGAAGGGTGCGTCGTCCATGCGCGAGCGATCAAACGCGGGAACTTCCGGGATGGAAAAGAGGCTTGGCTTCCAACTGACGTGGCTCACCGCGAACGCATGTCGCGGCGGGCCTGGGCCCGCTTGCCGCGGGCGGCGACATGGCCACCGCGGCGGCCGTCGAGGCCCTGCAGCTTGATGCGGCCCGCCTTCGCGGCCGTCAGCGCCGACCGCTGCTTCGCGCCGTCGAAGCGGATCGCCTGCGTGGCGGGCGACTTCGCGAGCGATTCGAGAGCCGCAGCCTGCCGGGCCTTTTTCGAAATCGCCTTCACCGGCTTGGCGGACACTTGCGCCGCAGCGGCGGGCTTCTTCGCGACGGCCTGCTTGGCCGCGGCCTTCTTCACGGGCTTGGGGGCCACCTTCGCAGCCTTCGTGGGGGCAGCCTTCGGGGCCGACGCCGCGCCCGTCACATACTTCTGCAGTTCAGCCAGCCGCTTCTCAAACCGCTCGACGGCGGCCGCGAAGATCTCGTGCTTGTCTTGCGTGCGGGCATTGCCGGCGCCGGCAGCAGGCTTGCCGCCGCGCTTCGCCGATCGGGTCTGCTCCTGATAGAGATCCCGCCACTTGTTGCGGAGGATGCGGGTCTGCTTGATCGCCGCCTGCACCTGAGCGTGCGTGGCCTTGGCGAGCGAGGTGCCGAAGCTCGAATCGAAGAACCTCTTTTCGGCCCCCGTCAGCAGCTCCTTCGCCCGCTTGACCACGTCGGCGGGAAGGTGGATCAACTCGGCGGAAACGGCGGCAGACTTCGTCTTCTTGGCCATCGGGATTCAGCTTTCGGAGGGGATGGAGCGGCAACAAAAAATGTCGTGACCTAAGATACAGCGTGGGTGGGGCCGGCGGCAAACTTCGGTTTTGCTGGTCCGCTTCTCATCTCGCGCCTTCGAAGCGGACGGCTCCCGATCCGGGGAGAGCAGACTTCACGCCATGACAGGCCGTCAGTTTTATGATTGGCAGACTGCAGGTGGCGCCGACGATGTCATGCGCATGGTCGATGCGCTCGAACGGACGCGACAACGGAAGCCGCGTCAACGAGCTGGAGTCGTGCCGCCCTGGCCAGGGGCGGATTGAGGTCATGCGAGGGTCCGTTTTGTTGATTGTCCTACCTAATTTGCTACCTATTTTATTGGCCTGATTACCCAATTCGCCGCCACTTCGCCGACCGCCCCCGTCCGAGGCTCTGAATGTGGCCTAAAGCCTTTCGCTGCTTGAGGATCTGCCGCACGAGATCGAGGCTGGCAGTGGGGCATTTGGCGAGAATCTCCTGAGCCGTGAAGTCGCCGATGGCGGCATCGATTGCAGCGTTGATAAACCGCGTTTTTGCACCCCTCGCGGTGGTGGATTTTTCGACACGGTCCTCGAATTGGCGATAGGCGTCCACCAGGGTGCCGAGAAAATATTCCGTCCAGGGCGTGAGCGTGTGGCGGCCATCCCGCCACCCCTGCGATGAGGCATGGAGCGTCTCGTAGTACGTCTCCTTGCTGCCCTCGATGATTTTCTCGAGGCTGATGAAGCGGCCGACTTCAAAGCCTTGCTGGTAGAGCAGAAGGAGCGCGAGGAGCCGCGCCATCCGGCCGTTGCCGTCACGAAACGGGTGGATGCAGAGAAAGTCGAGAATGTACGCGGGAATAAGCAGGAGCGGATCGATCGCCCGCTGCGTGAGCATTCGCGCGAATCCGTCGTTGAGATCGGTCATCAGGCTGTCGGTCAAGTGGGGCGGGGGCGGCTCGAAGCAAACTTCGACCCGCCCGTCCGCATGCTCGCGCTCGATGCGGTTGGCATCGACCTTCCATGCTCCCCCGCGTTCAGCGGTCTTGGCAAACAGCATGCGGTGCAGTTGCTTCACGACGCCGTTCGAGAGTCGCATGCCATCGTGACCGCCATGAATCGTGTCGAGCACGTCGCGGTAGCCGGCGATCTCAGCTTCAGGGCGGTCCCGCGGCGCGCTATTTTCGGCCACGATTTGCTTCACGCGGCCTCGTTTGGCGACGACGCCCTCGATCCGGTTGCTGCTTTCGACGCTCTGAATGATCGCGCTTTGTCGCAGGGCTTCCAACACCTGTGGCGTCTGTTGGCAAAAGAGTTGCTCTTTCCCGCGATACTCGTGAAGCGCCGTCAGCGTCTTGACGAGGCCGTGGCTGAGCGGGATTCGCGTTTCAAACTGTTTGTCAAATGAGAGCACGGTCACAAACCTCGGGGCTGCCCCGCGATTGATCGGCGTGGGCGGCGATTCCGAAGGCACCAACCTACCCGCCGATCGGCCCCCTCGAAAGGATGCGCCAGTCGGAACGGACGTCGCGGGATGCGGAGGGGGCCGCTGGAGCAGACCGCGCCGCGGTGGCAGGCTACCGGCGCCGAGGGACAGCGTTGGTCCGTCGGCGGCGAGCGACGCGGCCACGGCGAAGAGAGCGAGGAATCACCGGGTTTCCCCAGTGTTTCCGGTGGAAAACGAAAAGCGGGCGACGAGATTCGAACTCGCGACCGTTGGCTTGGGAAGCCAGTGCTCTACCAACTGAGCTACACCCGCAGTCATTTCTGACTGGCGAAGTCTAGCAAATCTTTCCGCGGGATCATCACGTAGAATAGCGGCCTACTCGTTTCAGGAGCGTTTTGCATGAGCCGTCCGAATGATCAGCCAACCGCCGCAGCGGACACTGCCGCCGCCAAGCCCCAGGCGCCCCGGCATTTTCTTTCGTCGTTGGCCGGAGCGACGCTCTGGACGGCCGTGTGGGCCGGTGTGGCCGCGATCCTGCTCGGGGCCGGATTCATTCCCTGGCTGGCTTCCGATTCCGCGCGGCTCTCCCGGCTGATCGCCCAGGCCGTGCCGGGTTTGCAGGCCGACGTGACGATCGGCACGGCGCAGATCGGCTGGTCGGGGCCGATCGTGATCGAGGATCTGCGGGTGGTGCCGCGAAACGGGTCACGACCGCCAGTCTCCATCAAGCGGATCGAAGGAAACCACGGCCTGGCCGCGATGCTCGTCTCGCTCGGCGACCTTGGCCGCTTTCGGATCGAGGGGCTCGAGGCCGACATCATTTTCGACGCCAATCGCGACTCAAACCTGACCGGGCTCGTCCTGCCGCCACCGCCGGCAACCGGCAGCACCCGACCGGCTGGTCCGCGAAAAAGCCCCGTGCGGGTGCGGTTCGAGGTGGAAGATGCGATCGCGAAGATTGAAGGCCCCTGGGCGCCGGACGCCTGGGTGAGCGACCCCACCGATATCAAGGCGCGGCTTGCCCCATCGCCCGACGGAGATTTCAGTGAGTGGACCGTGGATCGGGTGCAGTTGCTCGAGAACGCAAGGCTCGAGGCGAACGTGGCGCAGGGTGTGTTGGCCTACATCGCGCCCGTGATGGCCGATGCGACGCGGACGAGCGGCCGCTTCTCACTCAAGCTCGACGGCGCGACGTTTCCCGTCGGAGCGCCAGAGGCTGCCCGACTCGCGGGAACACTTTCGATGCACGAAGTGGATCTCGGCCCCGGGCCGCTTGCGACCAACATCATGCAGTCGCTCCCCGGACGCCTGCAGCTGCCCACGTCTGTGCGGATCGCCGATGATTCGAACGTGGAATTTCATCTCGCCGACCGCCGCGTCTGGCACAAGGGGCTCGAATTCGGCCTGCCACTCGCGAAGCCGGGTCAGCGGCTCGACGTCAACTCCAGCGGCTCCGTGGGGCTCGACGACAAATCGCTCGACCTCAAGCTTTCGCTGCCGATCCCCGCCGATCTGCCGGCCGATCGCCCGCTCTTGGCGTCGCTCGCGGGGAAGTCGATCTCCGTGGGGATCGGCGGAGAGTTGGGCGAGCCGAAGGTGAATTTCGACGGCTCGATCCGGGCGACCGCCGGCCAGGTGGCTGCCGAATTGATCGATCGGCTGCGTTCGGGTGGCCAGCCGCTGCCGCCGCGGCCCGCCGACACCCCCGCGCCGAACTGGGTGCCGCCGAAGCCATCGGACAAGCAAGCGGAGGCGGGATCGCAAGCGGAGGCGGGATCGCAAGCGGAGGCGGGATCGCAAGCGGAGGCGGGATCGCGAGCACAAGAGCAGGCGAAGCCGGCCGCGAGCACCGCCGAGAAGCTCAACGACATCAAGTCGAAGCTGCCTGCGGAGATCAGCCAAAACCCTTCGGCTGATGCGGTGATCGATCTCGTGGGGGGCGTGCTCGAAGAAGTTGCGAAGCGCCGCGCCGAGCGGGCCGCCGCTGCGGCCGAGAATCCCGACGCCCCCCCGCCCCCGCGCCGCGGCCGTCTGCTGCGGAGGCTGCAGCCTCCGCCGGCTGAGTAGGGCAGGCTTTACGTACGACAGGCCTCCGTGCCTGTCTGCAGTGTCTTCGCGACAGGCTGAAGCCTGTCCTACCGGTGCGCAAAAAACTGGGCCTCCCTTGCGGGAGGCCCAGTCTCATTTGATCACGCTTCTCTTCCGAGGCCTCAGGGCAGGCCATCAATCGGGAGTATCAAGCGTTTCAGATCAGGTGCCAGCGGCCGGGGCAGCCGGGGCAGCGGGAGCGGCCTCGGTCGGGACGCCTTCCGAGATCACGCCTTCGCCGGAGCAGCCGCCGCCAGCGCAACCGCCTTCGACGACTTCGCCGCCGCAGCCCGAGCAGCCGCCTTCGACAGCCTCACCGCAGCCGCCTTCGCAGGCCGAAACAGCTTCGCCACAGCCCGACTCACAGGCCGGAGCAGCAGCCTCTTCGCCGTGGCAACGCTTGTGCTTGGCGTGGAGACGAGCAAGGAGACCACCGTGGCAACGGTGGGCACGAGCGCGGCCATGGCAGCCGTGGCCGGCAACAGCACCCGACTCACCGCCGACAAGGGCGATGGCGACGAGGGCAAAGAACATAGCAACCGCGAATCCGAGAAAACGCTTCATCACATTCCTCCAATAAAAGGGAACTTAACGCGTCATGCGTTCCTGAAGCCGTCACGAAACACACCGGATCCGGGACGGCCACCGGACCGCAGCAAAACGAGCGGTCAACCGAAGAATCCACGGGCGGGAACTATCCGGACAACCGGCAGCACTCCCCTGCAAGCGCTGACGGTTGGCGAAAGATTTCCGCCTGGGGAATCTGGGCAATTAGGCTAACCGTGGGCCGCCCAGTGTCAAGAACCGGCCATTTGGCCGGTGAATCAGGGCAGCATTCAGGCTGCCGGGGCTCGGATGTACGACAGGCGTCTCGGCCTGTCCACGAACGACGGGCGTCTCGGCCTGTCGATGACGGAATAGGCACGGAGGCCTGTCGTACGGTGACAGGCTGAAGCCTGTCCTACTTTTGCGTCGGGGCGGGGCCTTGGGCGGTGCGGCTTTCGGCCTGCGCCTTGGCGGCAGCGTGCTGGGAACGCTTCTGGAGTTCGGCCGCGACCTGCTCCTGCTTGGCAAGCATGTCTTCCGGGTCTTCGAAATTCAGAAGCAGTGGCGGGAGATCCTCGAAGATTTTCATCGCCATGCCGACCACCCGCCAGCCCTCCGGATCGAGGCGAACGACCCACACGACGTTATCCGTGCTCGTGAAACCGTCGGCGTCGGTGTCGGTCCACGTGGTGCCCACGTGCACGAGGTCGCCAGCATCGCCCACCACCTCACAATCGCGAACGGAGTAGGTGGCCGTGGGATTCACGGGGGGAGCGACCGAAAGGCCCAATTCCTGCGTCTTCACACGTGCCACCTGCGTGAGCATGCCGCTCGCTGCCGCATCGTCGCCCCGCTTCACGGCATCGAGGAACGTGATCACCGCCGCCTTGGCCGGTTCCGCGGCGGCCGATGATCCGCCAGAACCACCGGCCGAGCAGCCGGGCACGGACACCGCGGCGAGAAGTCCGCAGCCCGCAACCAAGCAGGCAGCCCAGAGCGTCCACGCGCGGGCAGTGGCGGTCGACGAGGTGCGAGGACTAGTGGATTCGGTCGTCATCGCTCGGAACTCCTGTTCAACGGGCCAACGGAAACAAGGGCTGGGGGGGCGGAGAGACTGACGGGAGGCGGAGTGCCGGTCAAGCCGGAAAATGCCGCGAAAAAACCGGAAATGGCGGTTCTTTTGGTATGCTCGGCGGCATGGCGAACCCCACGGCCCACAACCGAAGGCATCGATTGCGGAGACGCCTCTGCACGGCGGTCGCCGTGGTTCTCGCGGCCGGGATCCTTTGCGGCGGCCCGGCGGCGTGGGGGCAAGCGGCGGCGCGAACCCACGGTCGGGGTGGGCGCGGCGACGGACCGAAGCAGAGGGCTCGGCCGCCGGCAACCTGGGACAAGACGACAGCATCTGCATTCCTCCCCGACGCCTTTGCCACCCTCGAGGGTGAGCGGCCCGACTTCACCGCGGTCGACAAGCGCCCCGAGGCGGCCGAGTCTGAGGGCGACGACGGTGCCGCGCCGGCAGCCGGTGGTTTCAAGTGGTCATCGTTTGTCTCCACCGACACGCTCGTCGACGAGATTAAGGAGATGAAGGGCGTCGCGGCGAAGGCCGTGGCGTCGGCATCCGGTTTCAAGGGGGGCGGCTACAACGACGCGCGGCAGGCCTTCAGTGCGATTGCCCTCTGCTTCGCCGTGATCAAAGGCTATGACGGCGATGCCCGATTCAAGAAAGACGCCGCGGCCGCCCAGGGGCTCTTCGCGCGGGTCGCCAGCAATTGCAAGGCGGGCACGCAGCAGTCTTTCGATGAATCGAAACTCCGGGTGGCCGACCTCGAATCATTGCTGGACGGCGATTCCATCGACGCGCCGCCCGTCGGCGACGAAGACGATTCGTCTTGGAGCAAGATCGCGGCGCGGCCGGCGCTGATGACACGGCTGGAAACGGCCGACGAAGCGGCGAATGCGGCTGTCGCCTCGAGCGAGGGCTTCAGCAAGCAGGTCGCGAAACTCCTGCACGAAGTCGAGATGGTGGCGATGATCGGCGAGGCGATCCAGCGGCCCGATCACGAATACCACGACGACGAAACCTACCGCGGCTACGCCGCCGAGATGCGCGATGCGGCCGTGAAAGCCCGCGCGGCCGCGCAGCGATCTGACTACGCCGCCGCCCGCACCGCCGTGGGCCAACTCAAGAAATCGTGCGACGACTGCCACGGCGGCTATCGGAATTAACGGCCGAAGGAATCGGTCTCCGCGAATTGATCAGGAAACACGTCGCGGGCCGGGATCCACTCCGGCCAGTCTGAACGCCAGACGAGTTCGGAGCCTTCGGCCTGCCGGGCGTCGAGCCAGGCCTGCATCGACTCGGCCGACACCGCCTCCGATGGCTCGCCGCCGGGATACGCAATCCGCCACTCGAGATCGGGCATCTCCGCGAGCACGGGGTGCAGCGTCGGCATGGGCGCTGGGGGCATGGCCGGCGCCGCGGCGGGAAATGGACTTGCTCGCGGCAGCTGCGCGACCGCGGCGGGTGCGAGCGTGAGCAGTTGAGCCGTCGGCAGGCCCGCATCCGCGGCGGCTGTCGCCAGCGTCGCAGCCGGCGTGGCCGCGAGCGGAACCCTGGTTGCCGCCTGACAGGTGGGGCAGAGCACCTTTTTGCCGGCGAACTCGTCTTTCACCCTCAACCCATGCCCATTTGGGCAATGCACCGCGATTCCCATGAAGCTTTCCCTGTCTCGAACTTGCCGTTTCTACCTCGTCTTCTTACGCTTTTCTCCATCATGCCACGCCGAGACAAGCCCCAGCCAGAGGTCAACGACGACGAGCGTCGCGGCCCCGTTGAAATCGCCATCGTCGGCGACCTGACCGACAACGAGGCCGACATGACCGACCGCCTGCTCGGCATAGAGCCCGGCGGCGAGTGCACCATCTACTTCGATTCCCCCGGCGGCAGCCCCTACTGCGCGATGTCGCTCGTCACGCTCATGCGGCTTCGCGGCATCCGCGCCACCGGCATCGTCACGGGCGAGTGCTCGTCGGCGGCGCTCTGGCCGTTTGCCACCTGCACGCGGCGGATCGTCACGCCCTACAGCGTGTTTCTCTTCCACCCGATGAAGTGGCAGAGCGAGGAACACATCGGCATCACCGAGGCGGCGGAGTGGTCGCGACACTTCGCCGAGCTCGAGCGCGACATGGATGTGCTGCTCGGCGATCTCTTCGGCGCGTCGGCGGAGCTCATCGGCCAGTGGATCAAGACCCACCGCTACGTGACGGGCCGCGAGATGGTGAAGGCCGGCCTTGCCGAGATGGCGTCGTTGCAGCCAATGCCTGAATTGCTGCCGATTGAAACGGGCTGATCGCCGTCTGGTAGACTTGGCGAGCCGGGATTCGCCAGTCTCGATTTCGCCCTCCTTCTCTACCGGAGCTTCGCCATGCGCTTCTGCTCTCGATTCACTGCGATCGTCTGCCTCATCGCCGGGGTGTTTTCGTTGGCTGCGGTTCGCGAAGCAGCGGCGCAGGCCGCCGTGGCGGATGACGCCCGCGCCTTCACGATCGCCTCCGGTGGTTTCTCGCTCGAGGCGCCTGCAGCTTGGAAACGGGTGCAGCCGAAGTCGGGCATCGTGGAGACCGAGTTTGCGATCCCGCCGGAGGCCGGCGACGAACAGCCCGGCCGCATGACCGTGATGGGGGCCGGCGGCAGCGTGCAGGCCAACGTGGATCGCTGGTATGGCCAGTTCGCGCAGCCCGACGGCAGCGCCACCAAAGACAAGGCCACCACGAAGACGCTCAAGCTCGCCGGCTGCACCGTGACGCTCGTGGACGTGGGCGGCACCTACAAAGACATGCCGGGCGGACCATTCGCCGGCGGCCAGTCGATCGATCGCCCCAACTACCGCATGCTCGCCGCGATCGTCGAAACACCGGGGCAGGGCAGCTACTTCCTCAAGTTTTACGGGCCGGCGGCAACCGTCGCGAAGCATGCCGACGGCTTCCGCACGATGGTCGAGGGGCTCGTGGCCGCCGCGAAGTGACCGTATGAAGATCCAGGAATTTCTCGAGCACCACGGCATCGCCGGCAATCCCTTTGCCGAGGAGGATGCGCAGAACGACACCGTCTTCAAGCGCACCTGCCTCGAGACGACGTTTCATCCATCCTGGGACAAGATCTACGGCGATCCCTCCGATCCGAGCACGTCGATCGTGTTTGGCGAGAAGGGGGCCGGCAAGACGGCGCTCAAGCTGCAGATGGTGCGGCAGTTCGACCGCCACAACGCGGCCACGCCCGACCGCCGGACGTTTGTCGTGCTGTATGACGACTTCAATCCATTTCTCGATCGATTCGTGAGCCGCGTCGGTCCGAGTCGCCCCGTCGACAAGGTGCTCGGGCAGTGGAAGCTCTGGGACCACATGGACGCGATCCTCGCGCTCGCCGTGACGCAGTTCGTGACGGAGATCAACGATCCGGCCAACCGCCGCTCCGCCGCGAAGCTCACGCCGCCGCAGGCCCGCGATCTCGCCCTGCTCGCCGCCTGCTACGACCAATCGACCGGCGAGACATTCCCATCGCGCTGGCGACGGCTGCGGAGCCGCACCGGCTATTCGGCCTGGCTCGGCCTCTGGCCGCTCCTGCTCGGCCTCGCCGCGACGGCCGTCTTCGCCGCGGCCCTCGGCCTCGGCATCGCCCGCGGCACCACGGGCTGGCTCACGGCCTGGTGGCCCTGGCTTCTGCTCGCCGCCGCGTGGGGGCCGTGGGCGGTGCGCCGCGCGAAGTCGCTCTGGACGGCGGTGCGAATCGTCCGCAGCATGCGCACGGGCAACCGCACGGTCGGCCAGCTGGCCAAGTCGCTCGCCCGCATGCCCGAGGTGGATCTCGCCGGCCAGCCGCTGCCGCTCCATGCCCGCAGCGACGATCGCTACGAACTGCTCGCGAAGTTTCAGGGCATCCTCGCCGCGCAGGGCTATTCGGGGATGGTGGTGATCGTCGATCGCCTCGACGAGCCGCACCTCATCAACGGCTCGGCCGACCGTATGAAACAGGTGATCTGGCCGATGCTCGACAACAAGTTTCTCAAGTCGCCGGGCATGGGCTTCAAGCTGCTCCTGCCGGTCGAGCTCTACCGCTTCATCGAGCGGGAGGACGAGCAATTCAACCAACGCGCCCGGCTCGACAAGCAAAACCTCGTGCCCTCGCTCGAATGGTCGGGCGAGACGCTCTACGACATCGCCTCGACGCGGGTGAAGGCGGCGAGCGTCGGCAACCCGCCCGCCACGCTCGCGCAGCTCTTCGAGCCGGAGGTCGATCAGCGGCGGCTGCTCGACGGGCTCCGCAGCCTCCGCGTGCCGCGGCAGCTCTTCAAGTTTCTCTATCGGCTGCTCGTGGCCCACTGCCATGCCCACACCGGCGAGCAGCCCGTCTACCGGATTCCGCTCGAGCGTTTCGAGACCGTGCTCGCCGTCTTCCGCCGCGACCAAGACGCTTTCGATCGCGGCCTCGCGCCGCGATAGCGCATGGACGCCGACCTCCACACGATCGTCGTCGGCCGCGATGCGATGGCCTGCCGATTCGAGGTGGTCTTCAACGCGGGCGAGGTGGAGGACGCGACGGCGCTCGGGATCGACGCCCTCGACCTCGTCGATGAGATCGAAAACCGGATCACGGTCTACCGCGACACGAGCGAAGTGGTGCGGCTCAACGCCACCGCCGCGGCGGGCTGGCAGCCGGTGGCGGCCGACCTCTTCGCGCTTCTCGAGCACGCCCGCGCGCTCTATGAAAAAACCGGTGGTGGCTTCGACTGTGCCTCAGGCGCGCTCACGCGGGCCTGGGGATTTCTGCGACGGCAGGGCCGCACGCCATCGGCCGAGGAGCTCGCTCGAGCGCGGGATGCCTCGGGGATGCGGTGGGTGGAGCTCGATCCGGAGCGGCGGATGATCCGGTTCACGCGGCCGGGTGTCGAGCTGAATCTCGGCGCCATCGGCAAGGGCTGGGCGCTCGATCGCGCGATCGAGCGGCTCATCGCCGCGGGCGTGCCGAGCGTGCTCGTGCATGGCGGGCAGAGCAGCGTGCGGGCCATCGGCGTGCTGGGGCCGCGGCTGCCTGAGCGGCGCGGCTGGAAGGTGGGCGTGCGGCATCCGCTCCGGCCGTCCGCGCGGCTGGCCACGATCACGCTCGAGAATCGGGCGCTGGGCACGAGCGGCTCGGGCACGCAATTTTTCATCGACCGCGGCAAGCGGCTCGGCCACATCCTCGACCCGCGGACCGGCCTGCCGGCTGATGGCGTGCTCTCGGCGACCGTGCTTGCGCCATGCGCCGCCGATGCCGACGCACTCTCCACCGCGCTCTACGTGCGCGGGCCCGCGGCGCTTCCGCAGATCGCGCCCGAGGGTGGGCCCGTGGCGGCGCTCCTCGTCGTGCCCGGAGCATCCCCGGGCGCACTTCGCGTGCATCTTTCGAACCTCGACGCTGAAACCCTCGCGATCGACCCTGCTGCCGACCCCGCCCTGGAACTCGTGGCGGGCCCGCCGCCAGCCCATGAAAGTTAGTGCGGGGCGGCTATACTGCCGAGACTTCGCACCACGGCCAAGCCCCGCTTTCGACTGACTGCCAAACATGATCGAGTGGTTTGAGCGGGGTTCCTACCTCGGCATCATCTTCTTCCTGACGCTCACCGGAATCGGTCTGCCCGTGCCGGAGGAGGTGCCGATCGTGGCGGCAGGCGTGGCCAGCCGGGCGGGTGCCCTCCACTGGTATTACGCGCTGCCGGCCTGCCTCGTGGGCGCGCTCCTCGGCGACAGCCTGATGTATGCGATCGGGCGATTTTTTGGCGCCCGCGTGCTCAAAGAGCATCCCTGGTGGTCGGGCTTTCTCACGGCGGAGCGGGAGAAGACCATCGAAGACCTGATCAAGAAGCACGGCATCAAGGCCTTCTTCGTGGCGCGGTTTCTCGTCGGCCTGCGGAGCCCCTTCTATCTCACCGCGGGCATCTTGAGGGTGAAGTATCGCTGGTTTCTGCTGGCCGACTTCATCTGCGCCTCGGTCGTGATCGGCGGCTTCTTCGGGCTGGCCTATCTCTTCGGAGATCGGATCACCGGGCTGATCCAGTCGGCCGAACGGGGCTTCACGGCGGTGATCATCGTCGCGGCGCTCGCGGCGCTGGCGGTGATCGCCTTCTTTTCGTTCCGCAAGCGACGCATCCGGATGCTCGACCAAGATCCCGAGGCCCTCTTCGAGAATCGCGAGATCCTCCTCGGCCCCGCTGCCGACCGCATCGCCGACGCCGTCCACCTCGGCGACGTCGACCAGACCGACGACAAGTAGACCAAAAAGGTGTCAGGACTCTTTTTCGGAGCCGGAAAAGAGTCCTGACACCTTTTTGGTCTGGTCATAACGGCTGGCGCGATCGTGCCGTTCCATGGGCACGGATTTCGGTGAGTTGTCTCCCTACGGCGACTTTGCCGTCGCCTTTTTGCGACCTAGGAACTAGAGGGTTCCCTTTTTGGGAGAGCCCTTTTCGCGAAGCCTTGTTTCCGGAGTCACCTCGTCGCATGCCCCGCAGCCCAATGCCCGCCGATCGCCCCGCTCTCCTCGGCCGCGTGCTCGTGGTCGATGACGACCGCCGGATGGCTTCCGGCAGGGCTCAGTGGCTCTGCGGCCAGGGCTGGCACGCCAGCGCCGTCGGCACTGCCGAGGAGGCGATCGCCCTCGTCGGCCGCGGCCGATTCGACGCCTGCGTGATCGACGGCCTGCTCGCCGATGATGCAGCCGATCGGTTGCTCGCCGTCGTGCGGGCGACGTCGCCCGCCACCGGGCTCGTGATCGCCTTCCCCGCCGAGGCGGCCCGCGAGGTCGCCGCCGCCGACGCCACGACCAGCCTGCGCGACGATGATCTCCTCGCCGCGATCGACCGGGCTTGTGTCGCGGGCCGCAGCCGCGCGGCTGCACGCGCCACAGAGCCCCAGGTCATCGAGCCTAAGGTCATCGAGCCCACCGTGCTCGGCGAGCATGCGACGATTCAGCGTGCGCTCGATCTCGTGGGCCGCGTCGCCGCAACGCCCGCCACCGTGCTCATCACCGGCGAGAGCGGTACGGGCAAGTCGCTTCTGGCGCGGCAGATCCATCAGGCGAGTGGCCGCACCGGCCGGTTCGTCGAAGTGGCCTGCGGCAGCCTCAGCGAGTCGCTGCTCGAGAGCGAGCTCTTCGGCCATGTCGCCGGCGCATTCACCGGCGCCTCGTCCGATCGGCCTGGCAAGTTTCTGCAGGCCGATGGCGGCACGATCTTTCTCGACGAGGTGGCGACCGCCTCACCGGCGATGCAGGTGAAGCTGCTCCGAGTGCTGCAGCAGATGCAATTCGAGCCAGTGGGAGGCTCGCAGACGCATTCCATCGATGCACGGGTGATCCTTGCGACCAATGAAAACCTCGAATCGCTCGTGGCGGAAGGCCGCTTCCGCGCCGATCTGTATTGGCGGATCAACGTGGTGGCGATCGAGATGCCGGCCCTGCGCGATCGCCCCGACGATATCCCGCTGCTCGCCTCCCACTTTCTCACCCGCGCCGCCGCCAAGGCCGGCCGCATGGTGGAGGGCTTTTCGCCGGCCGCGATCGACGCGCTCCTGCGGCACTCCTGGCCGGGCAACGTCCGCGAGCTCGAGCACGCCGTCGAGCGGGCCGTGTTTCTCGGCCGCGGATCGCTCGTCGACGTGGCCGACCTTCCGCCGGCGGTGGTCGGCGCCGCGCGGCCTCCGACCATCTCCTTCGACGCCCGCGCTGCTGCGCCGCTCAAGGCTGCGATGGCCCATCCGGAACGCCAGCTGATCATCGACGCGCTCGAGCGGAGCGGCTGGCGCCGCGACGCCGCCGCCCGCGCCCTCGGCATCAACCGCACGACGCTCTACAAGAAGCTCAAGCGGCTCGGCATGGATCTCACCGCACTCGAGCCCCGGTAGGACAGGCCTCCGTGCCTGTCACCTCAAAAAAGCGCTTCAACCGCCTCTCCGCCATCGACGAGCCGGATGGGGCGCCCCGTCGGGGCCATGTTTTCGACCGTGGGATCGATCGTCATGCTCCGGCAGAATGTGGCGAAGAGATCGGGCACGGTCACCGGCCGATCGACCACCTCCACCCCTGCGGCATCGGTGCGGCCGATGACCCGGCCCCCCTGCACGCCGCCGCCGGCGAGCACGGCATTGAAGCTGCGCGGAAAATGATCGCGGCCCGCGCGGGGGTTCACCCGCGGCGAGCGGCCGAATTCCCCCATCCAGATCACGAGCGTGTCGGCGAGCATGCCGCGCCGGTCGAGGTCGCGGAGGAGGGCGGCGCACGGGCGATCGACCTGGCCGGCGAGTTTCGCGACCCGCGAAAAGTTGTCGTCGTGGGTGTCCCAGCCGTTTGCCACGACTTCCACGAACGACACGCCATGCTCGACGAGCCGCCGCGCCAGCAGGCAGCCGGCGGCGAAATCGCCGGCGCCGTATTCTTCGCGCACTTCAGCGGGCTCGGCATCGAGGTCGAATGCCTGCATGTCGGGGCTGAGGATCATCCGCGTGGCGCGGCGGTAGAGGCTCTTGTGATCAGCGGCCTCTTCGGGAAGCCGCGCTGCAAAACCACCCTCGAGCCGCTCCATCAATGCGAGCCGCTCGAGATGACGTTTGGGTTCGACCTGCGGCCGGGTGTTGGCGGGGTTTTGGGTCGCGGCGCGAAGCTCGAACGGATCCCACTGCATTCCCAAGAGTCCGGCGCCGGAATCGCCGCGGCCGCGGCCGCCGATCCGCACGACGGGAGGCAGGTCGGCGGTCTCGCCGCCGTCTCGAGCGGCCAGTTGGCTGGCGACGATCGAGCCCAGCGTGGGGTGGCGGGCGCTGGGATTCGGCAGGTAGCCGGTGTGCATGAGGTAGGTGGCCCGCGGGTGGCTTCCCTCCTTGCTCGTCATCGACCGCACGATGGCGAGCCGATCGGCCACCTTCGCCATTTCCGGCCAGTGCTCCGCGATGCGGATGCCGGCGACGTTCGTCGCAATCGCCTTCGTCTCGCCGCCATTGGCATGGCCTTCGAGAGGGCTGAACGTCTCGAACTGCGACGGGCCGCCGTTCATCCAGAGCAGGATGCAGGCCTTGCCACGCTTGCGGAGGTGGGCGGCATGGGCCGCGGCCACATCGCCCCAGCCGAGGGCACCGGCGGCACCCGCCGAGAGCAATCGCAGGAGATCACGGCGGCAGAGTCGTGGTCGCATGGCATCAGTTCCGGTTGACGAACTCGGCGGAGTTGATGAGCGCCCAGAAGACGTCTTCAAACCCGTCGGCGCGGCTCGGGGATGTCCGCACGTGGTCGAGGCAGGTGGCAACTTCATCCGGGGTCGGGCGGCGGGCGAGCGAGCGCAGATAGAGCTGCGCGACGACCTCGCGATCGTCGCGCTCCTCCGCGAGCAGGCGACCGAGCGCGGTGAACCGACGGTCGCCGTCGATCGCCCGGGCCAGCGGCTGGCTGTTCATCAGGAGCAGGGCCTGCGGGATCGAGCCGACGATCTCCTCGCGCGGCAGGCTCGGGTCGTAGCCAAAGACCTGGCTGAACATCGCCCGCGGCACGTTGAACTGCCGCCGGCCGCCGGCCGGCATTTCTTCCGGTGGATTGTCGCGCATCTCCGGCGGCAAGCCCGCCCCGCGCCGTGGCTGCCCGCCCGGCCCGACGAGCCGCGATTCATCGACACCGACAGCCGCGAGCACCTGCGTGAAGATCTGGTCGGAACGGAGCCGCTGCGGGCAGTTGGCGGCGAAGCCGGCGCGGTCAGGGCTCGACCGTGAGCGGGCCGCCCGTTGATAGGCGTCGCCCGTCATGATCGTGCGGAAGAGGGCCCGCAGGTCGTGGCCGGACGCGACGAAGGCCATCGCCAGATCGTCGAGGATTGCAGGCGATTCCACCTCACGGTCGGGCCCGATGTCGTCGATGCCGCGGTAAAACCCCGCCCCCACGAGTTCGGCCCAGAGGCGGTTGACGAGCGCCCGCGAAAACCAGGTGTTGTCGTCCGCGGTGATCCAGTCGGCGATCGCGCCGCGACGTTCCAGATCGCTCGTGCCAAGAGGGAGCGATTGGCCGGTGAGAAAAAACCGCGGCTGCATCACGCTGCCGGGCCGGGACGGATCCTCGAGATCGGGCATCTCGTGCTCGAGGTCGCCACGGCGGGGATTGTCGACCGGCGGCTTTCGGCGGCCCTTGCGGGCCCGCGGTTCGAAGTCGTGCGAAACCACCTCGAATCGCTCCGGGCCCAGCCCGTCGGCGCGGCGGATCGCGATCCGCGGGAAGAAGGCGGCGAATTCGTGAAACTCCGTCCGCTTCCAGCGGTCGGTGAAGTGGTTGTGGCACTGCGCGCATTGGATCTGGATGCCGAGGAAGATCCGCGACACCTCGGCGGCGATGTCGGACGTCTCCCCCATCTGCGCCATGATGATCGCGGTCTCGCCATGCTCCGCGGGGCTGCCGGCGGCGGTGATGAAGCCACGGGCGATCTCGTCCCAGCGGGCATCGGCGGCGAGCCGCTCGGTGAGATACTCTTCGAGTGGCCGGCTCATCAGCGCCGCGCGGTCGTCGGTGCGGCGATAGAGGATCACGTCGCGGAAGTAGCGGGCCCAGGTGGTCGCCCAGGCCGGGTCGGCGAGCAGCCGGTCAACGGTGGCGGACCGCTTGGCCGGATCCTGGTCTGCGGCGAAGGCATCGATTTCGGCGGGGGTTGGCTGGCGGCCAATCAGGTCAAGCGACGCGCGGCGAAGAAACGTGGCGTCGTCGCAGCGTTCGGCAGGGGCGGCCGCGGCGGCTGCGGCCATGCCGGCGGCGATCAGGCAGACGCAGAGCAAGCGGCGGGGCGTTTCCATGCAGGGTTTAACGGCCGGCGGCAGCCAAGGTTTCGGCGGTCGGCACCCAGCCGGCGGCGAGCGACCAGAGCAGCAGGCAGGTGAGGGCCAGCCGATAGGCGATGAACGGCCAGAGCGTGTGGCTCGTGAGGATCCGCAGGAGCCAGCGGATTGCGAGATAGCCCACGACTGCGGCCGAGAGCGTGCCGAGCAGGGCCGTCGTGATGGCTTCGGGCGAGCCGAAGATCGCCTGCCGCTGCTGCCAGGCCTCGAGCAGGCCGGCCGCCGCCACGGCGGGCAGTGAGAGCAGGAATGAAAACCGCGCCGCCGTGCGGCGATCGAGGCCGGTGGCCATGCCGGAGGAGATCGTCACGCCGCTCCGCGATGTGCCGGGCACGAGCGCGAGCACCTGCGATAAGCCCATCGCGAGGCCGTCGGCGAGCGTGATGTGGTCGAGGCCATCGCGGCCGATCACACCGCGCCGCGACCGCCGCCAGGCGAGCCACTCGGCGGCCGCCATCAGCAACGTCGTAAAGAGCAGGGCGGCCGTGACCACCTCCAGCCGGCGGGCCTCGCCCCGGATCAGATGCCGCGCTGCAAATCCCACGGCCACGATCGGCAGCGTGCCGAGGACGATGAGCAGGGACGTGCGCGATTCGGGGAGCGACCAGGGGCGGCCCGAGAGGATGCCGCGCAGCAGGCCGCCGGCGAGCGCGGCGATGTCGCGACGCAGGGCAAACACGACCGCCGCCAGCGTGCCGCACTGGATCACGGCCGAATAGGCGGCCCCGGGATCGCTCCAGCCGAGCAGGGCGGGCACGATCCGCAGGTGGGCCGTACTCGAGATCGGCAGAAACTCCGTCAGCCCCTGCACCACTCCCAAAACGATCGCTTCGAGGTTCGTCATGCAATCTCCCGCCGTTGAAAGCGGTCGCGGAATCCCGTCCCGGACCAAGGCCGCTTCAAATTACACCGCCGGTCGGTCATACTGTCGGCCCCAATTTTTCAGAGGAGTGAATTGACGCATGTTTCGTAATCTCAGCACCGTCTGCCTGCCGCTCTCCGGACGCCCCAGCGAACTGATCGAGCTGGCACTTTCGTTCGGCTTCGACTCGATGGACATCGACATCGTCGACTTCCAGCAGCAGGCGGAAGCCTTCGGCGTGGAGCACGCCCGCCGCCTGATGGTGAGCGCACGGCTGAAGAGCGGCCTCTTCCACCTGCCGGTCGATCTGGCGGGTGACGATGCGGCGTTCGATCGCGACATGAAGCTGTTGCCGAAGCGGCTCGACCTCGCCCAGGCGACCGAGGCCCTGCGGGCCTGGACCACGATCGCGCCCGCCTCCGACGAGCACTC
>Ga0172376_10003358_pt1 | contig 18966 bp, 12 predicted proteins | sample Lak35m_FD_121114 | JGI IMG/M metagenome (GOLD analysis project Ga0172376, IMG submission 121114) | Freshwater microbial communities from Kabuno Bay, South-Kivu, Congo - kab_092012_35m | ecosystem: Environmental > Aquatic > Freshwater > Lake | place: Democratic Republic of the Congo: South-Kivu... | reverse complement strand
CTTCTCACAGCGGATGCCTCCCGTGCAGAAGGTCACCACGGGGCGATCCTTCAGGTCAGCCGGGAGCGAGCGCAGGGCCGAAGGAAAATCACGGAAGTTCCAGATCGGCGGAGCCACCGCCCCGCGGAAGGTGCCCATGTGCACCTCGTAGACGTTGCGCGTGTCCAGCAGCGTGAAGGGCCGGCCTTCATCGATCCATCGCTTCAGCTCGGCGGGTAGCAGCCGAGGAGCGGGGGACCGCGAGGGATCGACGCCCTCGACGCCGAAGGCGATGATCTCCCGCTTGACCTTCACCAGCATGCGACGGAACGGCTGGTCGGCGGACGGACTCTCCTTGGGCGCGAGGTCTTCCAAGCCTGGCACGGAGCGCATCATCTCAAGGACCGCCGCCAAGTCCTCACGTCGCCCCGCCAGGAAGAAGTTGATGCCCTCCGGCGCAAGCAGCACCGTGCCCTTGAGCCCATGGGTCTCGCAGGCCGACTTGGTGCGGGCCTTCAGTTCCTCCAGCCCCTCGAGGCGGACGAACTTGTAGCAGGACAGGTTGACCGTTTCAGTCACACCGCAGGGTCTGAGTCCGAGGGGGGATTGTGAAGCCTAACGTTCAGTTGCCTTGCCTCCTCCGGCGGGCGGGCTGGAATCGGAGCGGTGTCCGACTCCCTGAACATCACCCCGATCGGCTGGCTGCGCACGGGCAAGGCCCTCAAGTTCGACGCACGTCACCAGCCAGACGAGAACGCCGCCGAGACGAACGTCCTCGAGATGGCGCCGGGCGACAAGTTCCGCAAAGCGCTCAAGGACATCGAGGGCTTCGACCGCATCTGGCTCCTGTGGTGGTTCCATCGCAACCGCACCTGGCGCCCGGAGGTCCTGCCTCCCCGCGGCCCCTCGAAGCGACGCGGCGTGTTCGCGACGCGCTCCCCCCACCGGCCCAACCCCGTCGGCATCACCCCCGTGCGCCTGCTCGGTGTCGACAAAGGCAGGCTCATCCTCGGACCCTGCGACCTCGTGGACGGAACGCCGGTCTTCGACATCAAGCCCTACATCCCGGCCTACGACAGCTTCCCGGATTCCAAGGCCGGCTGGATCGAGGAAGTCGACGCCCGGCTCGCGGAACCCCCGCAGTTCGAAGTGCGCATGAGTCCGCTGGCACGCGCGCAGGCCGATTGGCTTCGCGAGGAATGGAAAGTGGATTTCCATGCGCGGCTGACCGAGTCGCTCGGACGCGACCCTTCGCCCCATCGGACCCGACGCATCCGCCCACGCCGCGACGGCCGTCGCGAGATCGGCTGCGGCGCCTGGTATGCGGTGTTCCGGGTCGAGGGAAAGACGGTCGAGGTCGACACCCTCAGGCCTTCATTCCCGCTCAAGTTCCTGCGCGACCCCTCCCGGCCCGTGCTGCCCGACCGCGAGGCCCAGCTGGCCTTCCGCGCCCGCTGGCCCGACCACGTGGACTGAGCCGGTTTCATGACCGAAAAAGAAACCGACCGATGACGCAACTCCGTGCCCCGGGAGGAGTCTAAACGCTTCTCGCCTGCCCCGCTTCACCTCTTACAACAAACCCATGCCCCGATTCCCCGCCCTGATCCTTTGCCTGGTCGCCACGCTCGCGTCCGCAAAGCCCAAACTCGAACTCCGCGACGGCGACAGCGTGCTGCTCATCGGCGACACGCTGATCGAACGTGAAGGCAATTACGGACGCCTCGAGATGAAGATGCGCCGCGAGTTCCCCGGACGCAGCTTCACCGTGCGCAACCTCGGCTTCAGCGCCGACACCCCGCTCGGCGCCTCGCGCGCCAGCTTCGACCCCGTCGCCCGCGGCCTCGACAGTCTCAAGGAGCAGCTCGCGGTCGTGAAGCCGACCGTCGCGATCATCGGCTACGGTATGGCCGCCAGTCTCGAGGACCTGACCTACCGGCATGACGATCCTTCGCTGAATCCCGACCCCGCGCGCTACGGACTGGACCACGGGCCCGAGAAGTTCCGCCGCGACCTGAAGGAACTCCTGACGCACATCCGCGCCGCCGCCCCGGGTGGCAACGCCCGCTTCGTCTTCCTCGGCCCGGTCGAGCACGAGGACCTCCGCGCCTCTCGCCCCGGACTGCCCGATCCCGCGGAGAACCGCGCCAACCTGCGACGCTTCGAACAGGTCCTCCGCGAGGTCGCCGCCGAGACGGGTTCGCCTTTCGTCGTGGGTGAGTGGAAGAAGTCGGCCGGCATTCCGCTCGCCACCGGCACCGACAATGGCATCCACCTCGGAGACCGCGGCTACCGTGCGCTGGCCGAAGGTTTCGCCGCCCAGCTCGGCTGGAAGGTCGACCGCGAAGGATGGGACACCGCGGACGCCGCCGAAGAACGTCTGCACGAGGCCGTGCTGCGCAAGAACTCCCTGTTCTTCCATCGGTCCCGTCCCGCCAACTACACCTACATCTTCGGCTTCCGTAAGCGCGAGCAGGGACAGAACGCCGTTGAGATCCCGAAGTTCGATCCGCTCATCGACCAGGCCGAGGCGGACATCCGCGCGATCACGCTCGGCCAGGCGCCGAAGTTCGTCAGCCCGCCCAAGGAAGCGCCCAAGGTCACGGCCATCACCCCGCTGCCCACGCCCGACTTCCAGGTCTCAAAAGGACTCAAGCTCAGCCTCTTCGCCGAGAACCCCCTGCTCGAGAAGCCCGTGCACATGAACTGGGATTCCTCCGGCCGGCTCTGGGTCGCGACCTCGAACACCTACCCGCAGGTCAGCCCCGAAGACCTCGCCGCGCACCTGAGCGGAGGCTCCGCCGCGCACGGTCCCTCGACGGGCGACGACAAGCTCATCCTCATCGAGGACAATGACCGCGACGGCGTGGCCGATGTCTCGCGCGTCGTCGCCGACGGCCTCCTCATCCCTTCCGGCGTGGCGCCCGACAACTTCGGCGGCGCCTACGTCGGCGCCAGCACGGAGCTGCTCCACCTCGGCAAGCCCGGCAAGGACGGCCTGCTCAGCGAACGCCGCATCGTCCTGAGCGGCTTCGGCACGGAGGACACGCACCACATCATCCACACCCTTCACTGGGGCTTGGACGGCCGGCTGTACTTCCATCAGACGATCTACATCCACTCCCACGTCGAGACCCCGTGGGGCGTCGTGCGCGCGAACTCCGGCGTCGCCTTCGCCTACGACCCCGCGAGGGAACGGCTCGAGGTCTATTCCAAGGGCCTGGTCAACGCCTGGGGCCAGCAGGAGGACCTCGCCGGCCAGACCTTCCTGACCTCCGGTGCCGACGGAACCGGCGTCCACTGGGCCTTCCCCGGCGCGACGTTCCCGCCCTCCGAAGGCGCGCGACGCCTGGTGGGCAGCATCAGCCCCGGCTCCTACCCGAAGTTCTGCGGACTCGAGATCGTCAACAGCCCCGTCTTCGGCGCCGACTGGCAGGGCAACGCCATCACGAACGACTTCCGCGCGCACCGCATCGTGCGCTTCGGCTTCACCGACTTCTCCGTGGGCGAAAACTCGCTCTCCGGATACGAGACCAAGCAGCTCGACGACGTGGTGCGCACGAGCGACGTGGCCTTCCGTCCGATCGCGCTCAAGATGGGCCCGGACGGCGCGCTCTACGTGGGCGACTGGACCAACCCGATCATCAACCACGGCGAGGTCGATTTCCGCGACCCGCGGCGCGACAAGTATCGCGGACGCATCTGGCGGATCATCCCCGAAGGAGCGAAGGGCCTCGACTGGAAGCCGGTCCTCGGACGCGACCTCCCCGCCCTCCTCGCCGCCCTGCTCTCCCCGAACCGCTGGGAGTTCGAGCAGGCGCGCCGCGAACTGGCCAAGGTCCCCGTGGACGCGCTCAAGCCCGCCCTCCTCGCCTGGGCGACCGACGACGTGAAGCGCCGACACGCAGCCTGGCTGCTGAGCGGCCGGTCGCCCGACGCCGGCCTGCTCGAGTCCCTGCTCAGCAGCTCCGATCCCGCCAGCGTACAGGTGGGGCTCCGCGAACTCGGCAAGTCACCCGAGGCCGCGGCATCCCGCCTCGCCTCCTTCCTCTCCCACAGGAACGCCCGCGTCCGCGTCGAGGCCGTCCGCGCCCTCTCGCGCGTACGCACCCCGGAAAGCGCCGAGGCGGCCATCCACGCCGTGACGCGCCCCGAGGACTCCTTCCTTGATTTCTCGGCCTGGCTGACCGTCAACGAGCTCGCCGCCGTGTGGCTCTCCGACGCCACCGCGAAGGGCATCGAAGGCAAGGAGCCGCTCCTCGAGCGCGTCGTCGCGGTCTCCGACCCGACGGTCACCGCGCCCTTCGTGCAGAAGCTCTTCGCCGGGCGGAACATCGACCGGAATGGCACCGGGCCCTGGATCGAGCTGTTCGGCAAGGCCGGCGCCGCCCGCGAAGTCGACGCGCTCCGTGACGTGCTCTTCGGAGAGAAGACGCACTCCGCCGAGGCGCGCCGCCGCGCCGCCGACGCGCTCATCGAGGCGGCCCGCAACCGCAGCCTGCGTCCGTCCGGCGACCTTTCCGCGGTCGGTCAGGTCATGAATTCCGGAGACCGGGAGCTGCTCCTGCTCGCCGTGCGTCTCATCGGACAGTGGAAGCAGGCCAAGTTCCTACCCGACCTCGGAGCCCTCGCGGGCCGTGAGGACGATGGCGTGGTCCGTGAAGCCGCCTTCGACGCGATCCGCACCGTCGGCACGCCCGCCTGCCTTCCGATCATCCGCTCGCTGGCCTCCGAGGAACGCCCCATCGCCGTGCGACGCGGCGCGCTGGTCAGCCAGGCGGTGCACGCCCCCGGCGAGGCGCTCAAGAACCTGCCCGGCGTGTTCAAGCTGACGCCCGACGCGAACCAGGCCGCCCAACTCTGGCGGCAGATGTTCACCCATGCGCCGTTCGCACAACGCATCGCCAAGGATTTCCCCAAGGGGCTCACCCCTGAGACCTACCGCGCCGCGCTCCAGGCCGCTTCCGGACTCGGCCGCAGCGGCCAGCCGATCGTCAAGGCCGTCCAGCCCCTGGTCGGGGCCAAGACATCAGGCCAGAATCAGGCCGAGGAGATCGCCGCGATGGTGCAGCGGATCAAGCTCGGAGCCGATCCCGCGGACGGCGAACTCATCTACCGCCGCGCAGGATGCTCCGTCTGCCACGCCATCGGCGGAGCCGGCGGCAAGCTCGGGCCCGACATGAGCAGCCTGGGCGCCAGCGCGCCGCTTGACTACATCATCGAGAGCCTGCTCAACCCCGCCGCCAAGGTGAAGGAGGGCTACCATGCCTTCTCCTTCAGCATGAAGGACGGCTCGCAGATGGTCGGCATCCCGGCCCGCGAAAGCGCCACCGAGATCTTCATCCGTCCCGGACCGGGCGTGGAACTGCCCGTGCTGAAGTCCGCCGTCGTGCGTCGCGAGAACGTCGGCAGCATCATGCCGGCCGGACTGATTGACGGGCTCAACGGCACGCAGAAGCGCAACCTCATCGCCTTCCTCAGCGAAATCGGGAAGCCCGGTCCGTTCGACGCCAGCAAGGCCGACGTTGCCCGACTCTGGCTGTTCCTCGACCAGCCCCCCGGCGCGCTTGCCAAGTCCGGCGCCGCCACGCCCGTCCATTCGCTGATCAGCGGACGGGTGCCCAAGGACTTCAACCCCGGGCGCATCTACGCCTCGGCCCGCTTCACCAATGCGCGTCCGACCGCGGCGCCCCTCCAGCTCACCGGCATCAAGGCCGCCTGGCTCGGAGACAGGAGCCTGCAGATCAGGGACGGCAAGGTCGCCGAACCCATCCCGGCCGGCGAGCACGTGCTCACGGTCGAACCCGACCCGAACGCGCCGTTCTTCCGCGCCCAGTGCGACGACGTGACCTTCCTCGGGGACTGAGCCTCGCCCTGCTCCTGCTCGCGGGCTGCGCGTCGGACCCTTCCGGACTGCGGAAGGAGGCCGTTGCGCTCCGTGCCGAAGGACGCATCGCGGAGGCCACCGCCGCATACGGTCGCCTGATCGCTTCGCTGGAAGGCGAGGATCGCGATTCGCGGACGGCACGTGCCGACGCCTTCCGGGAGCTGGGGGGCATGCACGCGAGCTTCGGCGAGCCCGAGGTCGCCGAGCGCTCCTATCGCAATGCCCTCGAGATCGCCGAGGCCTCGCCGCGACTGTCCTCGGCTTCCATCATCAACCTGCACTCCCAGCTCGCGGCGCTGAGTTATCGTGCCGGGAGGAACGATGAGGCCGTCGCGCGCTACGAGACCTTGCTGGAACTCGAGAAGAGCGCCCTCGGTGCAGATCACCCGGACGTGCTTTCCACCCTGGGCATCCTCTCCGGATTGCTGATGAAATGCGACCGGCCCGACCGGGCGGAACCCCTCTTGAGGCGGCAGCTTGCGCTGACCGAGCGCATTCACGGCCCGGCCAGGCGTGAATCAGCGACGGCCTTGGACCGGCTGGCCGAAGCCCTCGCAAGACTGGGAAAGACGGCGGAAGCGGCCGCTTTGCGGGCCAAAGCCTCGGAAATCCGCAAGAAACTCTGCGACGAGTGCTGAAATCGCTGTCAAGGGTTCAGAGGCCGCCCTCTTGACGGACGGCCCCGGCGGGGCAGACCGCTGGGGTGTCATCCGCCCGGACTGCGAATCGAATACGTTTGCCCAGTCCATCCTCCCAGACTCCCTCGCTTGACGTGGCCCGCATCTCCCGACGCTCCATCGACGAGCTGCGCCAGCGAGCCGACATCGTCTCCCTGGCGGGCGATTACACGCAGATGAAGCAGCGGGGGCGCGACTGGTGGGGCCTCAGCCCTTTCAAGTCGGAGAAAAGCCCTTCGTTCAAAGTCAACCCCGACACCGGGCTCTGGTACTGCTTCAGCACGCAGCAGGGCGGCGACGCCTTCAAGCTGGTCATGAACCGCGAGGGACTGGACTTCCCCGAGGCGGTGGAGCGCGTGGCGACCCGGTTCGGCTTCCAACTCGAATACGAATCCGCCGGCGGCGCGGGCGAGGAACGCTCCTTCCGCGGCCAGCTGCTGGAGATCCACGGCCTCGTCGCGGACTACTGGCGCCGCTGCTTCCTCGATGACCCCGCGCACGGCGAGTGGATCCGTGATTACTGGACCGCGCGCCGGAAGTTCAGCATGGAGGTGGCCGACGACTTCGGCATCGGTCTCGCGCCCGTCGATGACTCGCGCCTCGTCGCCGGACTGCTCAAGAAAGGCTTTCCCAAGGAGGCGATCGCCCAGACCGGGCTGTTCTTCGGGACGGACCGCATCCCCGACCCCTCCCGCTGGCGCTGCCGCTTCCGCGGCCGGCTCACCATCCCCATCCGCGACATCCAGGGCCGCGTGATCGCGTTCACCGCCCGTCAGCTCGAAATCACGCCGGAGGACGACCCTTCGCGCGAGGCCAAGTACGTGAATTCGCCCGAGACCGAGCTGTTCAAGAAGTCGCGCACGGTCTTCAACCTCGACCGCGCCCGCGCCAACCGCAAGGAGGGCGACCCCTTCCTGCTCGTGGAAGGCCAGCTGGACGCCATCCGCTGCCACTCGGCCGGCATTCCCGGCGCCATCGCAGCCCAAGGCACGGCGGTCACCGAGGAACACCTGCAGCAGCTCCATCGGTTCTCGAACCGCCTGACGGTGTTCTTGGATTCCGATGACGCCGGTAAGAAGGCCGCCATGCGACTCCTGCCCCTCGGCCTTCGCCAGGGACTCGACATCCGCTTCCTCAGCCTGCCGGACGGCAAGGACCCCGACGAATACTTCGCCACGCACGACGCCTCCGCATGGCCGGCCCTCGAGCGGACGTCCCGGAGCGCCATGCAGTTCTGCGTGCAGTCGCTCATCCCGCCCGGATCCGTCTCCCTGCCCCTCGCCAGCCGCCTGTCGCTCCTCGAGGACCTCTTCCCGATCGTGGCTGAATCCGGAGCGGAGGAGGTCGTCAGCGAGGCCCTCAACGAGGCCGCCCGGCACGCCGGGATCGGCATCCGCGAGATGCACCTCGCCTACGAGCGCTTCCGTGTCGCCCGGCTGGCCCAGCGCCCGGCCGACCAGCTGAGGACCGCGGCGGAACCTCCGGCCCCGGACGCTGTCAAGGGGGGGGGCTTGACAACCCCTGAGGAGGAACTGACATTGCTCATCCTGCGGCATGAAGCCTATTTCCCACCCGTCGCCCAGTCCCTGCCGCTGGAATGGATCGATCCGGAAGCGCGCGGAGGCCTTCTCCTGATGGCCCTGCTCAACGAGGCCGTCAACGGCCAGACGGAAGATCTCAAGGCCGCCCTCGCGGGTCTCGATGACGCGATGCGCACGGAGGCCGCCCGGGTCGCCGCCTCCGGATTCACCGACAGCGGCAGGCCGGACGACGTGCTGGCCTCGGCCAATGCCATCCTGAAGGCCTTCCATCAGCGACACGTCCAGGGCCGGCTCCGGACCATCGCCGCCCGCATCGCCGCGCTCCGTCCCGAGGACGAGGAAGGCCTGCGCGCCCTGCAGTCGGAGAAGATCGCCCTGCGCAAGGCCGGAGCCACGCCGCCCACCCTCACCCTGCCCTCCTGACTTTTTCCATGCCATCGAAGCCCAGCAAGAAGCCGACGAACAAGACCGCGGCCAAACCCGTCAAGGCCGTCAAGAAGCCCGAGGCCAAGCCCAAGCCGTCCGCGCCGGCCAAGCCCGTCGCCGCCAAGGCGGTCCCCGCACCCAAGCCGGCGCCGGCGACCAAGGTCGCACCGGTCGTCAAGGCCCCGGCCCCGAGCAACAAGGTCATCCCCATCCGCCCGGCGGCCAAGCACGCGATCGTCATGAAGCCCGCCGCTGCGGCGGCCAAGCCCGCGACCCCGGCCATCAAGCCCGCAGCGGGCAAGACGCCGGGCTCCAAGCCGGCGAACCAGCCCGTCGTCAGCCGTGACGTCAACGAGAAGGTCCAGGTCCTGGTCAGCATGTCCAAGAAGAACGGTTACGTCACCGTCCAGAACATCAACGAGATCATCCCCGACAGCGCCACTGACCCGGAGCTGATCGAGAACATCATGAACATCCTCGACAACCTGGAGATCAAGCTCCTGGACGAGGACGAGGTCGAGACCTACCAGCGCAAGCGCGAGGACTCCGAGGAGGAGGCGTCGCGCACCGTGCCCGCCGACGCCCCCTACGACCCCTTCAACGTCTACCTCAAGCAGATGGGCCACAAGCCCCTGCTCACCCGCGAACAGGAGGTCGAGATCTCCAAGCGCATCGAGGACGCCGAGCTGCGCGCCCAGGACCACCTCTTCTCCTGCTGGCTCACCCTGCCCTACCAGCTCGACCTCGCGCTCAAGGTTCTCCGCAAGGAGGAACGCTTCGACCGCGTCGTCATCGACAAGAAGGTCGAGTCCCGGGACGCGTATTACAAGATGCTCCCCAAGGCCACCGAGGAATGCTCCAAGCTCCGCGACCGGCTTGAGAAGTCCTGGAAGAAGTACGCCGAGGAGAAGGATGCCGCCAAGCGCGAGAAGGCCCGTCAGACCTACCAGAAGCTGGAGCGCACGGCCAAGGAGGGCTGCAAGGACATCCTGCGCAAGTTCTGCTTCAAGATGAAGCTCTTCGAGGAATGGCTCGAGCAGCCCGACGTTAAGAGCGACATCGAGGACGCGCGCCGCCTCGTGGAGCCCGCCCAGGTCATGCGCGGCCCGGTCCGCGCCAAGCGCGGACACACGCCGGAGCTCAACGCCTCCCGCGCCCGTGAGATCGAGGAGCAGCGCCGCCTCCGCCCCGACGAGCTGCTCGCCCTCTCCCGCAACGTGCGCAAGCACCTCGAGGAGGCCCAGAAGGCCAAGACCGAGATGGTCGAGCACAACCTCCGCCTCGTCATCTCCATCGCCAAGAAGTACCAGAACCGCGGCCTGCTCTTCACCGACCTCATCCAGGAGGGCAACATGGGCCTGGTGAAGGCGGTCGAGAAGTTCGAGTACCGCCGCGGCTACAAGTTCTCCACCTACGCCACCTGGTGGATCCGCCAGGCCATCACGCGCTCCATCGCCGACCAGGCCCGCACGATCCGCATCCCGGTCCACATGATCGAGACGCTCAACAAGGTCATGCAGGTCCAGAAGCAGCTCACCCAGGAACTGGGCCACGAGCCGACCGCCGAGGAGGTCGCCGACGAGATGAACATGGCCATCGAACGCGTCCAGCAGATCATGAAGATGGCCCAGCAGCCGATCTCCCTGCAGTCGCCCGTGGGTGACGGCGAGGACACCTCCCTCGGTGACTTCATCGAGGACAAGTCGGCCGAGAACCCCTCCGACACGGCCTCGACGCGCCTGCTCCGCGAGAAGATCGACTTCGTGCTCCGCTCGCTGGCCGAACGCGAGAAGGAGGTCCTCATCCTGCGCTTCGGATTGCTCGACGGCGTGCAGCGCACGCTCGAGGAGGTCGGCCGTCACTTCAAGGTGACGCGCGAACGCATCCGCCAGATCGAGGCCAAGGCGCTCCGCAAGATGCGCCACCCGACGCGCATGCGCCAGCTGCAGGGCATGTTCGAGGGCGAGCTGGACACGTCCGGCCCGGGCTTCGACCACTTCGTCTCGGAGGACGACCGCGGCGACCAGTCGCCGGGCGTGCTCACCGGCGGACAGCAGCCCGGAGGCAACCTCGCGGCGTTCATCAACAAGCCGCCGCAGGAACCCGGCCCGCGTCCGTGAGGATCGCGGCGCTGCTGGGTGCGGCGCTGCTCGCCGGGTGCGCCTCACGCACGGCGCCATCGCCGACGGCGGCGACCGCCGAGCCGGCGCCCCCGCCCTTCACCCGAGCGCCCGGTTCTCCCGCCAGCGCACGGGTGGGCTTCGTGGAACCCGTGAGGGACGGAGCCTCCCGTTGCACGGTCGCCCTGGCGCCCGGAACCGCCCTCAGGCCGGGAGAGCTGCTGGTGAGCAGGGACCGCTCGCTGCGGGCGACGGCGCTGCTCGAGGTCGAACAGATCCTGGGACGCTCGGCGCTGGCCCGCATCCGCCGCGGCCGCCCGGGGCCCAAGGACGAGGCCGTGCGGCCCGCCGGCGAACTGCTGCAGCTGGCGGACGCACTGCCCCCCGCTCCCGGCACTTGACCATCGGCACGGGCGCACCCACGTTCGCTCCATGCTTCAGGCCGGAATCGTCGGACTGCCCAACGTCGGCAAGTCCACCCTCTTCAACGCGCTCACCCGCTCCCGCAAGGCCGAGGCGGCCAACTACCCGTTCTGCACGATTGAACCCAACGTCGGGGTGGTCGAGGTTCCGGACGTGCGGCTCAGGGAGCTGCAACGCATCGCCGGCACCAAGGTGGTGATCCCCGCCGCGATCGAGTTCGTCGACATCGCCGGCCTCGTCGCGGGCGCCTCCAAGGGCGAAGGTCTCGGCAACAAGTTCCTCGCCAACATCCGCGAGGTCGACGCGGTGGTGCACGTCGTGCGCTGCTTCGACAACGACGACATCGTGCACAACATGGGCAAGGTCGACCCGGTGCGTGACATCGGCGTCATCGAGACCGAGCTCATCCTCGCCGACATCCAGTCGGCCGAGCAGCAGCTCGACCGCAACCAGAAGAAGCTCAAGTCGCAGGACAAGGAGGCCGCGGCCAACGTGGACCTGCTCACCCGCCTGATCGCCCACCTCAACGAAGGTCGCCCCGCCTCCTCGCTCACGGTCAAGGAAGACGAGCGGCCCCGCCTGAAGACATTCGGCCTGCTGTCCGGCAAGTCCGTGCTCTACGCCTGCAACGTCGCCGAGTCCGACCTCGCCGACCCTTCCGCCAACCGCCACGTCGCCGCCGTCCGCGCCCACGTGTCGAATCTCCATGGCGCCGGGACGGTCGTCATCTGCGCCCAGGTCGAGGCTGAGCTCTGCGACCTGCCGCCCGAGGAGGCCTCCGAATACCTGACGTCCCTGGGGGTGAAGGACTCCGGCGTTTCCGACCTCATCCGCGGCGCCTACCACCTGCTCGGCCTCGCCACCTACTTCACGGCGGGCGAGAAGGAGGTCCGCGCCTGGACGTTCCGCCAGGGCATGACCGCGCCGCAATGCGCGGGGGTCATCCATACCGACTTCGAGAAGGGCTTCATCAAGGCCGAGGTGGTCTCCTACGACGACCTCGTCCGGCTGGGATCGGTCGCGGCCGCAAGGGACGCCGGCAAGTACCGCCTGGAAGGCAAGGACTACCTGTTCCAGGACGGGGACGTGGCTCTCTTCAGGTTCGCCAACTGACCCGGCAAAGCCCCGTTCGCCTTGCCAAGGGCCTACTCTCCGCAACCATGGATGGCGGTGCTTGTCCTACCCTCCATGAGATCCCTCGTCCTACTGGCCCTGCTCTTGGCGGGAACCACACACGCGTCCGAACGGCCCAACATCGTGCTGGTCATCGGCGAGGACATGGGGCCGGACATGGGCGTCTACGGCTGCAAGGACGCCATCACCCCGAACATGGACCGTCTCGCACGGGAGGGCGCCCTCTTCACCCGGGCCTTCACGCATGCGGGCGTCTGCGCCCCGAGCCGGAGCGGCATGGTCACGGGACAGTACCCGCTCAAATACGGAGCCCAGAACATGCGCTCCGTGGTCATCGACCCTCCCCGGCCTTTCACTGAGAAACTCCGCTCAGCCGGCTACCACGTGATGTGGCCGGGTAAGACGGACTTCCAAGGAGTCCCCGAGAAAGACCTGGCCGACGACCGGAAGAACTGGGTCAACCCCTCGAACCGCGCCGCCGGCCCCCTGACCGCCAAGCCCAAGCAGCCTTTCTTCGCGTACTTCAACGACACGGTCAGCCACGAAAGCCAGGTGCGGGCCTCCGACTCCGACCATGCAAGGAACACCTCCGCGCTGAAGGACTCCGACCGACGCGACCCCGCCAAGGTCGAGCTGCCGCCCTTCTACCCCGACACGCCCGCGGTCCGCCGCGAGGTCGCCCATTACCATGAACTGGTGACCGCGGTGGACTACTCCTTGGGCCGGGTCCTCGACTGGCTGAAGGCCCACGACCTCGAGAAGAATACGATCGTGATCCTCACCGGCGACCACGGTCGCGGCATGCCGCGCTTCAAGCGCTCGCCCAAGGACACCGGAACCCGCGTCCCCCTCATCGTGCGCTGGCCGGGCGTCATCCCCGCCGGCACGGTGCGCGAGGATTTCGCCAGCTGGATCGACTTCGCCCCGACGGCCCTGACCCTCGCCGGCGTTCCGGTGCCCGCCGAATACGACGGACGCTGCTTCCTGCCGACCCCCGTGAGGGAGGCGAGGTTCGTCCACTCCTTCCGGGATTACATGGACGAAAGCTTCGACCGCGTCCGTTCGGTCCGCGACGCCCGCTTCCGCTACGTGCGCAACCTGGCCCCCGGCGTCGACGAGGCCGGCAAGGTCGCCTATCAGGAGGTCGGACAGACGATGCAAGAGCTTCGCCGCGTGCAGTCCGAAGGAAAACTCACGCCGGTGCAGGCGCTCTATTTCGCCACCGACCGGCCCAAGGAGCAGCTCTTCGACACCCTCGCCGACCCATGGGAGACGAAGGACCTCGCCGGCGATCCGGCGCATGCGGCCAAGCTCGCCGAACTCCGCGCCGAATGCGACCGCTGGATCGCCCACTGCGGCCCCAAGGGCGAGATGAGCGTCCCCGAACTGGTCGCCAAGGGCGTGATCAAGCCGCGTGACCCCGGCTATGAGGAACGCGCCAAGACCGGCAAGGTCGGCGGCGCGCCTCGCAAGAATTCCAAAAAGTGACTTCACCCATGAAACCCTCCCTGCTCACCCTCGCCGCCGCCGCGCTGCTCTGCGCCTGCAAGCCCGAACCCAAGGTCGCGCGTTACGAGGCCGCGCCCGAGGCGACGGCCGCCGCGAAGACGGCCGCTCCCGCGGCCCCGGCGCCCGCACCCGCCGCGCCCGCCATGCAGGCTCCGGCTTCGATGAAAGCGGAGGCCGCGGGCTTCAGCGCGCCCAAGTGGGCCGCCCTGCCCGCCGGCTGGTCAGTCGGGCCCGAGAACGCCATGCGCAAAGGAACCTTCATCGTGCCCGGTCCGGACGGCTCCAAGGCCGAGCTCGCGGTCACCGTCTTTCCGGGCAGCGTCGGCGGCCTGACCGCCAACGTGAACCGTTGGCGCGGCCAGATCGGCCTGCCGCCCGCGGACGAAGCCTCCATCCGGGCCTCCGCCCAGGAAGTCAAGGTCGGACCTGACTCCGGCATGCGCTTCATCATGAAGTCCGGCGACGGCGCCAAGGCGACCGACGCCGTGATGGTCCCCAAGGGCGGCTCGACCTGGTTCCTCAAGCTCAGCGGTGACGCCAAGGCCGTCGAGTCCGCGGGCGCCGCCTTCGTGAAGTTCATCGCCGACTCCCAGCTGCCGTGAACAACCGGCCCCGTACGATGGGTGCGCGCCTCCTCGACATCCTGGCCTCGCTGAGGCTCACCGTCGCGCTCCTGGTCCTCTCAATGCTGCTCGTGCTGCTGGGCACCCTCGAGCAGGTGCACTGGGGCGTGTGGCACGTGGCCGATGAATACTTCGAGTCCTGGGTCACCTTCTACCCCATCGACCCCACCGCCGCCGCCCGTCTGCCCATCCCGGGAGGTTTCCTGCTCGGCGCGCTGCTGCTGGCCAACCTCGGCTTCGCCCACTTCCGTCACTTCCGGAGCGGCTGGAAGCATCTCGGAGTCGCCATGACGCACGGAGGTCTCCTGCTGCTCCTCGCCGGCGGATTCGTGACCGCGGTGTACCAGCAGGAGTCCGCGATGATCATCCCCGAAGGCGAATCCCGCGACTACTCGGAGGCGTTCCGCGAATACGAGGTCGCCTTCGTCGAGAAACGCAAGGGCGCCAAGGACGCCGTCATCGCCATCCCGGACGGCCTACTCCGTCGGACGCTCGGCTCAGCGGAGAAGGACATGTCCCGCGAGGTCGCCCTCGAGGGCACGCCGTTCACCCTCTACGTCACGGAATACCTTCCCAACGCCCGGCTTCGTGCCGCGTCGCAGCAGCAGGAAGGACGCCCGGCCAAGACCTCCCACGGCCTGGGCAAGCAGTTCGACCTCAGCTACGTGCCCCTCAAGGAGAGCTACGATGACAACGACCCCAACATGCCCCTGGCGATCGTGGAAGTGCGCGAAGGCGGCAAGGCGGTCGCGGGCTTCCTGCTCGGCGCCGGCCTGACCGAGAGCTTCCCCCCGCAGTCCTTCGACCATGCGGACCGCACGTTCGAGCTCAGCCTCCGGCGCGCCCGCAGCTACCATCCATTCACGGTCAGCCTGCAGAAGTTCACCCATGAGAAGTATCCTGGCACCGAGACGCCGAAGCGGTTCGCGAGCGACGTCACGGTCAAGGAGGCCGGCGGCGCCGAATTCTCCTACCACATCTCGATGAACGATCCGCTGCGTCACGCCGGACTTACGTTCTTCCAGTCCAGCTTCGGACGCACCAAGGACGGCGTCGACCAGACGGTGCTCCAGGTGGTCCGCAATCCGGGAGCCTGGATTCCCTACGTCTCCGTCGGAATCATGTCCCTTGGCCTGCTCTACCAGTTCGGCTGGTCGCTGATCGTTTTCCTCCTGAACCGCGGCAAGCGCGCCGCCACGGCCGCGGCCGCATTGTGCCTGGCGATCGGCTCGCTCGACGCCGCACCGGTCGACACCGCCAAGCTAGGCGAAATACCCGTCCAGAGCGGGGGACGCGTGGTGCCCTGGGAGACGCTGGCCAGCGGTTCGCTCCTGCAGATGCGCTCCCGACGCGAGATCCGCCTCAGCGCGACCGAGGCCGCCGCCTTCGGCAAGAAGCCTTCCGCCTGGACCGACGAAGAGAAGGCGGCCATCGCCCAGGAACTCCCGGGTGTGGACGCCAAGGTCCAGGAATCCCTCGAGAGGCGGCCGGTCAGCGTCCGAGGAAGCTCGGTGCGGGCGGTCGACTGGCTCATCGAGGTCGCCTTCCGTCCCCACGTGGCGCGACAGCTGCCCACCTTCCGCATCGAGCACCCCGTCGTGCTCAAGATCGTCGGGCGTGACGCCGAGAAGGGCCTGTACGCATCCTGGGATGACATCCTGAAGAACAGCGAGCGACTCACCGCCGCCTCCGCCAAGGCCCGGCGACGTGCCGCGGCCGACCGCGACGCCGAGGACCGCGCCCTGGTCCAGCTCGAGACGGCCGCACGCCAATACGCGGCGCTCAGCATGACCTTCGCTCCCGGCGACCTGCCTCCGGACATCCTGCCTCAGCGCGAATACGACGCCTGGGTCTCCTCCCTCTCCCGCGCCTTGTCCGAAATGAACGCGAGCAAGGACAAGGGCGGGAGTCCGACCGCCTTCGACCCCAAGCTGCAGGAGACCGTCAAGAGCTTCGTCGAGCGCTACCAGGAATTTTCCTCGCAGGGAGTCATCGGCATCGTGCCCCCCAAGGACCCCGGCGCGGACACGCGCTGGGACAATCTTGGCGCCTCCCTGCTGGCCGTCGTCCAGGACCGTGAGAAGCACCGTGCCGGACTCGGCCCCGACGGCGTGCTCACCCGCTACGCGGCCTTCGCGGCCGGCTGGCGCGAAGGCAACGACGACCTCTGCGCGACCCAGGTCTCCGCCCTCTCCGCCTCCCTCCGCGGTCCCTGGTCGGAGAAAGTCGACGCGGAAGCGACGTTCGGACGCCTCCAGCCCTTCTACTGGATGCTGATCGCCTACTTCATCGTCGGCGCGCTGGTCACCGCCCACTGGCTGACCGGCAGGGACCGCCTGCGCGCGGCCGCCACGGCCGCCGGATGGCTGCTCTTCGCCCTGCACACGGGCACCCTGCTCTACCGCATGTGGCTCCACGGTCGTCCGCCCGTGACCAACCTCTACTCCTCCGCGATCTTCGTCGCCTGGGGCGCGGTGCTGCTCGGCCTGATGATCGAGCGCGTCTGGCGCAACGGCATCGGAACCTGCGCCGCGGCCGTCAGCGGATTCCTCTCGCTCATCGTCGCCCACAACCTCGGCCTCTCCGGCGAGGACAACCTGGAGAGCGTGCGCGCGGTCCTGGATTCGAACTTCTGGCTCTCGACGCACGTGACCATCGTCACGCTGGGCTATTCCGCGACCTTCGTCGCCGGCCTGCTCGGAGCCCTGCACCTCGTCCTGCGCGCCCTCCAGCCCGGCTACGCCGCCGGAGACGCCGTGGCCCGGTCGGCCTACGGCATCCTCGCCTTCGCCACGTTGGCGAGCTTCGTCGGCACCATGCTCGGCGGCATCTGGGCCGACCAGAGCTGGGGTCGCTTCTGGGGCTGGGACCCCAAGGAGAACGGCGCCATCCTCATCGTGCTCTGGTGCGCGGTCTGCCTGCACGCCCGCTGGGGCGGACTGGTCCGCCGGGAAGGCCTCATGCAGCTGCTGGTGCTCGGCAACATCGTCACGGCCTGGTCCTGGTTCGGCACCAACCTGCTCGGGGTCGGTTTGCACAGCTACGGTTTCACGGAACAGGGCGCCTTCTGGCTCTACGGCGTGTTCATCCCCTCGCAGCTCCTGCTCGCCGCCCTCGGCTGGCTCCCGGCGCGCAACCGGCAGCTGCCCGCATGAACGCAGGGCGGCACGGCTGCTGGTTCTGCGTGAAGTCACGTCCGCGCCAGGAATCCGTCGCCGCCCGCAATCTCGCCTCCCTCGGAGGCGTCGAAGTGCTCATGCCCAGGGTGCGACGTCGCCGACTGGGCCATGACGGACCGAAGCACGTGGTGGAACCCCTCTTTCCGGGATACCTTTTCGCCCGCTACGAGCCCGAGGAATCCCACGGACCCGTGCGAAGCACGCGCGGCGTGCTCCACGTGGTCAGCAAAGCCGGCAAGGCCGTGGAGGTGGAGGATTCGGTCATCGCAGAGCTGCGGAATCTGGGGCCGGACGCCACGCTCACGCTCGAAGATCCTCGGCCCAAGGTCGGAAGGCGCGTGCGCATCATCCGCGGCGTATTCGAAGGGGGTGAAGGGGAGGTGCTTCGCCTCGCCTCGCCGCAACGCCGCGTCGCCATCCTCATGACCCTGCTCGGCTCCGATCAGCCCGTCGAACTCTCCCTCGACGACGTCGAATCCCTGCCGGACGAAACCTGATCTCCCGCCCTGCCCCTGTCCCTGCCCCTGTCCCCGTCCCTCATCCATGATCCTCGACCGACTCTCAGGGTCCGCCGCCTACGAATCCCTGCATCCTCTGTTCCCCAAGGCCTTCGCCTATCTGCGCGCGTTCGACACGTCGACGGCGGACGGGAAATATGAGCTGCGGGGACAGGATCTGGTCGCGATCGTCCAGCGGTACGCGACGGCACCGTCGGCCGACAAGCTTTGGGAAGCCCATCGGACCTACGGCGACATTCAGGTCGTGTATGAAGGCCTTGAGCTGTGCGGCCATGCCGACCAGCGAACCCTCACGGTGACCAGACCCTACGACGCCGAGAAGGACGTGGAGAAATACGCCGCGCCGACGGGTCCGACGGCCCTCCTGACCCTGGGTCGCGGCAATTTCGCGGTCTTCCATCCGCAGGACGGACATCAGCCGGGCGTCCTCATCGGCGCACCGGCCGAAATCCTGAAGGTCGTCATCAAATTTCGCCTCCAACCATGAGAAACACGACCGCCATCCTCTCCGCCCTGCTCATCGCAGTCTCCTTCGCCCGGGCCCAGCAGCCCGCGGACGTCGAACGCATCTCCGACGTCATCTACACGAAGCACGACGGCGTCGCGCTCACGATGGACGTCTTCCGCCCGGCCAAGGCCAACGGCGCGGCGGTGGTCAAGGTCATCAGCGGCGGTTGGAACTCCAACCACCGCGGCATCTCGGACGGCGGATGGCCGGCCCGCGGCTACACGACCTTCGTGGTCGTGCACGGGACCCAGCCCCGTTTCAACGTCGGTGAGATCGTGGTCGACCTGAAGCGGGCGGTGCGGTTCATCCGGGCCAACGCCGCCAAGTTCGGCGTCGACCCGGACAGGATCGGAGTCACCGGCGGCAGCGCCGGCGGACACCTCAGCCTGATGCTCGCCACACGCGCCGACGGCGGCAACGCGAAGTCGCCCGACCCGGTCGACCG